>Ga0315532_1002648_pt1 | contig 12120 bp, 9 predicted proteins | sample SalMarWE160370MG_FD_203082 | JGI IMG/M metagenome (GOLD analysis project Ga0315532, IMG submission 203082) | Salt marsh sediment microbial communities from the Plum Island Ecosystem LTER, Massachusetts, United States - Salt Marsh Sediment WE1603-70 ... | reverse complement strand
ATTATCCTCGGAGTTAGAGCGGGTATTGCACCAGTATATAAGATATATTTTGCAGCGAGAGCTTAAATCGCTGACCTGGCTAAAAGAGTTAAACAAGAAATTGCCGCCATGCAAACTCGGCACTTGACAATCATGTTGGGGGGGGGTAAAATCGCTGGACGCTTAACAGCGGTGGGATAGCGAAGTAATATGAATGGAGAGTGTCTGGTATTCTAAATCAACCTTCAAGTTTATTTGCTCCCTGATCTACAACTCCCCTCTTCAGCAGTAGTTTGTTGATTCATTGAAAGTATAACAAAGTTAACTCGGTATTAAAGAGAAGTAATGTATATCGTAATAGCAGGGTTAAGTGCTATAGGGAAGAATTTGGCGGAGCTCCTTGTTAAAGAAGGGAATGAAGTACTGGTTATAGAGCGGGACTCTGCGAAATGCGCTGAAATAGCAGAGGGCTCTGACATGATGGTAATCACAGGAGATGCTAGCCAGAAGTCCACCCTCGAAGAGGCGAGAGTCAGAAATGCCCGTGCCTTTGTGGCTGCAGCTGGCGATGACTCGGAGAATTTAATGCTTTGCATGATAGCCAAGGAAATTGGGGTAAAAACGGTGATTTCTCTTGTGGACGATGCAGAGCATACGGAAACCTTCAAGCAGGCTGGGATTAGTTTACAGGTTAATCCAGACATGGTTGCAGCCAGGCACATCTACCGCCTGATTTCACATCCCTATGTGAAGGACTTTCTCTCTTTCGAAGGAGCGGAGATCTTCGAAATAGAGATTGAGGAGGGCATGAAATGTGTCGGGCAATGGGTTTCCAGACTATCAGCCCCAAACGGTGTAAAGGTCCTCGTAGTGCAAAGAGGGGGAAAATATCTGAGTGAGGATAGGGAGATACAGCCTAAAGATTGGCTGACTCTCATCGTGAACCGGGAATCTGCCAAAAAGGGGACCGAATTCATGAATAAATGGTTCGCCAAAGGGTAAGATTAACCCTACACATCATTGGCTCGTTCGTAAAGTACTTCGCCTTAGCCTATATCGTTCCTCTGGTAACTGCTCTTTACTATGGCGAGGACTGGCGGATTTTTTTATATTCGCTATTAGTCACTTTAACTGTCGGGCTACTTCTCGAATTTGGTTTTAGGACCACCAAGGAAATAGAGCGTGGCGATGGTTTCACCATAGTGGCTTTCACCTGGCTCCTCATCCCTCTCCTTGGCACACTCCCTTACCTATTTCTGGGATTGGGTTTTCTCGATGCCTTTTTCGAGACCATGTCAGGCTTCACTACCACCGGGGCTACCATACTAAAGGTGGTAGAAGAATTACCCAAGAGCGCCCTCTTATGGCGTAGCCTTACTCAATGGCTGGGTGGAATGGGAGTGGTTCTTCTCTTTATTTCTATCTTGCCCAGACTAGGGGTAGGAGGCTCTCAGCTCTTTGACCGGGAGTTTCCCGGACCATTACCCGAAAGGCTGCGTCCCAGATTCAGAACTACAGCAAGGCTTCTTTGGACGATTTACGTGGGTTTTACGGGGGCTGAAATAGCGCTCCTTTATTTTTTGGCCAAGCTCCCACTCTTTGACTCAATTTGCATTTCCTTCTCAACTATACCTACTGGCGGATTTACCCCCACCACAGCAAGTATTGGAGCTTATGCTAACCCCTTAGCTGAGTATATTATTATGTTCTTTATGTTCCTGGCAGGCATAAGCTTCATAACTCACTATCAGGTTTTGCGGGGAAACTGGAAAGCAATTAAAGGCGAGGAATTCAGGCTTTACGTGATTATTCTGGCGGTTGCTATCTCTCTATTAATACTTTCGCAAGGCTTTAACTCATATAGAGAGGGAATGTTTCAAGCAATCTCAATCATGACTACCACAGGCTTTGTCACTGCTGATTTCGGCTCCTGGCACTCTGGCGCCAGAATAGTGCTTCTGGCTTTAATGTTCATCGGAGCCTGTGGTGGCTCTACTGGTGGGGCAATAAAAGTAGTAAGGGTTTTAACCCTGATAAAACATACTGGGGTAATGATGAGGAAAGCTATTTTCCCGAAAGCTGTGATTCCGGTGAAACTTAACCAAAAACCTCTCCAGGAGGGAATAATCCGAGATATAATCTCTTTCCTCTTTCTCTATATGCTTGTTGCTATTGCAGCTTCATTAGTGCTTTGTTTCCTGGGGCTGAATTTAGAGACAGCAATTTCAGCAGTAGCTGCTACCTTGGGGAATGTGGGACCTGGTTTAGGTGGAGTGGGTGCCGGTTTTAATTATGCCGGGCTTCCTGGCGCAGCCAAGGTCATCTTGATTATCTGCATGTGGTTGGGGCGGTTAGAATTGTTTACCGTTTTTATGATATTTTTCCCTCGCTTTTGGAGAGGCTAATCAAGCTACAGTGGAAGTTCAAAGGAAGTTTAGGCTATACTTTGCAATAGGTTTATGGTCAAGGTTGCTTTTCAAGGAGAAAGAGGTGCTTTCAGCGAGGATGCGGCGGCAAAGCTTTTTGGTGGGGACATTGATTTTTTGCCATGTGCCCGGCTGAAAGAGGTTTTTGAACTTGTGTCACATGATAAGGTTGAATCTGGGGTAGTTCCCGTGGAGAACTCTCAAGCCGGCAGTATCAACGAGACCTACGATTTGTTATTGGCGTATCCTCTCAATATATTTGCTGAAGTTATTCTCAAAGTAAGCCATTGTCTGATGGCTCTGCCCGGAGAAAAATTGGCTGGTCTAACAACGATTTACTCTCATCCCCAAGCTCTAGCTCAATGTGCGGAATTTCTAAGTAAACTGAAAGTCGAAATTATGTCTAGCTATGATACTGCGGGCAGTGCCAAAATGATAAAGGAGAAAGGATTGAGGAGTTGTGCTGCTATAGCTAGCAAGAGGGCTGCCGATATTTATGGGCTGGAGATTCTGGCACCGGAAATTGAGACGAATGTCAACAACTACACTAAATTCGTGGCTATCTCAAAGCAGCAAGCTAAACCAGCGCAGAGAAATAAGACCTCTCTCGTTTTCGCTGCTGAACATGAGCCTGGCTCTCTATACAGAATTTTAGGTATCTTCGCCACCAGGAATATAAATTTAACAAAACTGGAGTCCAGACCGAGCCGAGCTAAGCCCTGGGAATATGTTTTTTATGCCGATTTCGAGGGTCACTTAGATGGCAAGGTTTACCAGGAAGCTGTGAGAGAGTTACAGAGAGAAGCTGCCTTCGTCAAGATACTTGGATCCTATCCTCAAGCTACCTGAAGTCGAGCTGCCAATAACCCCGCTTCTTAAATCCTGTTCAGATACCGGAGATTTCCTTCCAGCTTTCACTTTGGTAAAAGGCTAAGCTGCTCTTCTAACGAAGAGGAATAACGGAATTGAGATTAGCTCCATGACGACGGCAAAAAGGATTAAGTAGTTCATAGAAAGTTCATAGAGTAGCCCCATCAGGGCAGTTCCTAAAAACCAGGACGCCCCATATGCCGTATTGAAAATTCCATAGGCAAATCCTCTTCGCTCCACAGGCGTTAGGTCGGCGATGGCGGCGCGCATAATCGTTTCCTGAATCCCCATGACCACACCCCATAATACTACGCCAATTAGCACCAGACTGTAGCTGTAGGAAAAGGCAAGGAAGGGAATGGGCAAGGTTAACAAGGGGATTGTCAATAGTGACATAAGCCCAATTTTATCGTATGTTTTGCCCACGAGAAGAGCCGCCAGTGCATCTACACCCATAGCAATGGCATAAATTAGGGGAATGTGAGCATCCGGGATAATAGCTTGAACCTTAAGATGGTAGGAAATTAACTGGAAATTGGCAAATCCAGCCACGGAAAACAAAGTAAAAATAGTATAGAGCCAGAAAACTCTGGGGAGTTTACCTTTGATGTTTTGTCTGCTTACTTCCTCTGGAGTTTCAAGTTCCTGTGGTGAAGGGACTTTCTTCTTGGCTAGGGCAAGAACACCCAGAGTTAGCAAGGCGTGTATCCATAACAGGGTAAAACCTTCACGATAACCACCGTGGAACAGGAAAACAAGAGAAAAGACAACAGGACCAATGACAGCGCCGACCTGGTCCAATGCTTCGTGGACAGCAAACCCCCAGCCTCTCCCCACCCCTTTTGCAGCATAGGAAAGCATGGTATCTCTGGCTGGACTTCTTATTGCCTTCCCCATCCGTTCCAAAATGATAAGCAGGGCAGCAAGCTGCCAATAGCCGGCAAACGCCAGCAGAGGAATAGAAATGAGCAGTCCATAACCGATAAAGGTCAAAGGCCAATATGCCTTAGTGCGATCGGCAAGATAGCCAGAGGCAAGACGCAGACCATAGCCAACGAATTCGCCGATGCCAGCTACTAAACCGAGCACACCAGGACCCGCCCCCAGCGTATCCCCCAGGTAAGGCCCGGTAACGCTCCTAGCTCCTTCGTAGGTTATATCCCCAAACAGGCTGACAATCCCCAAGAGAATGATAAAGTACACGACAACCTACCTTACACTTTTGAATTACTGTTCGCGTAGCTATCTTGCTTTGGCGTCATTTTAACGAAATCACCAAGCTAAAGGAATTGCCTTGGTTATAAGGAGAGGCGCTGAGCAGTCCCAATAAAATTTGGCAACTATTTTTATAACTTTGCTCTTAGCTTCTGGTATGTAGCAGTCAAGGCTTCCGGCATAACTTTAGTATCAGTCAACACCGGCATAAAGTTAGTGTCGCCTTGCCACCTGGGGACTATGTGAGTATGAAGGTGCTCCGCTATCCCGGCTCCAGCAATTTTGCCCACATTTAAGCCAATATTGAAGCCGACTGGCTTCATTACCTCTTTTAGAAGTTCTAAGCCTTTTTTGATAATGTCAAAGTGCTCCTTAGCTTCTGCATCCTTTAAATCCTGTAAATTTGCTATATGTCGATAGGGAGCGACCATTAAATGCCCTGGATTATAGGGGAAGGCGTTCAGGATTATGAAATTGTGTTGGCCACGATAAAGGATAAAATTCGCCTCATCGTTATTTTCCCGGGGTTTCTGGCACAAAATACAGCCGCCTTCCGTGGCTCTTTGTATATATTCTATTCGCCATGGTGCCCAAAGCTCGTCCATTAAACCTATATATTATGATGATTCTGGGTTAAGTGCAATAGGATTCTTAGTTTGAGATGAAAAATTCTGGACATGGCAAAACGAGTTGACTATGGGATTTAGCTAAGAATAAAATACTTCGGGGTTAATATGCTTGAAGTTTTGACCCAAAAGTTGACTGCGGTATTTGACAAGCTTGGCAGGAAAGGCAAGCTTAGCGAAGGGGACGTTGACGAGGCTTTACGCCAGGTAAGGCTGGCACTTTTGGAAGCAGATGTAAATTTTAAGGTGGTCAAGGAATTCTTGTCCAAGGTGCGAGAGCGTGCTCTTGGCTCTGAAGTATTGCGCAGCCTAACACCAGCCCAGCAGATTATCAAAATTGTCAATGAAGAATTAATCGCTATTTTAGGTGGAGAGCCTGGCCATTTAGCTTCGGTTACTGCCTCACCAGCGGTCGCTTTGCTCATAGGATTACAGGGCTCCGGTAAGACTACTACAGCAGTGAAGCTAGCTGTTCAGCTAAAACATCTAGGGCAGCGTCCTTTATTAGTAGCTGCTGATACTCGCCGACCTGCTGCTATTGAACAACTCAAATTACTAGGTGAGCAACACGATATCCCTGTATATAGTGAGGATGCTAGCGTAGCGTCAACAACAATTTGCCAGCATGCTCTAAAGCAAGCTAAGGAAAGGGGATCGACCTGGGTTATAGTAGATACTCAGGGGCGCCTGCATATTGACGAAACCATGATGAAGGAATTGGTTGATACTAAATCCCTGGTACAGCCTTCAGAGGTATTGCTTACGGTAGATGCTATGATTGGGCAGGATGCCGTGAGGGTAGCTCAAGAATTCCACGGCCGAATCGGGCTCACAGGACTCATCCTGACGAAGATGGACGGAGATGCCCGAGGTGGAGCTGCCCTTTCTATTAGATTTGTTACCGGGGTGCCCATAAAATACCTGGGCACGGGCGAGAAGATGGATGCTTTGGAGGTATTTTATCCCGACCGTTTAGCGTCTCGCATTTTGGGTATGGGAGATATGCTCACTTTCATCGAGCGAGCTGAGACGACCTTTGACCAGCAACAGGCCAAGGATTTGGAAAGAAAAATACGCACTGGGGGTTTTGACCTTGAGGACCTCCTTAGTCAAATGCGTCAAATTCACAGGATGGGTTCTTTAGGGCGACTGGCTGAAATGATACCGGGCTTCTCCAAATTCGCTCCTTATTTGCCAGATGTCGAAGGGGAGAAACAGTTAAAAAAGATAGAAGCTATTATCCTGTCTATGACTTACGAGGAAAGGCGTAATCCAGCCATTATTGATGGCAGACGGCGAAGCCGTATTGCTCGAGGGAGCGGCACCACATCCAAAGATGTTAATCAACTTCTTAATCAGTTTCGTGAGATACAAAAGTTGACTAAGTCACTAACACGAGGCAAGTTGCCCAAAAAGCCGGGTACTATGCTTGATATGCTCTTAAGGTGAAATCAGTCTAAATAGCCCTTGAGCTTTCGACTGCGGATGGGATGACGTAACTTGCGTAAAGCCTTGCCTTCAATCTGTCGTATTCTTTCTCGAGTTACATCGAATTCTCTACCCACCTCTTCCAGAGTTCGAGCATGCCCGTCTTTAAGGCCAAATCTAAGCTGCAACACCTTTTTTTCGCGCTCAGTAAGTTCATCAAGCACTTTATCTATTTGTTCTTTGAGCAGCTGCTGTGAAGTGGCTTCAGTTGGTGCTAAGCTGGCCTGATCTTCAACAAGGTCACCTAGACGGCTATCTTCATCTTCGCCAATGGGCATGTCTAGCGACATTGGCTCACGGAAAAACAAGGCCATGACCTCTTCTACTTTTTCTGGCGACATATTCAGGCGGTTGCCAATTTCTTCGTAACTTGGTTCGCGTCCGAGTTCTTGAACTAACTGTCGCATCGTTCGCGATAGCTTGTTAATTGTTTCTACCATGTGTACCGGAATGCGAATGGTACGGGATTGGTCAGCTATAGATCGAGTGATACCTTGCCTGATCCACCAGGTTGCGTAGGTACTGAACTTGTAGCCCTTCCTATACTGAAACTTATCTACAGCTCGGATAAGGCCAATATTTCCTTCCTGGATAAGCTCAAGGAGGGGCATGCCATGCCCAATGTATTTCTTGGCTATGCTCACCACCAGGCGTAGGTTTGCTTCGGTGAGGTGCCTTTCTGATACTTTTGCCTCGGTCTTTATCTGTTCAAAGTAAGCTTTGAACTCATTGCTATCAGAATCGATTTGAGATAAGAACTCGTCATTAGTCACGAGAGTCTTTAGTTTTTGCCATGAGGTTTTATCTCTAGCTAGGAGCCCTAGCAATTGCGGGGGTAAAAGTTGACTGTTTATGGAAAGATTTACTATAGCTTCTTCAGCTGCAGCGGTTCCCTTGCCTATTCCATTAGCGATTGCCGCTATTAACGACGGGTCTATAACCTCATCGATGGCAGAGCGAAATTTAGGATTCTTGATCGTCTCCACCACATTGCTGTAGGGATCAATACCAATACACTCTTCGACAATCTGAACAACCTGGTATGCCTTGAACAATTGAGAAATCAGGTGAATAACTATGTCAACGGATGAAGCGAATTTCTTGTATTTCCTGAAATGGTTTTCTTCGATTCTTTCCAGGCTTCTGCCCAGCTCTATCTTCCGGGATAGTGACTTCTCTTCATGGATATTGAGAAGTGGCACTCTGCCAATTTCCTGAAGATACATGCGGGCTGAGTCATCAGTTATCTCATATTCCCCTAGTGGTGGCGGAGGCTTGATCTCTTCAGTTTCCTCAGCAAGGAATTCCTCGCCTTCTTCTTTTTCTTCACCTTCCTCGGCTAAGGTACTGACATCCTCACCTTCGGCTTCATCGCTGAGTAAGCCTTGAGCCACTACCTCATCGCTATCCAGGTTGTTGTCTTCTTTTTTCATTGAACCCATGGTTTTTTCCTTTTTTAACAAAGATGTCCTGAAGTTGTCGCCCGGGATTTATTCCTTGCTCCTCTAGTTTAGACAACTCTGAGCCTACACCACCCTTTTCCCGCTCGACATCAAGCATCGCCTCCTTCTCGGTTTCTAATTTACGGAATAACTGCTCCTGTAGACGAAGAATACAATCGGCTAACTCAAAGTGTCGTGTTCGCTCGTTTTCCCGTATGGCCGGCGGGAAATTTTCATTAACTAAATCAACCAAATAGTATAAATGTTCTACTAGACTAGTGTCAAGTTGGCTTTCAATATCCGAGATATCAGAAGAATGTTGCCATTTGACAAAGACTTCCCGATTTTCCGTGGACTCGAAGTGTTCCGACGAAAGTTCCTGAGCTAAAGGACGAAGCTCCGGGTACTGAAGGAGAAGTGCCAAGCAACGTTCTTCAACACGACTGGACACAAGCTGGTGGGCAAGGCGAGATTGCTCTGCTGGCTTGCTAATTTGAGGCCTTTTCCTAGCAGTTCTTGATCTCTGCAAGGCAGTTTCCACATTCCATCTTGGGATTTTTAGGGCACTGGCCAATCTTTCCACATAGTGGAATTTCTGGTCGGGGTCCTTTATCTCATGAATTAAGGGCAGGAGTTTCTCCAGCGCTAATGATTTGTCTCTGGCTTTGTTTATATCGGCTTTGCTTATTACAGATTCAAAGGCGAAGTCCAGAATAGGCATAGCCTGTTCCACTAATTTCTGCCAGAGAGCAGGGTCTTCTCTTATTACTTCGTCCGGGTCTTTGCCCGGAGGTAATAGAATGACATTTGCTTCAGCATTGGAATAAGCTAATATGGCTCTACCTCGCAAGGTAGCTTCTTCTCCGGCAAGATCGGCATCGAGTGCCAGGGTTATGTTATTGGTTAATCTTTTGATGCCTTCCACCTGCTTCTCGGTTAAAGAAGTCCCCATTGAGGCAACTACATTTTGCCAGCCGTGTTGGTGAGCAGTGAGAACATCCATGTAGCCTTCGACAATTACTACCAAGTTTTTCTTTCTAATGGCAGATTTAGCCTTGTCAACGCCATACAAGATGCTGCTCTTATCGAAAATCGATGTTTGGGGGGAATTGATATATTTAGGCAGGGAGTCATCTAGAGCTCTAGCTCCGAAACCAGCGACTCGACCCTGGATATCACATATAGGAAACATCAGCCTGTTGCGAAATCGATCGTAACTACCTCCTTCTTCTTTCTCGATTATTAGACCAACTTCTGCTAGCTCCTTTTCTGTATAGCCTTTACCCAGCAGGTAATTCTTAACGGTTTCCCAGGCATCAGGACTGAAACCGAGGCGGAACTCCTTGATAGTCTCGGGCATGACTTTTCTTCTTGCCAGATAGCTTCTCGCTGCCTCGCCTGCCTTAGTGCTCGAAAGTAAATGATGATAGTATTCAGTAGCTGCCTCATTAATCTGAAATAATCTCTCTTTCTTCTCATCCACAGCCTTGCTTGGCCCCTCAAGGGGGCTTAAAGTTATGCCTCCCTTCTGAGCTAAAAGACGAAGAGCTTGGCCGAAATCAATGCCCTCCTTTTTCATGATAAAAGAGAGGATATCGCCGCCGGTTCCACAGGCACCAAAACAATGCCAGCTTTGTTGTGCAGGAAAGACAAAAAACGAAGGGTGTTTCTCACTGTGGAAGGGGCATAAGCCTTTGAAGTTGCGCCCCGCTTTTTGCAGAGTAACATACTCAGAGACAATCTCTACTATATCTAATCTCTGCTTTACCTCCGTGATTACGCTCATTGAGATATCTCTTCAGCTAATCTTAGCGCATATTGATCGGTCATTCCAGCAATGTAATCAATGACTTTGCGCTCCTCGTTATCCGGCAAAGAGGCAAATTCTCGAGGTAATCTATCCCCGTGCTTCAGGAAATGAGAATATAACAGACGCAATACCTCTCCCGCCTTTACTGCCTCCTCCCCAGCTAAGCTGGGATAATATACTCTGTCAAATAGAAACTGGCGTAGTATGTTAGTTTCTCTAAGGACTTCAGGGCTCATGCCTATAGTTGGCTTGGGTGAATCACCATTGCCACTAACAGGCCAGGAGCAGTCTATTATATCACAAACCAGGGTATTAATTCGCTGTGAATGCGTATGTCCCAGAGTTGTTACTACCGACTTGGGCAAATCATTCTGGGAGATAAGGCCAGCTCTTATAGCATCTTCGACGTCGTGGTTAACATAGGCCACGATATCGGCTACCTTGCATATTTGGCCCTCTAAAGTATTAACATCTCCCCAGCCCTCTCCTAAGATCTCCGCTTGTCCCTTGGAATGATTGAGGATGCCATCTCGCACTTCCCAAGTAAGATTTAGCCCCTGTCCCTCCTTCTCCAACAAATCGACTACTCTTAAGCTTTGCTCATTATGCCTGAAGCCATCACGATACAACTCGTTCAGGACCTCTTCGCCTATATGACCAAAAGGCGTATGCCCTAAATCATGTCCGAGAGCGATAGCCTCAGCGAGGTCTTCGTTGAGATTTAGAGCTCGAGCTATAGTCCTGGCTATTTGGGATACTTCCAAAGTGTGAGTAAGCCGGGTGACATAATGGTCACCCAGGGGAGCAATAAAAACCTGTGTCTTATGTTTTAGCCGACGGAAGGCCTTGGAATAGATGATACGGTCACGGTCACGCTGAAAATTGGTTCTTATGGGGCATGGTTCTTCCCACTTCATCCGACCACGACTGAACTTACTCTTAGCGGCATAAGGGGAAAGGGCTTCTTCCTTCTTCTCTGTCTGCTCACGTATATTAGGTTTGTTAACCATGGAATCACTATAATGTAGCAAGTCAAGGCAAAATCCTTAATTTATCGCAGCAGCACCCTTATGTCCTCACGCGTGTTTTCTTTTGGTTTTTGATTTTATTCTCTTTTCCACCTCTGCGATATTTAATCTCGTCGACAGTACTACATCCGGGTTCAGGGACATTGAATCTATCCCGCACCTAACTAAATAGTCGGCAAATTCAGGAAAATCACTTGGCGCCTGACCACATATCCCTATCTTTCTCCTGGGTTTATGACGATGTGCCGCATCTATGACTTGCTTCACCAGTCTTTTCACCGCTTCATTTCTCTCATCAAATAGGTGTGCAACGAGGGCAGAATCTCTATCCAAGCCAAGAGTTAATTGCGTTAGGTCGTTCGACCCTATACTGAATCCATCAAACACGTCGGCGAATTCCTCAGCCAAAATCACATTTGATGGTATCTCGCACATCACATACACTTCCAACCCATTTTTTCCTTGCCTTAAGCCAAACTCTCCCATGGCTTTTATCACCTGCCTCCCTTCTTCCGGCGTCCGGCAAAAAGGAACCATCACCTTGACATTGGTCAATCCCATCTCATCCCGTACTTTCTTTATCGCCTGGCATTCCAAACCAAAGGCGGGCTTGAACCTGTCATCATAATAGCGGGATGCCCCCCTCCAACCTATCATTGGGTTACTTTCCTCTGGCTCGTAGCGATACCCCCCGGTTAAATTGGCATACTCATTTGTCTTAAAGTCGGAAAATCGAACGATGACCTCGTTGGGATAAAACCCCGCCGCTATTTTCGCTACCCCCATTGCTAAATTGTCAATGAAAAACTCCCTCTTATCCTCATATGCTGCGCTCTTCTCATTTATCTCTTTGATTACCTTTGCCAATTTCTCATCCTTGCTCGCTGCTTTCTTCAACTTATCGTAATCTATCAACGCCATGGGATGAATGCCGATGTAAGAGTTGATGATGAACTCTTCCCGAGCCAGGCCAACACCGTCATTGGGAATTTGACTTTGAATAAACGCACCGCCGGGAATGCCGAAGTTCATCATTATTCTGGTCTTGGGCCTGGGGACTTTGGTCACTTCCACCTCATCTATTCGATATCTCAATTTCCCTTCATATACCCTGCCCTCGCCTCCTGAACAATCTATCGTGACCCCTTTTGTCCCCTTCAAGACTTCGGTCCCATTGCCGGTGCTGATTACACAGGGTACCCCGAGCTCACGACTAACGATAGCTGCGTGGCAGGT
>Ga0315532_1002647_pt1 | contig 12123 bp, 11 predicted proteins | sample SalMarWE160370MG_FD_203082 | JGI IMG/M metagenome (GOLD analysis project Ga0315532, IMG submission 203082) | Salt marsh sediment microbial communities from the Plum Island Ecosystem LTER, Massachusetts, United States - Salt Marsh Sediment WE1603-70 ... | reverse complement strand
AGTAGTCACCAGTGGCCCCCTCATGTCATCTCCGATCCGAATCGAAACCAAAGGCCAAGTTGTGCGAAATGGATACTGCTTCCTCGATATTGAAGCAGTAAACTGATGGATGAAGACTTTCAGCTAAGCACTGCAGAGCGACTTCGGGTTCCGCACGCGGAACCCGAAGCGCCTGAGTTCGAACGTTAGAAGGCAAATATTACGGCATGACTGTCTATTCAAAATTAATTAAATTTTTTACCATAGTCTGTATCTTTCTTTCATGCACACTAAATTCCGCAGCTAAGTCAGCGGAAATAAATAAATTTGAAAAGGATATAAACGTGGGGCCGGATACTGTCCATATTGCTATTACGTCAATCCTGATTAATCCAGAACAGATTGATACCTCTACTATTGATACATGCAAAATATTACCCTGCCTTGGTGGTTTCCCATCAGATCTTACGCAACGAATCGGTCAATTTGATGTTATCTGGAATGAAGAACCTATCCATATCCAGAAAAGTCTTTATGAGGATTGCTTCACGCCCGTATTAAATGAAGTGGAGGGCATGTGGGAGCTTTCAGAAAATAAAGGAGGCATCTTGGTGCTTCCCGGAAAAGAGGGACAATCTATTTTAATCATGATGCAATCTTTTCGAGCCGCTTGTTGTGGCTATACTGTTTGGTGGATAATTGAAAAAGATGGCCAACAAACAAGATTCATTGACGACAGTATTCCTTAAATTGCCTTCTAACCTTGCTGCTTCAGGGGACGGCAAACAGCCACCGCCCCTGAGCAGCCCGTTATGTGTAAAAGAACATCACATGAACAATATTACCATCATCACAATGCTAGTTTTAATTATTGTTTATGTTTCATCTGTCAACGCCGATGGAATGCCGCCATTACCATATTACGATAATGGTGCATGCCCTTTTGAGTGTTGTGTTTATGGGGCTTGGAAGTCTAACGAAGAAGTAAAAGCTTACAAGGAACCAAAAAATGACGCTCCAATTGTATTTGCGATAAACAAAGATGAGAAGGTAGAAGCTATAACAGGATTTGTTGTAACACATAAAGTTGGAGTTACTAAAGTAATTAAGCCTATCAAAATGGGCTATCTTCAGGGTAGCGATGACAATGAAGAGAAACTAAATTTAAAACCAGGAGAGCTCGTATATACACTTCATTACGCTGGTGAGGGTTATGATCTATTTTGGTATAAGGGTAAAATATATTCAGATCAAATTTCAATCAATAAACCAGATCGAGATCCACCGCCACCACACTTATTACTCCAAGTAATTTCGCGTCCAGATGCGGATTGGTGGGTAAAAATAAAGAATAATAAAGGGCAAATAGGCTGGATAAAAAATCCTCCTTATTTTGAAGGCAGTGATGCCTGTTCATAAAGTAAAATCACATAACCACTCATTTCACATTGACCACAAGACCTCGGCTGTCGCCTCGCCTTGTGGCAAGTGAATTCGATCGTTATACTTTCAAACGAGGTAGGCACAGAACTTTAAACTCATAATATTCAATATTATAGATCTTTAATCGGTGCAAACGAATCTATGACAATCTCTATTCCTAGAAATTTGTTAGCTTCAATAGAAACATCGAAAAACTCAAGGGCGTTTCTTAATCTAATACATACTTATATCCGTAACATTGAAGATAGGATGGCTCATAACAATATTAAAATATTTTTCCCAGACTACACTGATCATAGCACCAATCATATTCAAACAGTCTTAGATTTAACAGATTTTCTAATTGCAGACGGATCTCAAAATAGACCAGATTCATGGCAATACTTCACAGCAGAAGATTCAGTCGCATTGATTCTCGCGGTCCTTATGCATGATATTGGCATGCATTTAACTGGGCATGAAGTACTATCATTGATTAATAATTCTATTAATAGAATCACAGGTACCGCTGATCTATTTTGGCCCAATGCTTGGGAACATTTTATAAGTGAAGCCAGTCGATGGGATAGCCGAAAATTAATAGATGTATACGGTTTTGACTACTCTGATAGGATAAAGAGTAGAAAAATCATAGAAATACCATCTTCCGATGCGGCCAACTGGGATGAATTTGATAAACGGTTAATTGGAGAATTCCTAAGATTACACCACGCTAGAATTTCTCACGAGGTTGCTGTATTTGGTTTGCCAGTCGTAAAGGGCATGTTATTACCTGAGAATGATCTCAAAATACGATCATTGGAACAGATCCCATCTTTGCCAGATCTCGTTGGGTTTATTGCCAGATCTCATTGTATGTCTCTTTCTGACACCCTTGCCTATCTAAAAAACCAACATTACAACACACGAGTTACCAATAATATCCATGCCGTATATTTGATGTGTTTGTTGAGAATTGCCGACATTCTCAATATTCACGCAGAACGTGCCCCTGGTGGAACTAAAGCCCTTTTAAAAAGAAAGGTCGCTTACTCGAGAAGAGAATGGGAGGCTCATCAAGCCATAGAAAATGTTCGACTAGATACGGAACCAGATCCTGAAGCAGTGGCAGTTGATGTATCTCCAGAACATGTTAAAGGAATACAGATATATTTAAGGATTAAAGATTGGCTGATAGCGCTACAGGAAGAGTTGAATGACTCATGGGCTGTTCTTGGGCAAGTGTACGGTAGATATGCAAGTCTCCAAAATCTTTGGCTTCAAGTGAGAAGGGTTAATTCAAATATCTTTGCTGAAAGCTTTCGCAATTCACTCCCTTTTTATCCCAACAAAGCCGGATTTGATTCAAAAAATCCGGATTTTATAAAATTACTTATTGCTCCGTTGTATGGCGATAGGCCTGAAATAGGAATTCGCGAGCTGCTCCAGAATGCCATAGATGCAATCCGGGAACTGGATTCCGTTCTTTCGAGAAATAAAGATGCGGTGCTACCCTATAATCCTCCAAAGTTGCATGATGGGACTACTAAAGCTGACATTTTACTAAATTTGTGCAGCAGGAACTCTGTGGGGGACCATGAAGACAATACTCGCCCTGATTGGCAATACTGGTTTGAGATCAGAGATAGGGGTGTTGGTATGGACATTGACGTGGTCACAGAATATTTTTTAAAAGCCGGCTCAACGTTTCGATCATCTGATCATTGGCAAAAAGATTTTACTCATAATGGGGACTCATTATTACTACGTTCTGGAAGGTTTGGCGTTGGGGTGTTAGCAGGATTTCTAATAGGAAACATGGTTCAGGTTATCACAAAGCACTATACAGCAAATCAGGGGCTTGAATTCAAGGCGGTATTGGATGATAGGAGCATCAATATAAGAAAATGTGATTGCTCATATGGAACAACAATTCGGGTGAAATGCTCGCAGGAATTTTACGAAGAATGGGCCAGAAAGATCGAACATGCATGGTGCCCTCAATGGTTTTACCTTAAAACCCCGATTATACGGTGGTGTATAAATGGTAAAAGTAAAGATACTGACAAAGACATTGTATCCAGACGATACATACCTGATCAAGGTGAGAATTTACCAACTTACTGGAGAAGGATCTACTCACCTGATTTTAGTGATATTCATTGGACCTATGAAGAGATTGAAGATCAAACGAGGCTCTTTTGTAACGGCATTGAAATCCCTGTCGTGCCGAACCGAATAGGGTGGGAAAAAGCGAATGTTGCCTATAGATCTCACGAAAGATCTGAATATCATTACAACTGGCCTATCCCTAATATTCCGACCATATCGGTTTTCGATCCAAATTGTAATTTGAACATAAATTTAACAAGAGATGGATTAACCACAGATACGCTCCCGTTCTCAAAAGAATTACAACAATCTGTATTACTCGATGTTATAGCGCATTCAACTGTTTGCGGACCAGATAGGTGTGTGAGCAATAAAACGATCACCAAATATCAGAAAAAAGGTCATCCCGGATATTCTTTGGATGTGCGGTATGGATTTACACAATGGGCATACACTGAGTCCGGCTTCACCCTCGCTGATCCTTACTTACTCCTTCAACTGAAACCCCAAAGAATGTTTTTTAAGTATTCACGACCTAATTTCAGATGGGGGCCATCGATTAAGCTAGGTCCGAAAGATGTTTTATTTGCCGTTAAATCAAATTTGGAGATAGATGACCAATATCGTGATTGGAACTGGCCATTAGACAAGAACAGTCTGAGACCTGGGCGATTTTTTCTGTGGGACAGCCCGTTTAAAGACTTATCTATTATTGGGGCGCGAGTTTTAATTACAAAGAAATATGCGTCAGAAATGCTGACAACAAGTGGCAGTTCGTTAGATATAGAAAATGTCGATTACATTACTCATGATAAAAACAAAAAGTTGTTTATAATCGAGTCAGAAGGCGAGCTTCCACCTATTTCGGACAGCGCATTGCCTGATTTGATGTCTAATAGATATGTAAGGGACCATTTATTGGACATGGGGCCCCTCGCTGAATTGTATATTAACAAAAGGCAATCCAATCTCAAGCCGTCGGAGTTGGCAAATCTGTGGCTTGAGGAATTACATACAATAACCGCCCCATATCGCCTTAAGGACAGAGAGGCATTGATCAATAATGTACAAGCAGAACTGAAACAGTACGTTAATTATTGGAAAAGAGATAATATGCATAAGCAAGCTTTACGTGAACAGGCCCGAAACCACGATAAGGGTACATATCCCACATTTAAAAAAGCTAATGAAATAAAGAGCTATCTTAAACAGAACGGCATCAATAGAAAAATCTTTGTTAGAAAACTGGAGCCGTTTCTGGGCATTCCTATGGAAACATCTTTTGCTGTATATTTAGTTTATGACCGTAACGAATTAAAATCTTTATTCCCTGACATTCCTGATGAAGGGGACCCATTTGAAAGCGTAACTTATGATAAAAACCTTTTTCCCGATTATGTCGAAGCCAAAGATCTACTAACTGAATCGAACGCGGATGTACTGATACTCGGCCCTAAGAAAAAGGACCCTGAATTTGAAGATAAATAGGTGGATTCTAAATTCTTTTAATTCAGCACCTTAGTGAATTTAAGAAATTTATCATTTTTCAAGGCAGATATTGTTTAATTAGCTATAATAAAAGATGTATAAGTCGCTTCACTCGGACGGCAATTCCGCTGCGCTCCATCGCTTCCGGTGAGCTTGTCGTTATGGCACCAAATATAGAACTTTTTCGGGTATGAAAAAGATGAAAACTGGAAGAAATGAGCCATGCCCTTGTGGAAGTGGTAAAAAATATAAAAACTGTTGCTTAAATAAACCCAAGGAAAGGCATACTTGCATTACGGTAGATTTTGGGCAGCCTACAAAACTTGATGGTGTTGGTATTACACATGATGGCCAAGTCGAATTTATACAAGGAGAAAGATTAATTGAACCTAAAAAGGCATATTATCAATCTTTCTATGACCGAGATAAGGGGCCTAAAATTTTAAACAGAATAGATTTACATTGTAATGAAGTGCAGGCAAATACAAACTCCATTTTTTTGGGCTATGATAGAGTATTTTCAATTGATACTAATACTAGAATAATCGATAACCAGAAAGTTTCAATGAGTGGTGTCGTTTTATGCAGGCTTAAGCCATCAAAGAGTGGGGCTTTAGCTCTTTTCGCTCCAGTTAACGGATTAGAATTTAGGGACATAAATTCATTTCCCGAAAAAGTTGCTTGGAGAAGATTTTTTGAAATAATGGTACGACATCCCGTTTATAAACCGTTATCCTCTATTGCTGTTGTAGTTGATGCACATTTGGGGGATATTCAAGCTTACAATTCAAGAAATAAGCCAATAATTGAAGATTTTTACTTGCCTCATAAAATTGAGTTGATCTATGCAAGCTCAGATGTTGGCAAGGAATATTTGCCTAATCGTCTTATTTCAATGTCTGATAAAACAGCTACCGAGCTTTTAAAATATATAAAGGAAAATTCTGGATACACTCAAGGTTTGATTAAAGAGAAAGACCAGCCTTTTTCTTCTTTTAGATTTTGGCATATTGATTGATGTATTAAGCCACTCTTTCAGCGGACCGGGAAAAGCTTCGGCCGCTGAAGAGCCCGTTAGAGCTTCGAACGATAAAAATGGATAAACGATGCTTGAATCACATATTAATGCAATTGAGAAAGTATTAATAGCCCAAAGTCAGACAGCTAAAAATGCAGGTCATCCTAATTTACGTGGAGGCCCGAGAGAGTGGTTCATTCGTGATTTTTTAAGTAGCCATTTACCAGGAACATTGGAAATAGGACAGGGTGAAATAATCGATGTAAATTCTGTACCTAATCCACCAAAAGGTAATTATAGGCCCCAAGTTGATGTAGTGATCTATCGGAAAGATTTACCAAAGATAAGCTATTCAAGAACAGATTCCGCATATTTTGTTGAAGGAGTAATGGCAACAATCGAATCAAAATCTGTACTTACAGACTCAGAACTTGAGAATGTAAACAACGCCTCAATAATTCACTCAAAGCTTAGTGTAGTAAAATCATCAGGAATGACTGTTGGTAAAATTCATAAAAGACCATATAATTATATCGTTGCCTTCGAAGGCCCAGCTAATATGGCTACAGTCTCAGGTTGGATGGTAAATCAAGTTCAGAAGAATAATTGGAATCCAAATGATATGATTGACATGATAATCATCTTGGGGAAAGGTGTATTATGGAAATTGACTGCCTTCCCAGAGTTAAGATTACCAAATGCTACAACAAACAATTTCTGGGCGTTCATTGATCAACCACAAAAAAACCTTTTAACGCTTTTTGTTCATATGCTTACATGGGTGGCGTCGTCATCGACTCCTCCCAATACTTTATCATATGTATCGAAAGTAACTTATCAAAACATACGAATTGTTTAAGAAAGAGCTCTAACAACAGCTTTGAGTAGGATGCTCATTCCGCTGCGCTTCATTCGCACCTCTCAAGCTGGGCGTTGGCTCACTGATAGGAAATACCTGAACAGATAGGAGGTCCGATGAAGACTTACGCCATTCTGATTTCGTTTGTTGTCGTTGGCCTTGTTCTCTCTCTGATAGCGGCCCGTTGCCCACAAGGATTGTGGGTCGGCTCATGGCTTCTGCAACTCGCGGCCGTGCTGGTGATCGGTGGCGGTCTTGGAATCATTGATAAAACTCTGCTTCACAGGGACCATTTTGCCAGTACCCGTCAGCTATTCATGATCCATGAGAGTACGGTCCAACTCGGGTTGAGGTACATCGCGAGGGACGTAAACCAGCACTCCTATGCCCATATAGTCCGAGAGAGTCCCTCTCTTAGCATCGTTCTTAACGACGGAAGAACCTGGATATCTGCCCACATAACGGATATGAAGACCAGATTTGAGAAAAACGACTTCGTGACCGAGTTTTTCGTACCAGACCCGAAGGGTTCCTTCATATCAATCATCGCGAAGAAAACTGGATATACGTTTGAAGAACAAGTGGCGAAGATCGAACAGGCGAAGAATCGACTGCTCGAGGAATTTGATATTGGTGGGCAGGTCGGCGTCCTCCGCATCTATCACATACCACACTTCCCCACACACAGCGTCTTTCTTGGTTCCGAGGAAGCGTTTGTCTCCCAATACGGAGTGTCCAGTGGTCGTCGTGCCGTTCCCCTCTTCGTGTACACGCGCGTTTCCGACAGTAACTGTCTTTACGCCGATGTCCAAGATGATGTGGCTAAATTGCGCGCAGAATCTAAATGCGTATATGATAGCATTCAAACGAAAGCTGGAGCCAACAAGAGCGTCCAGGCGACAAGTGACAGCCGTGCGAACACGTCTGACACTTGCGCCTGACGCTCAGCGCATTATCCCTTTAAATAGAAAGTGCTAAAACGTGATGGACGGCACTGAAACAAATAACGACATCTCTTGGCTAAACGCTAAGGATTCTTTATTGCACGCGCTCGACCACTTTGTTGAGTTATCTGATAAAAGTTCAAACAAGTGGCATCATCAAAAATGGATTATTCTAAGCGTGCATCATGCTGCCTCCTGCTTGGTTAGCATGTGGCTCAAAGAGGCAGACAAAAATCACAAACTATTTCTAGCAGACAATGGCAAGGATTCATACCCCCACCTTGACGAAACAATTAAAGCGCTACGGAAATTCAAAGGTACTAATCACCTAACAGATGCTGAGTACGAATTATTAACTCTTCTTAAAAGGCTCAATGACATAAGAAACAAATTTATGCACCGTAGACCGCCTAAAAAGGTAGCTAACGAAGTTGTGGCATATCCCGCAACATCAATGGTTGGGTTATTACATGTGGTCAGCAGAAGAACCAATCAATCTTTTTACGAAATATTTGGTGAATTCCCTGATATTCGTCGTTTTATAACAGAATCAATTCATTATTCTAAAGTCGAAGAATATTCTACATTCATTGAAAAGGTTTTAGCTGACAAAGGTGAAAAGCATATACTACCGCAATGCCCGAATTGTGGAACTCATTCAATTATCGGGTTTCAATGCGAAGCATGTTTCGAAGAAGTTAGTGAAGTTGAGTGCTCTCAATGTAATAATGAATTTTACGTCATTTCTTCATACCCATTCTCTCAAAATTGTCCAGATTGTGTCTATGAATACAAGGCATAACCGCATCAACCCGGCTCGTTATACTCGCGGGTTATGCGTGCGTTATGCTTATCGTATGGATGCACGCATGAAGGTTTATTGTGAACATCATGCCTTACGACACTGGCTGAGAGACCTAGAAAAGAGGGGCCGAATCAATCTGGTTCTGTTCCCTTACGACCAAAGAAACAAGCGGATCAAGGAAATAGCCACTCCTTCCGAAGCAACCTGGGATGAGCTCAATATCACGTGGGACGAAGCAGATTTCAGTTGGGACGAGTTCAGCCCATCACCGCAGTACAGTAACATTTGCAGTATCATCGGGGAAGAGAATATCAGAGACGTAAAACACGTTGATTCCGCATTCAAGAGTAAATGTCAATGCATGCTTACCTGCGACAACGACATTCTCTCACACAGCCAAGAACTAGAAGAGTTGCTAAACATAATGTTCTTCCATCCCGATAATCACAAAAAAGAATTCATTGCCTGTCTGAATCGTTATGAACAGAGGGAAAACGCATAACATTTCGCTCCACCATGACCCGCAAACCGCCTCGCCGTTTGCGGGCAGGTGAGCTCTTCGTTATGCCAAATTAAGGAAGGAGGATAATTTTCATGAAATCAAAATTAGAAATCTATGCTCTTGCGGTATCTTTTGCAGCAGTCATTTGTTTGGTCATATCAATCAGCATTGCTGGGTATTCTACTATACAGATTATCGATCCTGAACTGACAATTAATTCATACAACTTTGACAAGTATCAGTCGAATGATCGTTTCTGGGAAAGCAAGAAAAATTACTACTCAAAGGATCAGAGTAACGTGAATCGGCCATCAGAAGAGGTGCTCACCAAACAACGGCTGGAAGAACTTCGTATCGAAGTAAGAGGGGAAAGAAGAAATGGGCTCCAAAGTCTGATCTATTCACTTATATTTGTTGTGGTTGGAGCAGGCACACTATTAATACATTGGCGCATTGCAAAGAATGCACGTACATAAATAGGCATAAATTCAGCGGACCCAAAGGGCCGGGCCGCTGATTAAACCGTTATGGCGGATGATAGGGGAATACATGAATGATTCAAAGAGAATCAATTTCTTGGACGCACTGAAGGCGTTTATTATTCTTCTTGTCGTATTTTATCATGTTCTAATGGCCTATATTATTTATCCCATAATTCCGATGTTCATACACGATCGGTTCATCCATAGCATACAGAATTACTATTCAGAAGGAGAGAAGTTGTTCTTTCTGACTCTCCTGTTAGTAATTAACGCACCTACAATGATGTCGATCATGTTCTTTATCGCAGGATATTTTGCTTTAGCCCCGCTTATCAAAAAAGGTGCCAGCCAATTTTTGAAAGACAAGTCCGTCCGGTTGGGCATACCCTTTTTACTTGGGACTACTGTGCTGGCGCCGTTGGCGGCATTCATAGCATATCTTCCCCGGGGAACCCGAGTAAACTACTTTTTCTACTGGTTTCTCCGGTTCTTCAGACCCAACGAGTTCAGCCAGTATCACTTCTGGTTTCTTGGTGTGCTGCTACTCTTTTTCCTGGTACTGAGCCTAATATTTCTCATTGTCGGGGACAAAATATCTTCCATTAAAACCAAACCAGGAAACCCTTCATTGCTTTTTTTCATGGTATTCATAGCAATAACAACGGGAATGTATTTCGTGATGAATCTGTTCTATCCCGCGGAGGCCTTTACCCAATGGTATGTCCTCCAATTCCAGACCGTGATATTCCTTATTTATGCGGCTTATTTCATATTTGGCATCTACGCATACACAAGAAATTGGTTCATCGATGGATATAAGCCCAGGATCATACCCTGGACGATAGCGTACGCGATTTCGATATCTATGTATCTGTCTACCATCCTATATATGAATACGGTTAGTGACCGAGACACAATGGTTATGAAACTGGTAAATGACCTCTGTAACAATGTATCAATCCTTTCGGCCCTATTCATGTTACTGGCAATCTCCCGGAAGTACCTGAATGGTGATGTGCCTGTCCTGAAGGTAATCTCCAAAAGCAGCTACAGTACATACCTTATCCATTTTCTGGTTGTTTTTATTGTGATCTACGCCTCACGTGATATCCCCTTACCCCTATTTCCCAGATTCCTGACGCAAATAGTCATAGGCGTTTTCCTCTCGTGGGGAATAGGATATTCCTTAACAAGGATTCCAATAGTGAGAAGGGTGCTATAGATGCGGAGGGTTTTTCTCGACACTCGACCCGTAGGCACAAGATCAACCGGTGAATAAGGAGGCTCAAGAACTTCCATAACGACTCGCTCCACCGGATCGCCGATAAACCCGGCTCCCGGTGAGCTTTACGTTAGCCAGCGATCACTATTGGGCTGATTAGACAAAGATAAAAGAAAAATCTGTTTCTCAAGAAGCAGTAAAATATCGGAGGACAAAAATGATTTTCATTATTAACATAACCATAACTGTTGTCGGAGCCATCGTTCATTTGTATATCTTTCGATCCGTCCCTCGCACTAAAGAACGTATCGTCAAAGTCTTTCTTCTTTATTTCCTTTGCGTTCAATGGGGATTTGGCTCCATCCTGACATCAATACCACATATTGTTGTACCAGATCGAATCGCGGAGTACATTGGATGGCAAGCTGGTAGTCCTTTCCAGGTCGAACTTGGATTTGCTTCGCTCGGTCTTGCGATTCTAGGGATCTTATCGATTTGGCTGCGAGATTGGTTTTGGGTTGCTCCAGTTGTAGGTAATTCGGTATTTCTATTTGGTGCTGCCTACGTTCATATTCGAGAGATAATCGATCGAGGTAACTATAGTCTTGGGAATGCAGGTCCTGTTTTGTTTATGGACATTGTTGTCCCACTTCTTGTTCTTGGATTACTTCTGGCGCATATCCGTATGGACGGCATTAAAAGGTCAGCTTAACATCATGAATAGAAGAGATATAACCTCTAAGGCAATTCAGCCGACAGGCTAACGCCTGCGCCTGATCGCAGCGTGTGTGCCGGGCATGGCACAGAACTAGTAGGGTGAAAGTCCCTACGCCAGGTAATCGCGGAGCCGAAGGCTAGGAGAAGGACAAGGGCGTCGTCGCGAGGCGGGGTCTGGAGGAAGTCCAATCCAAAGATGCGGGGCAAGCCTGTCCTGGACTTGATCCAGGATACAGGAACCGGATCTGAGGTGTGGCACATCCGGGACGAGTGGGCACGTGACCACGAAGTCCTCCATCCGCAACTGGGGTGTGCTTTATAAATCCGGCGTTTACGCGCGATAAAGTTCTGTGTCTTACCCCGGGAGATCTCTCATGTGTCCCGCTGATAGCGGGACTGAGGGGAGAGCAATTCCGCCTTTGGCGGAACCGCATGAGAGAAGTCAGCAGAGGGCATAGTAGGTGTTATGCAGGCAAGGCTAGTGAGACACTCCAGGGCCGAAAGGTGGAGAAACGGATAGGCCGAGCCGTAAAGCTGATACTGAAGGCCTGAACGGTTAGAGAGAGCAAGTAG
>Ga0315532_1002645_pt1 | contig 12131 bp, 11 predicted proteins | sample SalMarWE160370MG_FD_203082 | JGI IMG/M metagenome (GOLD analysis project Ga0315532, IMG submission 203082) | Salt marsh sediment microbial communities from the Plum Island Ecosystem LTER, Massachusetts, United States - Salt Marsh Sediment WE1603-70 ... | reverse complement strand
ATGCAAAATTAAGGATGTCTTTGCCGCGAAGCGGCAATTCCGCAATTTTGATATTTGATTTTTGATATCTAATTTGGAGGTTGTTATGGCTTTGACAGGATTGGAAATTTTTAAGTTATTGCCGAAAACCAACTGCAAGAAATGTGGTATGCCGACTTGTTTGGCTTTTGCTATGGCGCTTGCTCAGAAGCGTGCCAAGCTCGAAGATTGTCCCGACGTTTCGGAAGAAGCCAAGGAGAAATTAGCTGCCGCTGCGGCCCCTCCAATGCGCAAAATAGTGTTCGGCCCGCTGCCCCGACTTGCGTCGGGAGACGCAGGGGCAAGCAGTGGGGACAATCAGGTGCAGGTTGGACAAGAAACAGTGTTGTTTCGGCACGAAGAAAAATTTTATAATCCTACTGTTCTGGCTGTTACCGTCTCGGATAAGCTCACTGGGCAGGACCTAAAAAAACGCATAGAGGCCATAAATTCACTGCAGTTTGAGCGGGTAGGGACAAAAATCGGTGTTAAAGCCATAGCGGTAGTCAACGAAAGCGGCAAAGCTGCCGCATTTGCGCAAGCTGCTGCAGAGGTTAAAAATTCAAGCAAACTTGCTCCAATCTTGGTCACAGAGTCGCCTGAAGCGATGGCTGAGGCAGTCAAGGCAATTAAAGAAACTGTGCCGCTGCTTGCCTCGGCGACGATCGATTCAGCCGAAAAAATGGCGAAAATCGCCAAAGATAATAAATGTCCCCTCGTCGCAAAAGCTGATTCTATTGAGGAGCTTTCCGAGCTGAGCGAGAAGATTAAAACTGAAGGAGTTGAAGATATTGTACTTTGTCTTGAGGCTTCCAGCCTTGGGGATAGATTATACGGTTTAACAAAGATGCGGGCTTTGGCACTGAAAAAGGCCTTTAGACCCTTAGGTTATCCTGCAATATCATTTGTGCTCGACGGTGATACCGATAAGCAGGTAGCTGCTGCTACAAGTCTGATTTGTAAGTATTCCGGTATCGTGGTGGTCGATACTACAGAACCCTATGCTATTTTGCCTATGCTTACGACGATTATGAACATCTTTACTGATCCACAGAAACCTGTCCAAGTAGAGCCAAAAATATATCCTATTGGTGAGCCTGACGAAAATTCGCCTATACTATTTACCACAAACTTCTCGCTGACATATTACACCGTGGAATCAGATGTGGAGGCCAGCAGGGTACCGAGTCATATCCTTGTGGTTGACACCGAAGGCACAAGCGTGTTGACAGCGTATTCAGGAGATAAGCTCAACGAAAAGATAGTAGCTGAGGCCATGACCAAAAATAATGTTGAAAAATTAGTCAGGCACAAGAAGCTTATCATCCCTGGCTATGTGGCTGTAATGAGCGGTAAACTTGAGGAAGCTACGAATTGGGAGATTTTGGTGGGGCCACGTGAGTCTTCCATGATACCTAAGTACATGCAAGAAGTGTGGAAGTAACACGGACTGACACAGATGGAAACACGGACGAACACGGACTTAAGTCTTGAGTAGACGAGAATGCAAGAGAGCAGAAAGAAAAAGTGTATTGTTCGATTTGAGCCGAGCGGCTTGAGGGCCGAGGTTCAAAGCGGAACGATTCTGCTTGAAGCGGCACACAAAGCGGGCATTTATTTAAGCAGCATTTGCGGCGGAGACGGATACTGCGGCAAATGCAAAGTGATAATCGATGAGGGACAATTTCAAAGCAGACCCACCACGTTACTTACTCCTGATGAGACGCAACAAGGTGTTGTTTTAGCCTGCCAGACCAAGGTGCTTTCCGACATGACCGTGACAGTTCCGAAGTCACACGCCCTCAAACCTGCTCAAATACTTATGGATATGGATGCCCATAGATTTAGCGAGCTAACCGGGGAGCTGCCGCAGGGGGTGTTTGAATTTGACCCTTTGGTTCGAAAGATTTGTGTTGATATGTCACCGCCCACGGTGCAGGACCATACTGCTGACCACGAGCGCCTGTATTTGGCTATACGCAAGCAAATTGATGCTCCTATAATGCAAACCGGCTATCGTATCATGCAAAACCTGCCAAAGGTGTTTCAGGAAGCGAATTATAATGTCGCGGTGACAATCGGCCAGCGGGGTGGAACTACAGAAGTTATAGAGGTCGAGCCAGGTTGCCGTTCTGTCACGAATTTTGCAGTGGCAGTTGATCTGGGTACCACCACCGTTGTAGCCCATCTTATAAACCTGACTAACAGCAAAACCATGGATACGGAAGCCACCTATAACAGCCAAATAAATTTCGGCGAAGATTACATTCGCAGAATTATCTATGCGGAGGAGAATAATGCATTCGAGGAGATGCAAAACCGCCTTGTTCAGGATGTAAATAATCTTATCGTGACTCTGGCGGAGAGGCAAAGAATCGATTTGCAGGACATAACCGCAGTTATTTGTGCCGGCAATACCGTTATGGTTCATTTTCTTTTGAATCTGGACCCGACGCGAATACGCAGGGAGCCGTATGTTGCCTCCGCCGGTTGGGTGCCGCCCATCCGAGCTGCTGAAGTGGGCATCCAGATTAATAAACGCGGTTTATTATATTGTTTGCCCAGTGTGGCTGCTTACGTAGGTAGTGACATAGTGGCTGGTGTGTTAACTACCCGAATCTACACCAAAAAAGACCTTTCGATTTTTGTGGATATCGGTACGAATGGTGAGGTAGTTCTTGGCAATCGGGACTGGCTGGCCTGTGCCTCAAGCTCGGCAGGGCCTGCTTTCGAGGGCAGTGGCGTTAAGCACGGCATGAGGGCCGGAGCCGGTGCCATTGAAAGATTGAATATTCTTGACGATGGTTCTATCGAATACAAAACTATCGCGGAGACGCATCCGGTCGGCATTTGTGGTTCAGGCCTTTTGGATACACTGGCCGAGTTATTTAGAAACGGCCTCATAGACCGAACCGGTCGATTTATAACCAACGAAGATGCAAGATTCACAGAAGGTGACGATGGTTTGCAGTTCCAGTTAATCCCGCCAGCTAATGAGCACCACGAAATAGTCATTACACAGGCTGATATCGATAATTTGATTCGCTCTAAAGCCGGGGTCTTTGCAGCCATTCGGGTCCTTATGGAGTCAACCCAGACAAAAACGGATGACCTTGATGCGATTTATTTAGCGGGCGGTTTTGGAAATTTCTTGAACGTTCGTCAGGCTGTTACTATTGGAATGCTGCCGGATGTGCCGGCTGAGAAGATTCACTTTGTGGGAAATACATCAATTGCAGGCGCAAAGACAGTGCTGCTTAGTAGAGCTGCCCTTGAAACTGCTGAGAAAATCGCTCAAAGTATGACCTATTTTGATTTGATGAGTCATCCCAAGTATATGGATGAGTTCATGAAGGCTAAGTTTATGCCACATACGGATTTGTCGCTGTTTCCGTCAGTGGTTGTAACCGTAAACAAAGCACTAAATTCGAAATCCTAAATACTAAACAAATACAAATGACTGAAATACAAAATTCTAAACAATTTTGTTTTGAACATTTGAGATTTGAATTTTGGATTTGTTTAGGATTTCGATATTAGAATTTCGGATTTAGGAAAATTATGTCCACAACTATAGCAGTAAGCGGAAAGGGCGGCTCAGGCAAAACTACCCTGGCTGCTATGATCATAAAGCTCCTGCTGGACCAGCAGAGCAAAGGTTCTATACTTGCTGTGGATGCTGACCCTAACTCTTGCCTGGGCTTGACACTTGGAGTTCAGCCGGATGTAACTATTGCGGAACTTCGCGAAGAAGCACGCAACAAACCGGCCACTAATACCGGGGTGGATCGGCTACGGACGTTCGAATATGGCATCCAGCAGGCGATTACCGAATCGGCTGGGTTCGATTTACTTACGATGGGCAGGCCTGAAGGGCCGGACTGCTACTGTGCCGTGAACAATATGCTAAGAAAGTTTCTTGACCAGCTAAGCTCGCAGTATCAATATATTATCATAGATAATGAGGCTGGAATGGAGCATTTATCCCGGCGAACCACCAATAATGTGGACCTGCTATGTATCGTAGCTGAGCCGACACCTCTCGGTGTGGTTACTACACGGAGAATTTTCAATCTTGCAAAACAGTTACCAATTACAGTAAAACAAATCGGCGTTATTTGGAATAGGGCTGAAAATGGTAAAGAGCTGGACGGGATAGATGCGCTTGGATATGTTCCTTATGATAAAGACGTGTTTGAAAGCTCTATGCGAGGCAAAATCGTATTTGACCTTGAGCAAGATAGTCCGGCATTTATGGCATTGCGGAAGATATTAGAGGATAAATTAAAATTCGTTGCTCGTGTATAAGAGAATGGAGGTTTTGATATGCAAGTTCCCGAAATTGCGGACAGTTTTACCGGGCAAGTTATCAAGATTACACTTGGTGCTACCAAGGCCGACGGCGGCACTCGGGCCTCAACGGTGACCGTCGGAGGCGCTCGTAACGTTACCTATGGTGGCACGATTGAAGACAGAAGTGAAAAGCCGGTTATCGCTATGGACGTTCTCGATACTAAGCCCGATGATTGGTCCGATGTTTTGGCTGAGCCTTATAAAGATGTGCTCGACAGTCCCGCCGACTGGGCCAAAAAGTGTATAGAAGAGTTCGGAGCTGATTTGATTTGCATCAAGTTTGACGGCATACATCCCGACAAGGCAAGTAAAGATGCTGCTCACGCAGTCAAAGTCACTGAAGGGGTGCTTAAGGCGGTTGGTGTCCCTCTGATATTGTGGGGTTGTGGAAATGACGAGAAAGATAACGAGGTAATGCCAAAGGTAAGCGGTGCCGCAAAAGGAGAGAAATGCCTTATTGGGACCATTAAAGAAGACAATTATAAGTCATTGACTGCTATCGCCTTAGCTGACGGTCATTTTCTTATCGGCGAGGCGCCTTTGGATATTAACATCGGAAAGCAGGTCAATATCTTGGCTTCAGATATGGGCTTTCCGCTTGAGAGGATAGTAGCGTTTCAAAGTACGGGGGCGCTGGGTTACGGAATGGAGTATTCATATTCTATCCAGGAACGCCAACGGCTGGCGGCCCTTACTGGTGATAAAATGATGGCTATGCCGGTTATCTGTGATGTTGGTTATGAATCCTGGCGAGCTAAGGAGGCCAAGCAGATAGATACTCCCGGCTGGGGCGACGCAGCCGAGCGAGGGCCGATGTGGGAGGCTGCTACAGCTATAGGTTTGCTGCAGGCCGGTGCCGATATAATTCGGATGCGCCATCCAAAGGCAGTGGCCGTTGTTAAAGATTTCATCAATAAGATATGGTAGGAAAATAACTTGTAGGGGCAATCTCGTGTGATTGCCCTGGGCGGGGCAGACCCTACGAGCAGAAAGGAAATAATTACCATGATATTGATTGCGGAACGAATTAACGGAATGTTCAAGGACGTCAAACAGGCCATTGCAGATAAAAATAAGAAGGTCATTCAGGACCTTGCCAAAAAGCAAACCGAGGCAGGTGCCACCTATCTGGACATAAATGTAGGCACCGCCGCAGCCGACCAGGAGGGGACAATGCAATGGCTGGTTGAGGCTATCCAGGAAACTTGCGCTACGCCTTTATGCCTTGATTCTCAGAAGCTGGATGTCATCGCAGCAGGACTGAAAGTTGTTAATGCCGAAAACGGACTTATTCTAAATTCCACACCTCTGAATAAGAGAGATGATGATGAAATACTCGATAAGTTCATAGAAATGGCCGAGAAGGCAGGGCCAAAAGCCAATATCATCGCCCTTACTATGGACAAAAACGGCGTACCTCAAGATGTTGATAGCCGAGTTGCTATAGCTGCCGAGATTGTATCTAAAGCTATGGAGAAAGGCTTTGATGCTCAACGTCTGTTTATTGACCCAATTGTTCTTCCGGTGAAAGTGCCGAATGCTCAGGTTCAGCCCGGCAATATTTTATCTGCGATGGACCAGATCAAGTTCCTGTCGGACCCAGCTCCGCACATGACGGTGGGACTGTCGAACATTTCTCAAGGGGCCACGGAGAGAAGCCTGATTAACCGTGTATTTCTGGCTATGGCTATGTCACATGGCTTGGATTCAGCTATTGCCGATGTGTTTGACCAGGATTTAATGAACGTAGTTGCTACAAGTGACATGCTGATGAATAAGCAGATATATTCAGACTCGTTCCTGAAGGTCTATGCTGGTGGAGCCCGTTAGCCTAAGTTATACGGTTATTTGGGTCGTAAAAATATATGCACTTCTTCAATTTATTGCTTGCCATTTACATATATCGTATTATGTATTGCGTTGTGATATATCACGTTCGTGTTGTTTTCTAATTAAATATACTTCGCATAGTATGCGGCGATAGGTAAAAATGATTTTTACACTACATAGATACATATTTCGGGAGCTTTTCAGGGTATTTGTGCTTTCTGCGTTGGCATTGACGATGATTCTGAGCTTGGGCAGTATATTGCTACCTGTTCAGGAGTACGGATTAGGGCCGAGTCATGCGATTCATCTTATGGGTTATTTTCTACCGATAACGCTGACTTTTGTCTTGCCGATCGCGGCTTTATTTGCTGGAGCTTTGGTTTATGGCCGCTTTGCAAGCGATAATGAGCTTGATGCCTGCAAGGCAAGTGGAATAAGTTTATTGACATTAATTTATCCAGGCATTGCTTTAGCGATTATGGTTGCTACTATCAATCTGATTTTGAGTTTTCATGTAATGCCTGTTTTTGTCCATAGGGCGGAAAAATCCATAAAGGCTGATGCCAGGCAGATACTTTTTCGCAATATCAAGAGAAAAGGGTACTATAAGCTGAAGCAGGACAAGAGGTGGTATCTGATTTATGCTGACTACGCTAACTCGCAGGATAATACTCTCTTAGGCGTAATTGTCACTGAGGGCAAGGGCGATAGAATAATAAAGCTTACCACTGTTGATAGCGCTAAAGTGGAGTTTGATCCACATAGAAGGTTTAATAAGGTAAGAATAGTTGCGCATAACCCATACCATATCAGCTCCGATGATAATATGTGGTTTTCATCCGAATGGGTGTCGTTCACAAGGGAGTTTGGCTCATTCTTGGAAGAGGATATAAAGTTCAAGAAGATCGATGAGATGAAAAAAATAAGAACTGATCCTATGCGGTTTGACCCTATCGCAAAACTGGCTAATAGAACTTATGCACAATTTAGCGCAGATTTATTGGTACAAGATATCAAAGCCCAAATCGCAGATCCTAATGATTTTTATTCGCTGCACAGCGGAGATAAGTTCGTTGAATTTACAGCTAAGAATTGCAATGTGAAAGACGAGAAAGAAATTGAGTTATCTGAAGAAGTTGTCGTTAAGGAATCTAATATTGTTATCGAAGCTGGAAGGATTAAAAAGCAGCTTTTTCGTAGCCTAAAATGTAGCAAGGCATTGCTGTATATTGAAGGCGAGAACTCACCTGTATTAACGATTACTATGGAGCTTTACAGTCCTATGTGGCAGCGAGTGGATGGGCAAAAAGGTGTAGTGGTTGGAAGACTTAGAATTACCGGTTTGATTCCGCCGGCGAATGTAGACATAAGAGAAAGGTTGGGAACCAAATATGTTTTAGGTGCTATTCAAAAGGCTTCGCAGTCTTCAATATTAAAGAACAGGCCGAGCCCGGAGTTGCGGAATCTGCAACATCAGCTTCAGAGAAGCGTGAAGAAGACATTAGTGGAAATTGCAGCGGAGCTACATTCCCGGCTTGTATTTGGAATTGGTTGTGTACCTATGATATTGATCGGTATTGGACTGGGTATTATTAAAAGGGGAGGGCATCTGCTCAGTGCTTTTGCTGCGAGCTGTGTGCCCGCTGCGGCGCTGATAGTGTGCATAATGTGTGGTAAAAACATTACTGAAAATCTTGGTTCAAAAGGTGTTTCAGGCATAGTATTAGTGTGGTCAGGCTTGGGTGTTTTGTTGCTTCTGGCGGGGATTATATATTATAGGTTGGCAAAGAATTAGCATCTTTAAAGTAAGAAAGCTAACGTTAAATACAGTGAATTAATAAAGGCGTGCATCTTGAAAAGAAGATTAGCAACATTAATTGGACTTAAATTTCCGTTTTATAATATAAGCATCCTGTCTCTATTAATATTGATGTCATTTATCAGCCGTAATTCATGGTTTCTAATTATTGCAGATAAGCTGATTTTGGTTGCGATATTATTGACGCCCATTGTGTTTGCTTTAGGAATTATAGTGTCGATAATTGCTGCTGTCCAATTCGAGAAGAAGAGAATCTTTCTTATAGGTATCGTTTCGAATACTGTGATTTTATTTGTGTTATTGTGTTTTATCAAAGTTTTTTTACAGAGTTCAAATTTTTAATCTAAGGGTATTATATCCGTGAATAGGGTCAGAATAGTCAGCTTCTTAAAAATAAAAAGGTTGCCGTTATGGATGTTTGTTCTTTTTCTAATAGCGGCGGCCAGTGGCTATTGTATTGTGCTTTTCGGGGTAATGAGAAATTTTCGAGAAGTGGTTCCAGGGAAGGTTTATCGTTCCGGTCAGCCTTCGCCGGCGCAACTTAGAAATTGGGTGGAACAATATAAAATAAAGACGATACTAAACCTGCGAGGGCGTGAGCAGGAGAATATTGAGGCTGAGGAAGCGGTAGCAAGAGAATTAGATTTGAAAATGATCTCCATGTGTATCAGCTCACGTAGGCTCCCAGCCAGGTATATAGTCCTGAATCTGATAAAACATATTGAATCTGTAGAGCTGCCTGTTTTGATTCATTGTTACTCAGGTATCGACCGGGCGGGCACGGCCAGCGCGCTGGCGGCTATGGCAATAGGTAAGATGGACTACGAAGAAGCTAAATGGAATGCTTATGTTGCACCGGGACCATGGAAGCGGAAAAAGTACGAAAACCGGAGATATTTTAAGTATTACTCTCACATTAGCGATATATTTAAGCTTTATGAGAGCTACTGCAAACGTAATAATCTTGACACAAACGATTGGCAGCAACTGAAACAATGGGTGGCTAATACGAAATCCTTACCGGAAGTCGAACCTAAGTGACAGAATTATATATGTTGTACTGGACTATGCAGTAGAAATGAAAATATTAGATAAATATGTTGCAAAGAATTTTTTGTTTGGCTATGTGATTGCCTTTTTTGTTTTGATAGGTTTACGAATAGTTATTGATTTGTTTGTGAACCTCGATGAATTTACAGAGCACGCAGACCTTGGTATTTTAGCTGTTACTAAAAACATTTTTGTCTTTTACGCCCTGAATGTCACACTTTACTTTCGTGATTTTGCAGGAATGATTACCGTTGTAGCGGCGGCCTTTTCATTAGGCAAAATGGTTCGCCTTAATGAGCTTGTTGCCATAATGGCTTCGGGAGTCAGTCTAAAGAGGGTAATCGGGCCAATTGTGCTTCTGGCAATATTGCTTACTGGTTTATTGGTAATAGACCAGGAATTTATAATACCATCGCTCAGTGATAAACTTGCCCGCGACCGTGATGATGTTCCAGGCCAAGAGCGCTACGATGTTTGGTTTATACCCGATGGTGAGGATTCACTAATTTGCTCCCAAAGATTTGAGGTGGAAACATCCACATTACATCGGCCCACTATTATTATCCGTCGTAAAAACAAGCTTGGTATTTTGGAAGTAGTAGGATACATATCTGCTGACCAGGCAGTGGACATTCAAAAAAACGGTCAATGGTTACTGACCAATGGACGAGTTGTCGCAAAAGATTCTACAAAAGGTCCTCAACCGATAGATGTTTATAACAGCGATGTCACTGCGAGAGACATTCCTGTCAGGCGTAAGTCCGAGCACAAAATTTTACTCAGTGGGCGGCAGTTAGCTGCCCTTATAAGACAGGCACAACAGGGTGCAAAGATTACAGATTTGCGTCAGCTTTACAGCCAGAAGCACTTTCGTATAACTGAGCCGATTATTAACTTTGTAATGCTTATGGTATGTCTTCCGATTTTAGTTTGCCGTGACCCAAAGTCGATGAAATCTGCTGTGATGACGAGCTTTTTTTTGGTAGGGGCCTGTTTTATTATAACCTTTATCTGCAAAATGTTTGCCCCTGAGGTCGATAACTTCTACCAAATAGGATTTTGGGCTTGGCTGCCCGTCTTTATTTTCCTGCCGACAGCTTTTATTGAGCTGGATTTAATGAAAACATAGCTGGTTCATAGTTTATAGTTCATTGGCAATGCGGCTTTGGATTGGGTTTGTTTTTCCATGGCCCAAAAACGGCAAATTTCTCATATTCTTTTTATATCAAAGAGCTTACGATAATTTCGGCCTTACGAAAATTGGCTTTGTTTTGTATAATACCATTACTAAAATTTAATGGCGCTTTATGGTAATTGTCGATAAATGTCATAGTAACGTTTCGGAGCTTATGACAAGGAGGTTATTATGACAGTCAAAAAACGACATATCACCAAACAGTTACTGGAAATGGCTAAAGCAGAAAAGAATAAACAAACGGCAGCAAGGATACAGACCGTCGCATTGGCCAAGCAAGGCTTTACTTGCCCGCAGATCATTCAGATGACTGGCTACCCCCGTCGAACAGTACAACGATGGATAGCAAGATATAACCAGGCTGGCATCAAAGGCTTAATCGACAAGCCTCGAACTGGACGTCCTACAAAACTGTCTGTTGATAAACAACGGCAATTTTGTCAGCAGGTGGATGCCGGACCATCCGATGCCAAGTCCACATTATACGGCAAGGATATTCAACAGCTTCTCGAAAGGGATTTTGGTGTGATTTATAGCTTGGATGGCGTATATAAGCTATTACACCGTCTGGGTTATTCCTGTCTTAAACCTCGTCCCAGGCATGAAAAGGCAGATCCACAGCTTCAGGAGGCCTTTAAAAAAACCTTGCAGGGAGACTGGAAGCGGTCGCCAAAGAGCATCCTGGCAAACGCATAGAGTTGTGGTTTGAAGATGAGGCTCGTTTTGGTCAGCAGGGAACATTCGCTTGGGTTTGGGCTCGGCGAGGCTCACGGCCCAGAGCGGTTAAGCAAACGGGTTACGAATGGTTATATGTATTGGCAACGGTATGTCCAGTAAGTGGCGAATCGGCAGGTTTGTTGTCGCCTTATGTTAATAACCAGATAATGAGCATTTTCCTGAAACAATTTAGTCGGCAGTTACCTGGAGATGTTCATGCTGTGTTGATTTGGTACCAAGCGGGTTTTCACAAGTCTAAGGAGTTTATTGTTCCTGAGAACATTAGCATAATAGAGCTTCCTGCTTATAGTCCGGAATTGAATCCGGTTGAGAATTTGTGGCAATACCTGCGTAGTCATTACTGGTCAAATCGCAGCTATGATGGTTATGATGATTTGCGTGAGGCTGTTTGTGAGTCTTGGCAAGCTCTTGATACAGAGCTTATTCGTAGTATATGTCGCTGCTTCTATGTCGAGCGCAATAATTTATTATGATTGGTATAATACCGCTGATTAAGGCCGATACAGATCTGTTTGCAGTCCGAGCGTTTATCACGAGAGTATCCGTGTTTGGGCAAGGGATCTTGAAGTCGACTTTCCTGGGAAAAAACAGGCCAGGACCTGTGCGTTGTGCTCAGGTCCTGACCCTTCTATTCACTATCCAAGAGTAGACTAATTAACCGTCGTGATCCCGACCCATTAGGGCGTCGGGTCCGACAGGAATTCAATTTCACCGGCGCTCAAGGCACGACTGTAGATACGGAATTCATCCAGCATACCGTCGAAGAGATCATCATCCCATTGGGATTCTCCCAACCAGTTATTGGTGGTTACCCCCAGATCCTGGGGATAAATCGAGGTGGTGTCGGTCCCGGCGGATAGAGCGTCCACATACAGCATCAAGGAACCGGCTTCAAAGACAACAGCCAGGTGGTGCCATCCGTCAGACAGGGCTGAGGCGGCCGTTACGCCGTCTTCCGCTCCGGTTGCAGGACTTATGATCGCCGCCCGGGGGGGGCCACTAGTCGCGGTTCGGGGACAGAGGAAAAGATAATTGTTTGGATTACCCGAAGCAGGGGGCGTACCCACGTCAAAGGCACGCATCCAACTGCCAGTAGCGTCACTACCGATATTCACCCAAATCGCAAAG
>Ga0315532_1002639_pt1 | contig 12140 bp, 11 predicted proteins | sample SalMarWE160370MG_FD_203082 | JGI IMG/M metagenome (GOLD analysis project Ga0315532, IMG submission 203082) | Salt marsh sediment microbial communities from the Plum Island Ecosystem LTER, Massachusetts, United States - Salt Marsh Sediment WE1603-70 ... | reverse complement strand
ATGGTGGCCACGTAGGTCTTGTCGGTGTCAACCTGCATCTTCGGCGGCTCGCTGTACATGTCGGCGCGGTCGACTGGATTCGCCGGCATGGCCGGTTTGCTCGGTGTGCAGCTAAGAGCCACCGCACTAAGCAACAGGGCCGCAACAGCGCAGCCAATCCACCGCCATCTCTTGTTGGTTCGTTTGTTCTTGTTGACCATGATTCTCCTTTCGTTTCAATTTGCGCAACGGATGGGAAACAGATTAAGCGGATAGTTGCGGCTCCCTCATCCGTTTATCCGCTCCCATCCGTTGCCTTTCAACCAGCACAGCAACGTCAAATACGAGCCGAAAATGGTTGTCAACAACTGCAAGAACGGAGATACTACTATCATCAGAATCAACCATCCTACGAAGCTTAGCTTTGGATCATAAAGGATGAATGGATGCCCAAAATTCTGGAAATCGGCGTTGGGATCGAAAAGCATGGGAATGGTTCTTCCCCAGATGGCGCTCATCACAACGAAGGTGAAGGCGGAGGTAATGATCGCCTGGACGAGAACTTTCCAGAGAACGTCTTTTACGTTTGCTGTGGCGATGGTTGCTCTCCTGGCGATGTACCATCCGACGAAAAACCCGAATAGGATGCAGAAGATCGGAACGCCCATCCCCATTCCAACGCACACTAGATCAACGATGACGAAAATCACGAAAGCAACTTTTGTGTTCAGTCTGAAAGCTCTATCCATTGTTGACCTACTTTTGCATCACGAACCATACGCGCCCGCTTTCTGGCTTGGGTTCGCTCATCTCTTGCAGGCTCTCCCAGCACGCGAGTTCCTGGAAGCCCGCTTTTTGCAGGCATTGCCTGATATCTTTCAAGGTGTATCCACGTTCCTGGTGTTCTTCGTCCATTCGAGTCCACCTGTTCCCTTCCTTCACGAACCCCGTTATCTTCATTGTGGCTATGTTCTTCTCCAAGTCGTAGCTCGGACGGTGGACTTCAAACAAGCCGGGGGTATCTTGTTGGACGTAGCAGGGAAGTCGTGGCCAGCTAACGGCCAAGCCATAAACGGTGTTCATATCGAAGATGAACAGGCCTGCTTTCTTCAGTGCCCGATACACGCCGGCAAAGGTCTTTTCCAAATCCTCTAGCTCCAACAGGTAATTCAGACTATCAAACCAGCAGGTCGCCAAGTCGAATCTCTCTTCAAAGGACAGGGATCGCATGTCTTGAAGGACAAACTCCACATTCACGTTCTCCTTTGCAGCCCGTTCTCTGGCAAATTGCAGCATCTGCGGAGACAGGTCAACACCTGTCGCCTGAAAGCCTTTCTTCGCCATCGCCACAGCAAACGTCCCCTCGCCACAGGCTATGTCCAAAATTGTCTGTGGCTGGGCGTCGAATCGCTCCAGCGCGGCGGGGAGCAGTTCCGCCATTCCCTGGCTGTATTGAGGGTATGGCCCTTTGGTGTAGAAGAAGGCGAACCTTTCGTAGATGTCCATGGTCTCTCACTGTAATCAGTGTTCTCAGTGCCTCAGTGATTCCGTCCCTTACCCCTGACTGGCCAGCCCTCCCGCGATCTCCCCTCCGTCAATCACGAAGTACTGCCCGGTGATAAAGCCAGCGTCGTCTGAGGCCAGGAAGGCGAAGAGGGCGGCCACGTCTTCCGGCCGGCCCAGCCTGCCCAGGGGCACTTTGGCCTCGAAGGCGCGCCGCATTTCCAAGGTGTATTCCGCTTCCTGCATCGGCGTCAGAATGAAACCCGGACACACGGCATTGATGCGCACCTTGGGGGCCAGTTCCAAGGCCATGGAGCGGGTTAACTCGATCACCCCCGCCTTGGACGCATTGTAGTCGGCGTAGTAGGGATAGCCCATCAAGCCGTTGGTTGAGCCCATGTTCAGGATGACGCCGCCATCCCCGGCCAACATTCGCTGCGCTGCTTGCTGCGCCACAAAGAACACGCCGTTGAGGTTGACCGCCATCACCTGGCGCCACTCCTGGGGGGAGATGTCCATGAAGCGGTGCCGGATGCTGATCCCGGCGTTGTTGATCAGCACGTCCAGTCCCCCCAGCAGGCCGTCCAGCTCCTCAAAGCCCCGCGCCACATCGTCGGGATCCGAAACGTCGGCGTTGATGGTGCCGCTCACCGCTGGAAGCTCGCGTTCGAGGCGACGGAGCGCCGCATCGTCGCGATCCAGCACGACGACGCGCGAGCCCTCCTCCAGGAAGCGCGCCGCTGTCGCCGTGCCGATGCCGCCTGCCCCGCCAGTGATGAGCACTCGTTTGTTTTTCAGACCACGCATCAGTTCCTCCCGCACCCGGCCAGCCCCAGGTATCGAATGTGGAATACAGCCACCGCCAGCGCAACGTGCACGCTCAGTGACAGGCCCTTGCCCCACATCGGGATGAAAACGACGTCATCACACAGAGCAAGCGTAGCGCGAGTGATACTGTGCTCCTCATGGCCGATAACCAGACAGGTCTTGGCAGGCCAATCGGTCTCGTAGTATGGGCTGGCTCCCTCAGTGATTTCCAGTGCAAAGACGCGGTAGCCCCGGTCTTTGAGCTCAGCGATGGGTTTACTGGCCTCTTTCTCGTAGCGCCAGCGTACACGCCTGTGCTTGTTGCGTCCCACCTTGACGATGGTTGGATTGGGCGGCGTGGGCGTGATGCCGGTCAAAATCAGCTCCTCAATCCGTGCTGCGTCGGCGATGCGGAAAATGGAGCCAACGTTGACCGGGTATTCCACGTTTTCGAGAACCACCACGATATCGTGCTGGATTGGGTGTTGTCGTCTGAAGTCGCGATGAAATCGTTTCAGCGGCGTGCCACGAAGTACTCTCATATCTCTCTTTCTTTGCCACGAATGACACGAATTTTCACCAATTTTTACTTTTTCGTGTTAATTCGTGCAATTCGTGGCACAAGAAGACTCCAAATGTGTTGACGGCCGGCCCGTGTTCCGGGTCGGCTTGACATCACCCCGCGAGCCCGCCGCCGTCCACTACCAGGGCTGTGCCGGTGACGAAAGATGAGGCATCACTGGCCAGATAAAGCGCGGCCTGGGCGATGTCCTCCGGCCTGCCGATGCGTTGCAGTGGCCGCTCCGCCGCCTCTGCCAAAAATCGCTCGTCTGACTCGCCAAGTTGCCGTGCCTCATCCCGCAACATAGGCGTGTCGGTATCGCCGGGGCAGATGCAGTTGACGCGAATGTTCTGCTCGGCGTGATCTAGCGCCATGGCCTTGGTCAGCAGAACCACCGCGCCTTTCGAGGCGCAATACGCGGCCGCCTTACGCCCCCCGACCAGCCCCCAGCCTGAGGCGGTGTTGATGATCACCCCGCCACCGGCCTGGGCCATGACGGGAATGGCGTACTTGCTGAGCAAAAAGACGGATTTGACGTTGACGGCCATCACCCGATCCCATTCCTCCTCGCTCGTCTCCAGTACAGAGGCCCGGCGGATGATGCCGGCGTTGTTGAAGAGGATGTCGAGGTCGCCCAGTTTCTCCACGGTCTGCTGCACGGCCCGCTGGCAATCTGCCGTTTGGCTCACGTCGCAATGCACGAAGATGGCCTGTCCGCCTTCGTCCACGATCTTATGGGCGACGGCCTGTCCGCCGGCCTCGTCCAGATCCGCCACCGACACCGCCGCGCCTTGGCGGGCGAAGAGCAAGGCCGTCGCCCGCCCGATGCCCGACGCGCCGCCGGTGATGAGAGCGCGTTTACCTGCCAAACTGGCCATGATTCCCTCCGTCATTCCATCAACGGCGGAAGCGACAGAAACGTTATCTAGGAGCCGAACAGCGAAATGCTTGGATCTGCCCAGAGTCCGACAAAATCAGCGTGGCGTCACAACTGGCTATGAATACCCGGTTGATGCTGCATACTGTACCACACCAAGACTGCGCGCTAATCCCTCTGAAGCCACATTACCAATCCTGTGGCTGTAGAAGGCAACCTTCCCACCCCGAATCACATCCGCTGCCCATGCCGCCACTACTTGCCGTCCATATCCCCGCCGACGATACTCCGGCAACGTTTCGACCGCAAGCTCTGCTGCCCGCTCACTCTCATCTTGTGTCCAGGCCCAACTGACAGGTTTTCCCTTGACCTTGATCACATAACAACCTTTGTGGAACACCACATCTGGGAATTCATCCGGCGCGGGAATATGTGCGAAGTAGTATCCCTTCCCCGCGAACACCTCTTTGCACGGCGTATAGCAAGCGAGAACCCGGCGGACAGTAACGTGATCATTGAGTGCTGCATCAGGACCAAGCGCCGCGATCTGTTCTCGAATCTCGGCAGGAATGTCGTATCGAAAGTAGGTGACATAGCCATCCTGGTAACGGCTGATGGAGAAGAGAGCTGACTCCTTGCCAGGTATGGGAACCAGATCCTCGTTGGAGTCTATGGTGTGCTCGATTTCGATATTCAATCTGATGAGATCAACCGCGTTCATCTCTAGCATAAGGATCAATCTACGAAGCGACTCTGGACCACCGTTTAACATGATACTCTGTAGACAATCTGCTCATTGTACCCAGTGACAACCCTGATGTGACCGCTGAGCATCTTGTCTACTGCCCGGTCACCAGTGTCAACCCGGCGGGCATGGAAACGCGCTCTCCATTGCAAGCTCACGGTTCGACATCAGCCAGAGCCTTTCCCACCGCATCGAGGGTGAAGCTCACGTCCTCGTCGGTGTGGGCCAGCGACACGACAGAATGGAGGGCGGCGGAGGGGGTCATGTACACCCCGTACTTGAAGAGCGCCCACGCGAACTTCTGGTACTTGGCGCGATCCACGTAGGCGCAAAACTCACGGTAATCGCGGATAGCCGGTTGATCGGTGAATATGATTTGCAGCATGGGGCCAACGTTTTGCACAATCGCCTTGGTGTCCGTTTCCTCAAACAGATCGCGCAGTCCATGGCAGAGCTTCTCCCCGATGCGCCACGTGTGACGCAAAGCCGCGCCGTCGTCGCGGATCAGTTCTCGCAGGCTGGCCCGTGCGGCGTACAACCCGACGCGCGAGGCGTTCTGCGTGCCGTAGTGCAGCACTCCGCCCCACTCCAGCGCCTCCATCACGTCGGCCCGACCGACAAAGCCGGCCACCGGCAGTCCTGCCCCCATTGCCTTGCCAAAGGTCGAGATGTCGGGCGTGATTCCGTAGTGCTCCTGGCAGCCGCCGGCCGCGATGCGGAAGCCGGTCACGGTTTCGTCGAGAATGAGCAGGATGCCGTTATCGCGGGTCAGATCACGCAGGTTCTGCAGATAGCCCGGCTGCGGCGGGATGACGCCCATGTTGCCCATGATCCCCTCGGTGATGACGGCGGCAATCTGCCCCCGGTGGGTGTCAATGGCTCGTTCCACTGCTGGCAGATCGTTCCACGGTACGACGATGGTGTCCTCCAACGCGCGCCGGTTCAGGCCTGAACTGTCGGCGATCTTGATGGGATCGTGACGATGGCCCAGCGAGACCAGGGGGTGCGGGTGAGTGTTGACCAGGAAGTCATCATACCAGCCGTGGTAGTGTCCCTCGAACTTGATGAACTTTGGTTTGCCGGTGCAGCCCCTCGCCAGCCGGATGGCCGCCATAGCCGCCTCGGTGCCAGTGTTGGCGAAACGCACCCGCTCCGCGCTGGGGACGATCTGCTGGATCAGCTCCGCCACCTCGACCTCGATCTCCGTGGCGGCTGCAAAGAGCGTCCCGCTGGCCGCCGCTTCGCTCACCGCTTCCATGATGCGCGGATGGGCGTGGCCCAGCGGCAGCGCGCCGTAGGCCATCATCCAGTCCACGTAGCGGTTGCCGTCCACGTCGTAGATGTGGGAACCCTCACCTCGTTGAATAAAGAGGGGGTAATCCCCATAGTTGGCCGGCCCTCGCGAGGGAGAGCTACCGCCCTCGATCATCACCCTTAGGGCGCGGTCGAAGAGGGCTTTCGATTTATGTGTGGAGTAGTTCACAGGGATTACCTCCTGAAAACGTCAAACGTGAAGCGTGAAAACTTTTCACGTCTCACTTCCAAGACTTACCCCGTAACGTCCTGCGTACTCCCGAAAACGGGCGATCAGTTCTTTGGCTCGTTCCTCTGACTCGTCGGGTGCGAGCCTATCACAGTCGTAGCCCAGTTCGATGCGCAGCACGTTGGCCGATTCGGGGCAGAAGATCACCGTGCCGTCGGTCTCGATGCGTTCGATGCCGTCAAAGCGATGCGAGCGCTCGTTGATGGCGATGGCTTCGGCCAGGGTGAGCCCGTCTATGGGTGGTGGCCGCACACCACCGCTGCTGACGACGACGGGATAACCGCCCGGCAATCCGTTGGGCCCAGGCGCGTGCAGGAGGGCCGCGCTGTCGGAGAGAAGCGCGCGGATGAGCCGCACGGCGCAGCCGGCGGTGAGGAAATGCGTCGCCGGACCAGATGGCAGAGGGTAAGGAGCCAGCAGCAACTCGTCGGCGCGGATGGCTTCCGTCACGTCCTGTCCCCCGTACTCGACGCGCAGGAAGTAGGGCGGGATCGCGCCTGTCGGCTCGCCAAAGACTGCTGATAATAGGGCATGGTGAGCCACCAGCAGCACGCGCACCGCCTCGAGCGGCGCATCCAGTCGTTGGGCGGCCAGCAGGCGCACCTTGGGCACAATCTCGTCGAGATTGCCCACCCCGCAGGTCGGGGCCAGGTCGAGGCGGCCCAGGACGCAGTTCACCACGTCGGGGAAGGGGGCGGTGAGCGTTATCCCAGGATAAGCGGCGTCGCGCAGAGCCCCCATCAGTTTCAGGGTCAGCGTCAGATAGACGGGTAGCCACACGCCGAACCCCGCGCCTTTGATGACGGCGGCCTGTGCCGGGGGCAGGAGATCCGGCAGCCACCAGGTCTGCATGGTCGCTGTGCTCAAGATGATGTCGGGTGCCTCTCTGTGCACGATCTCGGCGACGGCTTCTTGGTCGTTGAGGTCGAGGGGCAGAAAGCTGATGTCCGGCGCGTATCCTTGGGCTATCGCCCCCAGGCGCGCCAGGTTGCAGCGGGCTATGCCGCGCGCGGCGTTTCGGCTGCCTACGATGATCCGCCCTAGCTCCTCCTCTCGCGCCAGCAGTTCCAGCACCACGCTGCCCAGCCCTCCCAGGCCAATGAGCATGATGGTTGGTTTCGTGTTCATCTAAGCAAACAGCACCTTTCTCAACTCCCTCAGCCTATCCACCCCTTTCACCTCGTGAGCGAAAAGGGGAAGGGTGATGATTTCCATCGTCTGTCCATATTCGTCGGCCAGCAGGTTGATGTAGGGGGTTTGCATTTCCTTTCTAGTATGGTGGAATTCGCAGTCGGGGTTCTTTATGACGTTGTTGATGATCAGGTAGTGGATGGGCAGGCCGTATCTCTCGAATTCCCTCACTAGTCTCCTGGCCTGATACACCCCCAGGGCCTCAGGAATGGTGACCAGGATGAACTCCGTATTGTTCGGATTCTTCATGAAGTCTGTCACCTCTTGGGCCAGGGCCTTCCAGCTATCTATCAGGTCGAGAAAGGGGACCTTTTTCAGTTTGAAGGTGTCGCGAACCTCGAAGTAGAACTTGGGGGCCATGCGCAGGTGCTTCAGGAACTTATACGGCAGGTCCAGGAGGCGCAAAGTATCCCCCGCCGGAGCTGTGTCCCAGACGATGAGGTCGTAGCGCCCATCCCTGATCCGCTCCAGTATGTAGTCCAACATGAACTCTTCCTGGATTCCCGGCGCTATGGCGACGTAATCTATGACCTCATCGTATTCCATATCTATGAGAGAAGAAGCGGCCTCGTACACCTCCGGCCCAAATTTCCCCTTCCACCTCTTCATCACCTCGTCGGGGGAGATCTCAAGCGCATGGAGGTTTTCCATGCCCTTTACCGCCTTTTCCTTCGCTCCTACTTCCATCTCGAAGATGTCCGACAGGGAGGGGGTGAGGTCGCTGGAAATGATCAGCGTCTTCCTGCCCAGTGAGGCGTAGTGGAGGGCTGTGGTAGCCGAACAGGTTGTTTTCCCTACTCCTCCTTTTCCTCCGAACATGAGGACGCGCTTGTTGGTCTGATCCAGTTCTGAAAGAGACATCTAAACTCGCTAACTCCTTTCTTTGGCTTCGAGCCTGATTTTACCATATATTGCGCTAAATCGCAATAATCTTGGCTGTGAGTCCAGAGCGGTTGAAACCGCCGCTTGGGGGCGCGGGTGCGCCGGTCGTCCGCCTGCGCGGACGGAGTTTGCGACCGTGTAGGCGGTCGCTCGGCGCGGAGTGCCCTCCAGGCGCGATTTCAATCGTCGCCTTGCCCAGTAGCCCAAAATGTGATACAATCACTGTGGGGGAGAAACATGGAAAAGCTAGTTTTTATGGGTACACCGCATTTTGCGGTGTCCGTGTTGAAGGCCTTGATCGGACGATACGAGATCGTGGGAGTGGTCACCCAGCCCGACCGACGGGCGAAACGAGGCCGCAAGGTAGAGGCCTCACCCGTGAAGGTTGTGGCCCTGGCTCACGATTTGCCAGTGTTGCAACCGCCCCGCCTGCGCCAGCCCGATGTCGTGGCCGAACTTGGAGCTTTAGCGCCCGACGTGATCGTAGTAGCAGCTTATGGCCAGATACTCCCGGCCAAGGTGCTGGCCATCCCACCCAGGGGGTGCCTCAACGTCCACGCTTCGCTCCTGCCCAGGTACCGGGGAGCGGCCCCGGTTGCCGCAGCCATCCTGGCGGGCGAGGAGGATACAGGGGTGACCATCATGTTGATGGATGAGGGGATGGACACCGGGCCGATTCTGTCCCAGGCCACTTGTGCCATATCCCCCCAGGATACGCGGAGGTCGCTGAGCGCCAGGTTGGCCCAGTTGGGGGCTGATCTGATGACGGACACTTTGCCCCGCTGGCTGGCTGGTGAGATCGAGCCTCAGCCTCAAGACCACAGCCAGGCTACCTACAGCCGGATCATTGCCAAGGAGGACGGCTTGATAGACTGGTCCCAATCGGCCGTCGAGATCTGGCGGCGCAGCCGTGCTTACCATCCCTGGCCCAGCACCTACACGTATTGGCGAGGCAAGCTGCTCAAGGTGCTCAGAGCCGAGGCCTTGCCCCAGTGGCCGGGCCAGGGGGAGCCGGGGCAGGTAGTGGCTTTGGATGAGGGCCTGGCTGTGGCCACTGGCGAGGGAGCGCTGCTTCTGGGAGAGGTGCAGTTGGCCGGCAAAAGGGCTTTGAGCGCCGAAGACTTCGTCAGAGGACAGAGGGATTTTGTGAGCTCGGTACTGGAGCGGGGAGGTTAGCAGATGAAGAGAAGAATTTGGATATTATCGGCGATAGTGATCTTGGCTCTGTTGGTCACGATAGGCTGTGCTCTGGCCCTGTCCAATCCAACGGTTGGGGGAAGTGAATCCGAAGGGAGCGGGGTCTTTGAGATCGAGTCCCCTGGCTTCTCCTCCGAGCAGTGCGATCCCAGGGGCGGGAGCCAACTCTCCGGGAGGCACCCAGTTACACAGGTACATAAAACCGAGAGGCGATACAGGCTCATCTTTCCCTGGGTGGTCGTGGGAGAAAGGGAGTTGGTCAAAGAGAGGCGGGTTTTTCTACCGCTGTCTATCAAATCCGGGGGGATCTGTACCAATCGCGTGGTCAGGACTGGTGACAAGCTCACTTTCAACGGTCGAGAGATTCGGTTGATAGGCATGAACGTGGCCTACATACTCGAAGAGTGGTTCCCGGAAAGCGAATGGGAGGAAATATTCTCCTTCCTGTCTCGCTACGGGAATACCATCCGCATCCCCGTCTTTCCCAAGCATGCGCGGGACGGTGGGCTCGATCGAGTGGAACGATTGATCCGCCTGGGTGGCGAGTACGACCTGAGGTTCATCATCGTCCTCGAGGGCTACATGGCGGCGGACTATCCCACCAAGGGGGAAGCCTGGTTTCAGTCGGGATACAAGGGTGAGTACATGGACCACCTGAGAAGTGTGGTTACCAGGCTCAGGGATTATCCTGAGGTGGCCTTGTGGCAGTTGATGGGCGAGCCCAGTTGTGCTCCTGAGGGAGGGAGGCGGTCTTGCTACAACTCGCTGGTCGAGTGGGCCAGGGTGGCCTCTGAGGAGATAAAGAAGCTCGATCCCTGCCGGCCAGTTGCCGTGGGGATGATCTCGGTTGGGGGACCTCAGCCTCAGGGGGAGGAAGCCTGGCGTAAGATGCACGCCTTTCCCTCGATTGACGCCGTGACGGTCCACATCTGGACCAACGTCTGGTACGAGCGGGAGCTGAGGATTGCCGACGAGCTGGACCTGCCCGTTCTCTACACCGAGGTCTACCATCGGGCGTACAAAAAGAACGGCCGTCTTCTCCACAAGGGAATCCTGGAGGAAAGGGTGCCCGTTATTGAGGAGTTCATGCAGCGGTCCTTCGACGCGGGAGTGGACGGCATAATTCTCTGGCAGTACACTCATCAGGGCTACTGCGGGGAGCTGGACTACAACCAGAGCGACCCCGTTTGGAAGGTGTTTCGGTCTTTCTCAGTGGAATGAGAGTCTTGTTAGCGTGAATAACCGTTGGGTCAAGTAAGAGACTAGCGCCGGCTGAGTAGGAGCGGAGCGACGTATCGAAGCCAAGCGGGTTGTGTCCCTGGACCCGCTCGCTGGTCTCGATACGCTGCGCACTCGACCGACGCTCGCTGGCCTCTCGATGGTTACTTATTCGCGCTTGCAAAGTCTTTGGTGGGGAAGGATAATTCCATGGCCGATACCGAACTTTGCACCCTCACCTTGGAGGAACTCAGCCCTCTGCTGCGGGACAAGCGGGTTTCGCCCGTCGAAGTGGCGCGGGCGTATCTGGAGCGCATTGATGCCCTGGATGAGACCCTCAACGCCTACATCACCGTGACCAGAGAGCAGGCGCTGGCCGATGCCCGTTGCTGCGAAGAAGAGATCCTGCGGGGCGACTACCGGGGGGCGCTGCACGGCGTTCCCGTGGCCCTCAAAGACCTGTACGATACGGTGGGGGTGCGAACCACCGCGGCCTCGAAGATCTACGCCCAGCGGGTGCCCGACGAGGATGCCACCAGCGTGGCCTGGCTGCGCGCTGCTGGTGCTGTGCTCATCGGCAAGACCAACCTGCACGAGTTCGCCTACGGCGTGACGACGGATAGCTCCTACTTCGGGCCGACGCGCAATCCGTGGGATTTGGAACGGGTGGCCGGGGGCTCCAGCGGCGGCTCTGGGGCCGCTGTCGCTGCCGGCCTCTGCGTGGCGGCCACCGGCTCCGACACGGGTGGCTCCATCCGCATCCCTGCCGCCCTGTGCGGCCTCGTCGGGCTCAAGCCCACCTACGGCCGCATCAGTTGCCACGGCCTGCTGCCCCTCTCCTGGACTCTCGATCACCCCGGCCCCATGACCCGCACCGTGTACGGAGCGGCAGTCATGCTGGCGGCCATGGCCGGCTACGACCCCCGCGATCCCGCCTCGGCTGACGTGCCCGTTCCCGACTACACCACTGGCCTGCGCGACGGCGTGGCGGGCCTGCGCATCGGCCTGGATCCCCAATGGGCGCTGTCAGGGATCCACGACGAGGTACGGGCCGCTTTTCAGGAAGCGCTGGTGGTGCTCGGCGATCTGGGGGCCGAGATCGTGGAGGTGTCTGTGCCCCGCGTGGTCGAGGGCATGGAGGCCGCTCTGACCATCCTCAGCGCCGAGGCGACCGGCATCCACGAGGAGTTTCTGCGCACCCGCCCCGACGACTACCAACCCGACGTTCGCGCCCGGCTGGAGAAGGGCTTTCCCATCAGTGGCAGCGATTACGGCCGCGCCCGGCGTAGCGGCGAACTGCTGCGTCGTGACTTCGCCATCCTGTTCCGGAAAATAGACCTCTTCGCCACGCCCATGTGTGGCATACCGGCGCCCAGAATCGGGCAGCGGGAGGTGACCATCGGCAGGGAAACCGTTCCCGTGATGGTTCCCCTCACGCGCTACACGCGGGTCTTTAACCTGACGGGGCTGCCCGCCATTTCCGTGCCCTGTGGTTTCTCATCTGAGGGGTTGCCCATCGGCCTGCAACTGGCGGGCCGCGCCTGGGACGAGGCCACGGTCTTGCGGGCGGCCTGTGCCTACGAGATGGCGACGGGCAAAATCCAAAGTCCAAAGCTCAAAATCCAAAATAGAGGTA
>Ga0315532_1002635_pt1 | contig 12155 bp, 9 predicted proteins | sample SalMarWE160370MG_FD_203082 | JGI IMG/M metagenome (GOLD analysis project Ga0315532, IMG submission 203082) | Salt marsh sediment microbial communities from the Plum Island Ecosystem LTER, Massachusetts, United States - Salt Marsh Sediment WE1603-70 ... | reverse complement strand
CCTTGAGACGGTTAAGAATTTTCCTGAAGATGTTCGTCTGGGCAGGTCAAATGTTATATGGTCGGGTAAAATTGAACCTCAGGAGACCGGACTCTATCATTTCAGGCTTTATTATGCCGGTTATGCCAGCCTCTATATCGACAACGATCTGGTAGTGCCCGAGCGCTGGCGTACAGCCTGGAACCCTAACACTTATAAGTTCACCAGGAGTATGGAAAAGGGAAGACAATACTCTGTACGGCTGGTATGGAGACCCGACGGTGGTGTTTCATATGTCGGCCTGAAAGCATTGAGCCCCCGGAGCCCAGAAGAACAGGGTGCTTTATCCCTGACATCGGAGATGGGTAATCAGATCGATTACTATTTTATTCATGGTGATAACATTGACAAAGTTATTAGCGGATACAGACAGATCACCGGCAAAGCTCCGATCATGCCAAAATGGGCTATGGGATACTGGCAAAGCAGGGAGCGTTACAGATCACAGGATGAACTTTTAGATGTCGTAAAAGAGTATCGTAAAAGGAGTATACCTCTGGATAATATTGTTCTCGACTGGTCATACTGGCCGGTTGATTCATGGGGATCGCATGAATTTGATCCGGAATTTTTCCCCGATTCCGACGGAATGGTTGATGAGGTTCACAGACTTAATGCCAGAATTATGATTTCCGTATGGCCAAAATTCTACTACACAACCGAACATTTCAAGGAATTCGACAGTAAGGGCTGGATGTACCGGCAGGCAGTCAACGACAGTATAAGAGACTGGATTGGAAAGGGTTATATTGGTTCATTTTATGATGCATACAGTCCCGGAGCCAGAGAACTCTTCTGGGAACAGATAAGAGAACATCTTTATACAAAAGGATTTGATGCATGGTGGATGGACGCTTCCGAACCTGATATACTCTCCAACGCCAGTATACAATACAGGAAACTTCTTTCAACACCTACTGCACTGGGTCCGTCAACCAAATTCTTTAATACCTACGCACTGGTTAATGCCATGGCGATCTATAATGGACAACGCAGCGTCGATCCGGATAAACGTGTCTTTCTACTTACACGGTCAGGATTTGCCGGTTTGCAGCGCTATTCAACAGCAACATGGAGCGGAGATATTGGAACACGCTGGGAGGATATGAAGGCCCAGATAGCGGCAGGACTTAACTATTCGCTTTCCGGGATACCTTACTGGACATCTGATATTGGTGGTTTCTGTGTTGAAAACAGATATATGAGGGCAGAAGAGGGATCAGAAGATCTTAATGAATGGAGAGAGCTGAATACCCGCTGGTACCAGTTCGGATCATTCTGTCCGCTTTTCCGCAGCCATGGACAATTCCCTTACAGGGAAGTATATAACATCTCACCCGAAGGACATCCGGCTTATGAAAGCATGGTATATTATGACCGTCTGAGATACTATCTGATGCCTTACATATACTCCATTGCCGGTCTGACATATTTCAACGACTATACAATTATGCGGGCAATGATAATGGATTTCAGTAGCGATAAAAATGTCAGGAGTATTGGAGACCAGTATATGTTCGGGCCATCGCTGCTGGTTGCACCGGTGTATAAATACCAGGCACGGGAACGCGAGGTCTATTTTCCTGAATTATGCGGATGGTATGATTTTTATAACGGAAAATTCATTGCAGGAGGTCAGATGCTCCGGGTCGAAGCACCGTACGAAAGGATGCCATTGTTTGTTAAAGAAGGATCAATCATTCCGTTCGGGCCTGAGATCCGGTTTACTGGTGAGAAACCTGCCGATCCGGTGACTCTCTATGTTTACACCGGCAGGAACTGTGCTTTCACTCTGTATGAGGATGAAGGAACAAACTATGATTACGAGAATGGAGAATGCAGTACTATCAAATTCAGTTTTAACAACGAGACCGGGGAACTTACAGTAGGTGAAAGGAATGGCAGTTTTGACGGGATGCTGAAAGAGAGGACTTTTCATGTTATCTGGGTAAGCAAAGAAAAACCTGTGGGATTTGAAACGGGTAATAAACAACAAATTACAGTACAATATACTGGTAACGAGATTGTTGTAAAAGGGAGTAAGTAATACTTTAATCGGCTAATTATGGTTGTTATGGGAAAAAAATTTTGTTTTGTAGAATTTCTGATAATAGTGATGCTTGGTCTGCCGGCCGGAGTGTTACAGGGGCCGGATCAGGTAAACTCACCGACCTTATAACCGGTGAACAGATCAGTAGCGACGGCAAAACATCAAGCATGATCTGGGGCTGGGAAAGAGAAGAAAAGATATACTTTGATATTGTACTGAAACCACATAGCTACCGGGTTTTTGAAACAGAATAGTTATTATAAATTATTCCACTGGTTCAATAATTATTTTAAAAATTAACCAACAACATGGGTAAATTGTTAATTTAGCAAAAACTAATCAGAAATAAAAATGAAAAGAGTTCTTCTATTATCACTAACCCTGGTTGCAGTTGGTATTTTATTTTCTGCCTGCAATCAATCAGCAAAAAAAAAGGAAATGGTTAAACAAGAGATTTACGGAACACATCAGGGAAAAGAAGTTCATCTTCTGACTCTTACAAACAAGGCAGGTAATGTCATCAGGCTCACAAACTGGGGAGCCAGGATCACATGGATAGAGGTTCCCGACAGAGACGGGAAAAAGGATAACATTACTTTCGGTTATGATACTTTTGAAGGTACCATAAAAGGTGATATGTCTTTTGGATCAGTTGTGGGAAGATATGCCAACCGGATCGCAAACGGAAAATTCACTCTTGACGGAGTAGAATATACTCTCCCTCAGAACAATGGACCAAACACTCTTCATGGTGGCCCTGGCGGATGGCATAGTGTTGTCTGGGATACTGAAGTATTGGAGGACAGTGAATTCCCTGCCGTTAAGTTTACATATGTAAGTCCGGATATGGAGGAGGGCTTCCCCGGAACGATGAATGTTGAGGTTATATACACATGGACCGACAATAATGAAATAATAATGGACTACACATGCACCACTGATAAAAAAACGGTTCTGAATGTTACAAATCATGCATATTTTAATCTTCATGGTGCTGGCAACGGGGATATTCTTGACCATGAACTTACACTCAGGGCTTCAGCCTTCACACCTGTTGATTCAGTGATGATCCCAACAGGTGAGATCCGTCCGGTAGTCGGAACTCCTTTTGATTTTACCACACCCCACCTGATTGGAGAAAGGATTAACGATGATTATGAACAACTGATACTTGGCCGCGGATACGATCATAACTTCGTACTTGACAATAAAGAAGAGGTTGATGCAACAGTCTATGAACCAGCCAGTGGCCGTGTACTTGAAGTTCTTACAGACCAGCCGGGAATGCAGTTTTATACAGGCAATTTCCTTGATGGCTCACATATAGGTCACGGGGGAAAACCATATAATTTCAGATGCGGCTTCTGCCTTGAGTCAGATCACTACCCCGATAGCCCTAATCATCCTGAGTTCCCTTCAACAGTTCTCAATCCGGGTGAAACATTCAAATCACGTACTGTTTATAGATTTTCAGTTAAATAAACTGAGATGCTTGTTATAGTTGCAGGGTGTTTGGTTGGGCAGTAGCAGCACCCAGCACCTTGAGTTGAATAGATAAAACAAAATTTATAAGTATAATTATGGCAACACGACGAGTTTTTTTGAAGAATACTGCTATTGCAGCTGCAGGGATAGGTCTGGCTCCCACTGTATCGGGCAAAATACTCGGCTCCTCACCCGCCGACAGGATTAATATTGGTGTTATAGGTTGCAACGGGCAGGGCTACAGTGACCTTAGAGCTTTTCTTGAACATCCTCAGGTAGAGTGCATTGCATTATGTGATATAGATGAGAATGTCCTTAACAGCAGAGCAACCGGTGTTGAAAAGATACGTGGGAAAAAGCCTGCAAATCTTTATAAGGACTGGCGCAGGATAATAGACAACAAGGATATTAACCTCGTTATCGTAGGAACACCTGATCACTGGCATTGTTTGCAGATGATTTCGGCATGCGAGGCAGGTAAAGATGTCTTTTGTGAGAAACCAATGGGTAATACTATTGAGGAATGTAACCTGATGGTGGAAGCTGCCCGGAGGTACAACAGCATTGTACAGGTGGGACAATGGCAAAGAAGCGATCCTCACTGGCTTGACGCGGTCGATTATATACAATCCGGCAAGCTGGGAAAAATAAGGCTTGTCAGAGTGTTTTCTTATCAGGGCTGGTGCCCGACTATTCCGGTACTCCCCGACGAGCCCGTTCCGGCCGGTGTTGATTATGATATGTGGCTTGGTCCGGCAACCAAACGCCCCTTCAACCGGAACCGTTTTCACTTTACCTTCCGCTGGTTCTGGGATTATGCAGGTGGATTGATGACCGACTGGGGAGTTCATTTACTGGATTTTGCCCTGTTCGGAATGAATGTCACGGCACCTAAATCCGTAATGGCTATGGGAGGTAAATATGGCTATCCCGATGATGCATGTGAAACGCCCGACACTTTACAGGCAATATACGAGTTCGACGGATTCAATATCTTCTGGGATCATGCCATAGGTATTGATGACGGCGCTTATGGACGTAATCACGGTCTGGGTTTTGTTGGTGAAAACGGAACCCTGGTAGTGGATCGCAGCGGATGGGAAGTAATACCTGAGGTTGTTAACAGGAAAGCCCGCATGGAAGCTGTTCCCCTTTCAAAAGGAACCGGACAGGGTTTAAGAAACCATGTCAAGAACCATATCGATTGTATTAACAGCCGGAATAAGAATACAAATGCCAATGTTGAGATCGCTGCCCATATTGCTAAATTCTCACATCTTGGAAATATTGCATACCGGACTGGCAAAAAGCTGGTATGGGACGGCACGAAGTTTACGAATGACAACGATGCCAACAAATATCTGGTACCGAGTTACAGGTCACCATGGAAGCTGCCTTCAGTATAAAATGTGTTAATTAATCTAAGTTCCTTGTTGCTGGTTATTTGGAAATAAGAAAAATATACATAATATAGTTTATCCAGCAACCGGGAACCAGCAACTTGAGTTAATTAGCCGTTAAAACAACCACCTGAATCAATTTAATAAATCAGAAAATGGATTATCCGGTTTTCTCAATTTCATCGCTGGTATTTTTGGGAACACTTGCCGGTTGTAATCCCGGAGGCAGCCCGGCTGAAGCCGATAAAGAAGAGTCCGGTAAACCCAACGTTTTATTTATTTTCGCAGATGACCAGAGAGCCGATGCAATGGGATGTTCAGGTAATCCGTATATTAAAACCCCGAACATTGATAGCCTGGCACAAACAGGTATACGTTTTACAAATGCCTATATTATGGGCGGGCATCATGGTGCAATCAGTGCACCAAGCAGAGCAATGCTTCTTAGCGGGAAGTATTTATTCAATGTCTATGACAAGCTGGATGGGGTAAATACCATGCCTGTGCATTTCGCTGAACAAGGGTACGAAACATTCGGAACCGGTAAATGGCATAACGAAAAGAGCGCCTTTGAAAAATCATTTAAGAAAGGAAAGAATGTTTTTCTGAGTGGAATGAGTGATCATTTTCAAGTTCCGTGCCGTGATCTGAGATCTGATGGTAAATTGTCGGACCCTGAAAAAAAAGGCTTCTCAACTGATCTCTTTTCCGGTGTTGCCATAGAATTTATAAATGATTATGCCAGCGGTGACCGTAAAAATCCATTCTTTTGCTACGTTGCTTTTACTGCTCCGCATGATCCGTATTCCCCAAAACCTGATTATATAGATACCTATCCCGATCAGTCACTCCCTTTACCTGGTAATTTCATGCCGTTGCATCCTTTTCAATTCGATGACCTGACAATAAGAGATGAAAATCTCTCACCATGGCCTCGGACGCCTGAGATTATCAGATCAGCCCTGTCCGATTACTATGGTCTGATTACTCACCTCGACGATAAAGTTGGTGATATCATCGGGACCCTGAAGAAGCATGGTTTGTATGATAATACAATTATTGTATATGCAGCTGACAATGGTCTGGCAATTGGCAGTCACGGATTGCTTGGTAAGCAAAACCTCTATGAGCACAGTACAAAGGTTCCTTTGATTATCACAGGCCCGGGAATTCCTGAAGGTAGTACCTCCGACGCACTGGTATACCTTTTTGATCTGTATCCCACGTTTGCAGAATTATGTAAACTGCCGGCACCAGCTGATATAGACGGTAAGAGTCTTGTACCGGTTATTTCCGGTAATTCAGAAGGAGTACGGACTTCACTTTTTACAGCTTACAGGCATACTGTCAGAGCTGTAAGAACCAATGAATGGAAGTTAATAAGGTATCCGGAAAGAGATTATAATCAGTTGTTTAATCTTAAGGATGATCCGATGGAGCTTAATAACCTCGCTTATAAGGATGTTTATAAACCAATAATGAACGAGCTGTCCAATCTGATGAAAGACTGGCAGGTAATAGCGAATGATACGGTCCCGTTAAAAGTAAACAAAACATTGCCGCTCAATTATGACCATACCCAACTGGTCAGGAAACCTGATGCTCACCAGCCGGAATACACGCTTAACAAGTATTTCAGGAAGGAGCAATAATCAAACTAAAAAAGTATTGCACCCGCAACATTAGGTTTCTACCTGACTATGCTTTACATTAATCGGAAAAATAATTTTTACCATACGTAAGGTATAGTTCCGGTTTCATCCACTACATACCCCCATTTATCTATGTACGACTGTCCTGGTAAAAATTCATCGTTGAGATCTTCCAGTTTTTGTATCAGGGCTTTCTCCAACTTCGCCTCCAATCTCGAGAACTCAGGATTCCCCGCCAGATTAGTTTGTTGGTAGGGATCAGCTATATTATCAAAAAGCAACCATGGTCCATCTAATTTTCTTACATAAGTATATTGACTTGTCCGGATACCTCTGTATTCAACTCCACCCCTGCCTCTGTTCCATTCTCCAAATGGAGTGACCGAAAGAATCAGCTTGTTGATGTCCTTCGGTTTCTTATTACCTTTTACGTACCTGGAAAAATCATCACCTTCGATGGATTCAGGAATATCTATATTACAAAGACCCAGCAGGGTTGGTAAAATATCAGGAGTACCTATCGGTGCGTCAATCGTTTTTGCGTTATCCCCATGAATCGCGGGATAATGTAAAAGAAAAGGTACAAGAATTGACTCATCAAATGGCTTTTGTTTCCTTTCCATCCCGTGAGAATAAAGCATGTCCCCATGATCTGAGGTAAAAATAAAAATTGTATTATTTGCAATCCCTGTATCTTCGATCGTCTTCAATAACATAGCGAGGCAATCATCCAGGGCATTGATGTGTGCATAGTACCCTTTAAGGTCATTTTTTGCTTTACCCCTGTCCTGATCGGGAACATTGGGACGCAATTGTATATTAATAGTTTCATACTTCTTTTGATATTTTTCCGGAGCTGTATTATATGGATTGTGCGGGGGTCCCCAGGATAAAACTAATAAGAATGGATTTTCTCCATTCGCATGTTTCTTAATAAAGTCCTGTGCATCAAGCGTTTGATAATATGCATCATATCCCTGCCATTTGGATGGAATGGTATCTTCATTTGCGTAATAAACAGAGTTGTTGTAATTATGGGTACACTCAAGCGCTTTCCAGTATTCAAATCCCTGTCTTCTTTCCGGTGGAATATAGCTGGACCGTTCATGACCGTCAAGGTGCCATTTGCCAATGTAAGCTGTTTTGTATCCGGCATTTTTATAGATTTTCCCCATACTGTTGATTTCAGGGTTCAGAGATGCATCGTTCATAAATATTCCATGTGATAAAGGATACTGACCTGTGAGGAGGCTTCCCCGGTATGGAGAACTGACAGGAGCATTAGATACTGCTGTTGTGAACACAATTGATTCGGAAGCTAATTTATCAATGGCAGGAGTAAATGCGTTGGGATCACCTGCAAAGCCTGTTGCCTGTGCCCGCCACTGGTCAGCAAATACAAAGACCACGTTGGGTTTTTGCAAAACATTTTTTGAATCCTTATTGATACTGCATCCGGTTGTAAGAATGCTTAATGCTACACCTGAAAAGATTACTTGTCTGACTTCATCGGTTCTCATTGTACAAATTTTTCATTAGTGTCTGGAGTTCATGTAGTATTTAAGCTTTCGTCCATTAATGTAAATATCGTAAGTAAATCAGTTGCTTCCAGCAAAACCGAAACATTAAACCCGTATGAAAAAGGACAGGCATTAGAGTCAGTTTTATATTTAATTTTATGAATTAATCATGATAAAGTAAAGAATAAATTATTTATGTATTATTTTCAAATAGTCAAATTTAAGTCGAAAACCCAAAAGAGAAGGATTCTTTTAATCAGTTGATGATTATTAGGTCAGTATTTGAAGAGAAAATAATGTTGATCAGGAGCCTAAGGTGCGAGAGATAATAATTTTATTCTACAATGAAAATTAAATTTCAGGTTCCGTTAATAGCTGCGGGAGTCTCAGCCATAGCTGTAGTATGTTGTAAGAAAGAGACCCCGATGCCTAATATTGTTTTTATTCTGGCTGATGATCTGGGCTATTCTCAATCTGGCTGTTACGGAAGCAATTATTACCGGACACCCGGTATCGACAGACTTGCCAGAGAGGGTATCCGTTTTACAAATGCTTATGCAGCCTGTTCAGTTTCTTCACCAACGAGAGCCAGTATAATGACAGGTAAATATCCTGCCCGGTTGCATATAACTGATTTTATAGCAGGCAACATCAGAGACGATTATCCTCTTTCACAGCCTGACTGGCAGAAATTTCTTCCCCTTGAAGAAATTACGCTGGCTGAATTGTTCAGAGAGCAGGGGTATAAAACAGCAATCTTTGGTAAATGGCACCTTAGTGTGACAAAATTTGGACCTGAAAGCCTTCCCTTCAATCCTGACAAACAAGGCTTCGAGCAACATTTTGTTAGTGATAAACCGGACAGAAATACTGATCCTGAACATGATCCTCATAAATCAGATTCTATTGGTAACACATCTATACAATTCATCAGGGAAAATGCCGGAGATCCATTCTTTCTTTTTGTGAGTTTCAGTGCTATCCATAATCCCCTGATGGAAAAGGCAGATTCAATTAAAAAGTGGGAGGATGTTAAAGGAAATGATAAACCGGAGAATAATCCGGTTATAGCTGCTATGTTATCAAGGATGGATAGAAATATCGGGAAAATACTGGATGTAATTGATGAACTGAACCTTGCCTCAAATACTATTGTTATATTTTTCTCTGATAACGGAGGACTGGAGAGCGATGCGATGCAAACACCTTTGCGAAAAGGTAAAGGCTGGCTCTATGAAGGAGGAATTCGTGTACCCTTGATTATCAGGTGGCCCGGTGTTATCAGAGAAGGTCTTGTAAGTAATGAATTAGTTTCTTCAATAGATTTTATGCCTACCTTTTGTGATTTATTCAATACAGACATAAACCCCAATATCGATGGGATAAGCATACTTTCTCATTTGAAAGCGGGAGCAGATTTGCCCGAGAGGAATATTTACTGGCACTATCCACATTATCACCAGGGGCCTCCTTCCGGAGCTGTCAGAAATGGGAAATGGAAGCTTATTGAATGGTATGAAAAGAGTCTTACAGGTGATGGGAAATCAGCTTTCGAACTATATGACCTGGAAAGTGATATCAGCGAATCAGTAAATCTGACAGACAGCCTGAATGAAATAACCATAAAACTGGCAGACGAATTAAGGAGGTGGAGAAAAGATGTAAATGCTCAAATGCCCGTTATGAATAAAAGATATTCCAGCAAACAGAATAATAATTAATAATGTAGTCTCAAATACACAAGATTATGAAAAATCAGATTTCAAGGAAGAAATTTCTGCAGACTGCTGCTGTTGCAGGCACAGTAGTTATGGCGCCAGGTTTTTCAATGCCTTCTGTAAATGAACAGAAACAGGAAACCGCAATAATTCTGAATAAGAATCCTTTTAAAATCGGGTTAATGACTTACCTGTTAGGCAGGGACTGGGATATTGAGACAATAATAAAAAATTGTACTGCAACGGGTTTCCAGTCTGTTGAGCTCAGGACGACACATGGCCATGGTGTTGAGGTCACGCTTACTTCAGCACAGAGGGCTGAAGTTAATAAACGGTTTAAAGATTCACCTCTGGACACTATTAGCCTTGCCAGCGCGTTTCAGTACCATTCTCCCGACCCCGCAGAGCTTAAGAAGAATATCGAAGGAACGAAGGAATATGTTCTCCTTGCAAGGGATGTGGGCGCTACAGGGATCAGGGTTTTTCCCAATGCATTTCCTGAAGAGGTATCAAGGGAGAAAACAATGGAACAGATAGGGAAAGCTCTGGCAGAGGTTGGTAATTATGCAAATGATTACGGTGTCGAAATAAGGGTATGTGTCCATGGACAGGGAACAAGCTTTGTGCCTGTTATTAAGAAAATTATTGACTATTCACAAAGTCCCTTTGTGTTTGTGAACTGGAATTGCAACCTTTCCGACTCGGAAGGCGAAGGATTTGTATATAACTTCAATTCTGTAAAGGACCGCATCAGAGGAGTGCATATGCATGATCTGCATGACCCGGACTATCCTTACCGTCTGTTTTTCAAATTATTGGCAGAATCAGGATATAAAGGTTATTGTAACGCCGAGATCGGCAGAGTAAGCTGTGAACCTGTCGAGTATATGAAATGTTATAAGGGACTCTTTCTGGCACTTCAGAATGCCATCTAATTTTATGAAAGCAAATCAGATAATTGGAATTCATCCCTAATAGTAGATTAATGAAGCAGAAAGCATATATTATAGTTTTTTTATTTATCTCTTTTTTTGTTTTAACGGATTGTAAAACTAAAAGTGAAAAGAGCAAAGACCTGGTTTCCCCGGTTTCCGGGGAGGTTAACAATACTAAACCGGAGCAAAATATTTCGATTCATGAGGCAGCATTAAATGGTCAGTTAAGTCAGGTAATGAGACTGCTCGAAGAAGGATTGGATGTAAATATAAAAGATCAGGAAGGACGTACAGCTTTGATGTATGCCTCATTTAACGGGTATACGGAAATAATGAAAAAGCTCATCGAAAAGGGGGCGCTTGTGAATGAACGTGACAGTTACGGACGTACAGCTTTGATGATGGCTTCATCAGGTCCTTTCCCGGCATCTGTTAAATTGCTTTTGGATCATCAGGCAGATCCAAATATTACAGACACGGATGAGCATTTTACTGCCCTTATGTATGCTGCTGCCGAAGGGCATCTGGATGTAGTGAAGATTTTGCTTTCATACAGAGCTGATCCTGCTTTAAAAGATGTTGATGGTGACGATGCAATAACCTTCGCTAATAATAATGGCCATAAAGAAGTAGCAGCGCTTCTGCAGTCTCTTAAAAAATAAAGTGAGTCAAATGATTGAGGTGCAGGAATCAATCTTCAGACTTCCAACTTCGGGCTTCCGACTGATTAGATACAAATATTTCTTCTTTTATGAAAGCTTTGTCAACCACAGTTATTTGTTCCCTGAGCGGAGGACTTATCCTCATGGTCTCCTGTTTTATTGAACATTTTCTAAAATGAAATAATAACTCTGAACATGAAATAGCCATGATACAAATAACACCAACCGGAATGAATATTTCTCTTTATGGCTATTCCATCTGGCCATTAAAAATTAAAAAATATACAGATGAAAAACCAGATTAAATTTATTTCTAAATTTCTCAATACAGAGAACCCAAAAAAAGTAACCGTCTGGTTTCTTACCATCCTGAGAATAGTTGTCGGATGGCATTTTCTTTATGAAGGTATTGTAAAATTGTTCAATCCTGGCTGGTCGTCAATGCCTTATCTATTGGAGTCGAAATGGCTGTTTTCCGGGTTTTTTCACTGGCTGATCAGCAATAACACTACATTGCAGATTGTTGATTTTCTGAATATATGGGGATTGATAATTATTGGTACTTGTCTGTTTATCGGTTATTTCACCCGTGCTGCAAGTATATCGGGAGCCCTCCTGCTCCTTCTGTATTATATTGCCAGTCCGCCGTTTGTTTATTCATCTATACCAGTTACAACCCACTTTTACATAATCA
>Ga0315532_1002629_pt1 | contig 12170 bp, 10 predicted proteins | sample SalMarWE160370MG_FD_203082 | JGI IMG/M metagenome (GOLD analysis project Ga0315532, IMG submission 203082) | Salt marsh sediment microbial communities from the Plum Island Ecosystem LTER, Massachusetts, United States - Salt Marsh Sediment WE1603-70 ... | reverse complement strand
TTTGAGCGAGGGGCTTCGACGTTTTAATGAAACGTTGTATTGTAGAGGCATGAAAAAACTGCCGGATTTGAATACGATCTATCGCTACCTCGCGGATAAAGAGACGGACTGGAAACCGAAAGCACTGACCGGGCTCGCCCTGCTCTACGTGCTCTGGCCCGTTGACCTCGTGCCGGACATTCCCGTGTTCGGCTGGCTTGATGATACGGGCATGATCTTCTTAGCCGGATGGTACCTGAATCACAAGGCAAAGAAATACAAATCAAAACACCGGGACGAATAATCCGGTGTTTTCTTCTTACCGAGAACCCATCCCCCGGTACGGCGGTCGCGACCGCCGTACCCCCGGCCCCTTCCCTTGTCCCGCCAAAGGCGGACGGGCAGGGAAGGGGAGCTCTTACTGAGAGGTTGTCTCATTATGAGAAGCGAAGCCTCCCCTGATAAGGAGGTTTGGAGGGGTTCTCGGTAAAAGAACCCTATTCGTTTACACCGCGAGCGTCACCAGCTTCCCTTTCACGTAGATGATCTTTTTCGGTTCCTTGCCTTCGAGGTATTGCTGAACCTTTTCCGATGTCAGCGCTTTTTCCTTTGCTTCTTCTTCCGAGATATCCGTCGAGACTTGGATGCGGTCGCGGACTTTGCCGTTCACCTGGATCACGAGCTCGAATGTTGATGCAACGATCTTTGATGCGTCAAATGACGGCCAGGACGAAACGTGGATGGATCCTTCATGCCCGGTCTTCTCCCAAAGTTCTTCCGCAAGATGCGGAGCGAACGGCGCGAGAATCTTTAAATACCCTTCCTTCATTTCCTCCGGAACACCCCCCGCGTCCTGAAACGCGTTCGCGAGGATCATGAGCTGGGAAACGGCCGTGTTGAATCCGAGGGAGTCGATGTCTTCCGAGACCTTTTTGACGGATTGGTGGTAGATGGTCTCAAGGTCAGCGGCTGGCGGCTGGCGGCTGGCGGCTGGCGGCTCAAACAGTCGCCATATTTTATCCAAGAACCGCTTCACGCCTTCGATGCCGTTCGTGTCCCAGGGCACCGGCTGATCGAACGGCCCCATGAACATCTCGTACACGCGAAACACGTCCGCGCCGTACCGGTTCACAACCTCATCCGGATTTACCACGTTGCCTTTTGATTTCGACATCTTTTCTCCGCCTTCGGCCATGATGAGTCCGTGCGAACGGCGAACGGCGTACGGTTCGGATCCGCACGCATGAGGAATGTGCCCGATGTCCCACAGAACCTTGTGCCAAAATCGGGAATACAGGAGGTGGAGCGTGGTGTGCTCCATACCGCCATTGTAGAGGTCCACGGGCATCCAGTGCTTGAGCGACGCCTCGGATGCAAATCGTTCGCTGTTGTGCGGATCGCAGTAGCGCAGGAAGTACCAGGAAGATCCGGCCCAATTCGGCATGGTGTCCGTTTCACGCTCCGCGCGGCCGCCGCACTTCGGACAGTCGACCTCCACCCAGTTTCGAATCTTCGCGAGCGGCGACTCGCCCGTGTCCGTGGGTTCATAGGAATCGACGTCAGGCAAGAGAACCGGAAGCCGGTCTTCGGGCACCGGAACGTGGCCGCATGATGGACAGTGGATGATCGGGATGGGTTCGCCCCAGTATCGCTGTCGGCTGAACACCCAGTCGCGGAGTTTATAGTTTACGGAAAGCTTCCCGAGACCTTTTTCTTCGAGCCAAGAGATAATCTTCTCCTTCGCTTCCGCCGTCGGGAGTCCGTCCAAAAAATCGGAATGTATGTTGATCCCCTCTCCCGAATAGACGTCCCTATTCGCATCCTCCATACGCGGCTCCCAAATCGGAAACTCGGAGCACGTCATGACCTCATCATTCAGTTCCTTGCGATCAAGCCAGATGGGCTCATGCTTCGCGAGCTCCGCATCGATCACGGGTTCCCTGTTCAGACTCTTAAGTTCAAAGAGGATGGCTGTGGCGCATGCAATGCGATTCTCGCCCTTATGCGCCGCGTAGTACTCGGAACAAACCGGACCGCCCAAAACACGCTTCACCTCGAGGTCCGTGTACCCGGTTTCTTCCCGGACTTCGCGCATGGCCGCCTCCACGACGTCTTCGCCCTCTTCCACGCCGCCCAGAACGAACGTCGTCCACGGGTGCTCTTTCCACTTAAGAGCCATATACTGATCCGTCTTCGGATCGCGAATGATGGCGTGGACTGTCTGGCGCGGAACCGTTGGCTTGCCCTCCACCGGCGGATTTGATCGATCGATGATGTGCGGCGCAACAACGTCCTTGATCGGCAGACCGTACTTTTTGGCGAATGCAAAGTCGCGCTCATCATGCGCGGGCACGGCCATGATCGCGCCGGTGCCGTACCCCATGAGCACGTAATCCGCCACGAACACAGGGAGTTTTTCGCCATTCACGGGATTCATCGCCAACACGCCTTCCACGCGCACGCCGGTCTTTTCCTTCTCTTCCGATCCGCGCTCAATGTCCGTCTTCTTCATCGACTCCTCGCGGTACTTCTTTATTTCGCCGAGGTTCGTAACCTTGCCGTCGTCCATCCATTTACTCACGAGTTCGTGTTCCGGCGCGAACACCATGTACGTGGCGCCGAAGAGCGTATCCGGACGCGTAGTGAATACGGTAACGAGGTCGCCGGTGGTCATGGTAAACGTGACGTCCGCTCCCTCGCTTCGTCCGATCCAATCCTCCTGCTGTTTTTTGATCTTATGGAGGTAATCGACCGTATTCAAATCTTTTAACAGACGCTCCGCGTATTTTGTGATGCGAATCATCCACTGTTCCTTTTCGCGTTTTTCGACTTCATGCCCGCACCGCTCGCACACGCCGCCCTGCGCCTCTTCGTTCGCAAGGCCGATCTTGCAGGAAGGGCACCAATTGATGGTGGTCTTTGCCTTGTAGGCCATCCGTTCTCGGTTGTCGGCTGTCGGTTGTCGGTTGTCGGATTCTTTCACCGCGCCATGCGCCCCGCGCCCCGCGTCCGGTACCGGAGCATTGGGATCATCCACATACACGGCGCGTCCTTGCTTCTCGTCGAACCGACTCTTGAAGAACTGCAGAAACATCCACTGCGTCCACTTGTAGTATTCCGGATCCGTGGTGTTGATCTCGCGCGACCAATCGAATCCCAAACCGAGCATCTTCAACTGACGCTTGTAGTTCGCAACGTTCCTCTCCGTCGCGTCATGCGGCTTGATCTTGTTCTTAATCGCAAAGTTTTCCGTGGGCAGTCCGAAGGCGTCCCAACCGATGGGGTAGAGCACGTTTTTGCCCTCCATGCGCCGCTTTCGACAAACCGCGTCGATGGCCGTGTACGATCGCGGGTGCCCCACGTGAAGACCGGCGCCCGAAGGGTACGGGAACTCAATGAGGCCGTAGAACTTATCGGTTCCATCCTCGTTCGCATGGCAGACTCCCTGATCCTCCCAGGCGTTTTGCCATTTGGACTCATAATCCGCGAATGATCGCTGTGATGCCATAGTACGAGAGAGCGTACCAAGCCTCGGAGGGGAAGGCAACGGGTGATATATCTTCAGACGCGTTAAGTAAATGACGATCAACCAAGCATCACTTCAACCGGCAATTCAGCAACCTTCCGATATTGCTCCTCACCTTTCTCTTTTAAAAATATATTAAATTTATAAACACCGCTTTCTATTACTTTCAATCCAATGTTTCTGTTTCTTACTCTTAGCCTCTTATTATTACTTTGCACATGTGTTTCATATTCCTGTAAAAGCTTCCCGTCTGGAGCTTTTATTTCAATTTTATATTCACCCTCGATAACATTGGCTACATCTTCAGTACACAAAAAGGTTACGATCTCTAAATTAAAAGGAATATATATACCTTTTTTTAATGAAAGTTTATCTGGCTTTCCCTTTAAAGATAAATTCAATTGTTCTATGGCATTGGTTATGCTTACATTATTCGTCTCTTGATCGAGAATTGATTTCTCGCAAAGAATTGACCAGACGTGTTTAATCATATTTTTAATCAATTAGTTGTAAAGCCCAATCCACTCGTTTTAGTATTAACAGTTACGATTCTTGATTCTTGCGCTAACTCAAATTCATTCGCAAAAAATACATTTTTTGTTTCAGAATCATGACCTGAATTATTTGAGTTTTGTTTAAAATCTACCTCCAAATGAACCTCACATGCTCGCGCAACCTTGTTTAAAAAACTAATGCTTGGTAAATAGTTGCCACTTTCAATCCTTGCGATACTTGATTGTTGTGTTCCTACAATTTCCGCCAACCTTTTTTGAGTAAAACATTTTTTTAAACGAAGTTTAATTATTTTATTTGAAATTTCAAAAGCAGTATCTTCATCACTAACAAAGATACTTTCTTTTTTAGAGATATCATTTTTTTTACGATACTCACTCAATGTATGATATTTCATATATTATCGATTATCCACTTCATTCGCTCTTTTGCTAATTTAATATCGCTACGATCAATTTTTTGCTTCTTCTTATTGATGGCATGCACGGCCCAGTGCCTTCCACGATGTTGGCCGAAAAAAATTCTATATTCGCATCCTAAACACTTACGAATATTTAGTTTGTATATTCCATCTATCTTTTCAATAATTCCATCCTTTCCAAGAAGCCACCAATTATCTTCTTCTAAAAGACCTAGCTTTTTGAGAATCCGATCCCCTGCCGCTTCCGTTACGGAGCAGAGAAAAGCGTCCACATATTCCGTGATAACAACCTCCATAATAATTTTGATTTCATAACATAACAATTTTGTTATGTTTTCTAATTTTTGTCAATAGCTGTAAAATTAGCTCTATTAAGCGATTTTACCTCCACCCCGTCCGTTTTGCGGAAGCCGATGCGGTCCGGGGCATCGTCCGCGGTGACGCCGAATTGCCTGCCAAGCATGATGGCGCGGTCGCCGTGACAGTCCTTGATCTGATCGATTGCGCGGGAAGCGAGGTTTACGCGAGAAGAAACGGGTGCGTGGTACGTCGTTCGTGGTGCGTGGTCCTCAAATTCAAATCTCCCCTGGCCGCTCGGTTCTCCGAACGCCGTGAACGTCACGGCGAGGAATCGCACGGTCGTCCGGCCGTCCCATGAATCATGAAGGAGCCGAACCGCAGAACGCACGAGCGTAAACGAATCATTCGTCGCCTCCTCAAGATGCAGAGAGCGGTGGTCGCTCCCCTGGTAAAAACTTCCCCGTGCTTCATCGTCGAACCCGATCGACACGACGACCATGCGCGCAAAGAGATCCTGCTGCCGCAGACGCCGCGCGGCTTTCTCCGCGAGCTTCGTGAGGATCGGGACAATCCTCCCCTCGCGCGACGCCCGGCGGGGAATGCAGTATGAGTGGCCGACGGATTTGGGCCTCGGAGGAACGAACACCACGCTCTCCACATCGTATAGATTTAATTTCGCCCAAAGCAGATAACCCATCTTTCCGAATGCATGCATGAGATTGGAAACGGGTGCATGCCGAAGCTCGAGCGGCGTACGGATGCCCAGCGCCTCAATGCGCCGCCGCATGCGCCGTCCGATGCCGCAGATGTCTTCGAGGTCCATCCCCGCGAGGATGCGATCGAGGTTCTCCGGCGTGATGATGGTAAGGCCGGACGGTTTTTGGATGTCCGATCCGAGCTTTGCCAAAAAACGCGTTGGCGCTATGCCGATGGAACAGCGCAGCCACTCCCCGACTTCCTCATAGATACGCCGACGGACGCGTGAAAGCGCCCATGCGGCTTCGGCCGCATCGCGGTACCAGCCCGTGAGATCAAGGAATGCCTCGTCAATGGAATGGTGCTCCACGCAATCCGTGACTTCATGGAAAATGGAGAAGATGCGGGAAGTGGTCGAACGGTATTTGGCAGGCTCGTTCTCCACAAAGACCGCGTCCGGAATCAGACGCTTTGCATCATTCATGCTCATCCCCACCTTCATACCGCGTTCCTTCGCCTCGATGGATGCGGCGATTACGCACCCGTGAGGATGCAGGTAGGCGCAGACACCGAGCGGCCGCCCGCGCAAAAACGGATTCGCCTGCTGTTCCACGGACGCGAAGTAGGAATTCATGTCGATGTGGGCAATGAGCTTCGTTGCGTGGGACGACGCCATGTCGGTCGTAGGGGCACGCCGGTGGCGTGCCCCGATTAGGTAATCTGTTGCATCACCGGGGCACGCCACCGGCGTGCCCCTACAAGCACCTTCACCGTGTTTCATAAAGCCAACATTGACACCCCAACACCCGACGTAACGCCCTGATCACCCCGCCTGGCACATCTCCTCCAGCATCCATTTGAGACTTTCGGAGCGGAACGACAACCGATAAGATGTAGCGTCGTTTGAAACGGAAAAATAGTAGATCTTCTCGCGGCCGTCGTGCTCCGTGTGCACGAGGTTTACCTTGTTCACCTGATAATACGTATTCCCCCATTTGAACGTCATGGGTTCCGCACCCTCTTTTCGGAAGGTGGCCATGACCTCGATGGGTTCATTTATTTTTTCGTAGAGCATAGTGGGGAAAAAGAAACGCAGAAGGCGCATCATATGTTTGTTTTTTGTGATGAATAAACGTGAGGAAGTCGACTTCGACCTTTCGGCGCAGGAGGGAGGGCGTCCAAAGATCAAATGATGCTTGTGTCGGCTTTCCTCGCGCCTGTCCAACACTTCGGGAAGGGCGGGGTCTATTCACTATTCAAGTGCACGAACCAAGCCCAGACATAAGGACGCAAAGATTCTTCAATTGTTTTTTCTAAATGGTTCGGGGTCTAAAGGAACGAATAACGGCGCGGACAACTCCCTGAATCAACGGGTCGAATGCGTAAATCGGTTTCATCTTGGCGTTTGCCGGCTGAAGGCGAATGCGATCTTTTTCCCGATAGAAACGCTTGAGCGTGGCATACGAATTATCCAAAAGAGCCACGACCACGTCTCCGTTTTTTGGCGATGGGTTCCGTTCAACGACCACGTAGTCTCCATCAAGGATGCCTTCGTCGATCATGGACTCTCCTTTAACGCGAAGCACGTAGGAATTCGCGGAGTCCGGCGCCAAATCCACGGGAACGGCCATAGTCTCGTGCTCCTGAATGGCTTCGATGGGCTCCCCTGCCGTAATGAGTCCTGCGAGCGGAAGAATGACGCTCCTGCCCCAACGCACGGCCTTGTCTGTTGGTTCAAGTTCTCGCGAGGTGCCTCCTTTATTCCGGAGGAAGCCGCGCTCGCGCAGGGATTGGATGTGCACGTGCACGGTTGAGGGTGAAGCCAGGTTCAGCCCGTCCGCGATTTCACGGTACGACGGTGCGTATCCTTCCTCATTGAGAAACTGGACGATGTAATCCAGGACTTCTTTCTGTTTTGGAGTGAGTTTTTGTACCATGATTAAAGTATAGAACAAAAATAGAACAGTATCAATACCTGTCAACATGCGATGGTTGAGCGGAAAAAAAGACTTATCCACGGTTATGAGTTTTCCACTTGCACGAAATTTTAATCCATGAGACTGAATGGAATAAGGAGTCATTCTCAGACTCATTCATCAAAAACCATATGCATACCCGATACCCCTACCATCGGTTGCTTCACGCTCCAAAAACGCCAAAGAGAAAGCGCGCGCTCACCCTGCTCGCATCGCTCTTCGTCGCGCAACTGCAAATTGTCATGGTGCCGCTCATGGCGCTGTCGCAGGAAACGCCTCCCGTCATCATTCAGGAAGTCGCTTGGGCGGGTTCGAGCCTTTCGAATGCGGACGAATGGATCGAACTTGCGAACCTCAGTGATGCGACAACGACCATCGGAGGCTGGTCGCTCCACGGTGCGGGATCGAACGACCGTATCATCTCGCTCCCGGATGATGCGGCGATTCCGCCCTTCGGAACGTACGTGGTGGCGAACTACGCGGAGGATCATGAAAAATCCTCGCTCGCGGGTCCGGTTCAGCTCGCCACGTCAACGATCGGCATCTCTAACAGCGCGCTCGCCCTTGAGCTCCGGGATGCGAACGGGCTCGCGGTAGATCGCGCGGGCGACGGAACCGCGCCGTTCGCCGGATCAAGCGCAGAGCAGGCATCCATGATCCGCACGGACCGATGGAACGGAGACCGCGCGGAGAGCTGGACATCCGCAACGAGTTCAATCGGATTCAAGCCGGACCTTCCGGATCAAGGAACGCCGGGCTTCTGCGATCTCTGCGTGATTCCGGACGAACCCGAGGCGGATGATCCGGTGATCGAAGAACCCGTCGAACCAGAGGAAGGAACCGCAACCTCTACGGACAGCGTCATTAACGAACGGATGTCGACATCAACCGAAGAAACCGTTGGAGCGATCGACGCGGGGACATCAACATCAACCGATCCGGAAATAATCAGTGATGACCCGACGTCGACATCAACCGATGACGGGAATGGAGATTCCGACGATTCCACATCCGAGGACGCAGATGTTGCGGATGGCTCGCAAACAGAAGAAACGACGGACGAAATCGCATCCGAAGAAACGGAGACGAACGATCAGACGAACGTCGCGGAACAATCCCCATCCAACGACCCGGTCGCCCAATCCCCCGAAGTCTCCATCGCCCAATCCGCGAACCCGCCGCTCACCTACCGTCTGAATGAGGCCGTGTCCAACCCCCTGTCCGGCCCGGAGTGGGTGGAAATCTACGTCGAAGACGCCGGTGCCGCCGAAACGGACCGCGAGCTTGAACTGCATGACGCTTCCGGAAAAATCGCAACGATCCCCGAGGGAACGGCATTCGTGGTGCCGAACTACCTGCTCGTCGTCCTCTCAAGCGCCAAACTCAATAACGGCGGGGATGAATTGAGCCTGCGGGAGACGAACGGCATCGTCATCGACCAAACGGAAATCCCGCAGACGTACAAGGGCGAGGCATGGGCCAAAGACCCGCAAGATAGCGCATGGAAGATTGCGGAAACGCTCACGCCCGGCGCGCGAAACGTCTTTCCGACCATCGAGATCGAACCCGCACCCGCATCCGAAGAAACGGAGATGAACGATCAGACGAACGTCGTGGAACAATGGAGCGATGAAACGATGGAGCCATCCGATTCATCTCAACCATCCGACTCGGCTTCCGCGACAACCGGCCGGCCGCAAACGACAACCGACTACTCAAACCAAATAAATGAGGTCTTCACCGCCGCCCTCGCATCAAACACGCAAACCCGCCAACCCGAAAATACGTCAACATCAAAACAAACATCAGCCTCCCCCTCCGATCTTACTCCTTATCCATTTGACGATATGTTTGACGCATCCTTAAACGAAGCGCGCGTACGCGTGACCGGAGTCGTGGCATCGATCCCCAAGCTTTTGGGCGCCGCGCACAACTTTATTCTGCAAAACGAAGACGGCCGCGGCCTCATCGTGTACCTCCCCTCGCACCTGAACGTGCCGCCGCTCGGATCCACGGTGGCTGTGGGCGGAACGCTGAAGGCCACGTACAAAGGTCCGGAGCTCCGCATGAAGAAAACGGACATCTGGAAAACTGCGGCCACGAGCACGCCTCCCGTGCCCCGGCTCGTGGATCTCCTTGCGCCGAGCACGGAAGACGCGTGGAGCCTCGTAGCCGTGGAAGGAACGGTCATGGAGGTCAAATCCAAATCCTTCGTGTTGGAGACGGATGACGGCATTGAAGTTCCGGTGAACGTACCGACCGCCGTAGGCTACAGCGCGAGCCGCCTCGCGAAAGAAGACCGCGTGCGCGTGACAGGCCTTTTGGACATCGGGAAGGACGCGCCAACGATCATCCCGCGCACGGCCGAGGAAATTGAACTCCTGAAGCATGCGGAAGATACACTCGCCGCCGGCGGAGCCGCGCCGGAGCGCCACTTCCCGGACTGGGTGCCATTCGGCGCCGCCGGCGGAGCCATCGCGCTCACCGGCGCATCCAAACGCGCACGCGAACTTCTTCGGAAACGAAAGCTCCAGTTGCTCATGAAGAAGGCGGAAGCCGTGGGATGAGCAGCTAGCCGCTCACTCTTGACAATCCGGCGAATTTAGTGCATGCTGTCCGGTGCTTTGCACAACAAAGACAAGGAGGCTCCATTGGACAGCTCGGACATTTTCACCAACACATTGAGATCTGCACTGGATGTGCTCGACCGTCTCGTTGCCGTCAAAGAAGGCGTTGGAAAGATCGGCGAGCGAACGGCGCGCGAACTCACCGACGAGGACAGCCGGCTTCGGCGGCGCTTGCGAAGCCGTCTGAAGTTCACGGGACTGGACAGTAAAAAGATGCGACAGCTCCTGCGTCTGCAGGCGCGAATCCTCATCCCCGCGTGGGACGGGGACGATATCATCGACGCGTGCGATGCATGCGACTGCGCGGAGATCGATGAATGGCGCGTACGCGCCGTGTTCGAAGAAATTATCGAGCGCGAAGCGAATTTCGTACCGGCGTTCTTCCACGGACTTACGGATGTTCAACGATACGAACTCAAACGACTCTGGATTCGGAGGAACCTTCCGGTGCCGCCGAAGCCCGAACAGAACGATAGGATTATCGCTCGCTGCCGTGAACTCGGCATCAATGAATGGCGCATCGCTTTGGCAGGTACGCGTTTGGAACACAACGGCTACTAGACCCCTTCGAAGAAGATCGAGGGGGTCTTCCAATTTTTAATCCATGGCCGCGCCCGTGAACGACGGCGTCATAAAATCCTGTGCCCCGTAAAAAACCTTGTTGTGCTCGGTTCCACGAGGCACGTAAAAACGACGGATGAGCCGTCGTTTTTACGTGGAGCGGGTAACGGGAGTCGAACCCGTATCTTATCCTTGGCAAGGATACATAATAGCCGCTATACGATACCCGCCTGCGCCCTTCGGATTACGGCGGGTAAACCCGCAACGCAGCCTTTATGGGAGCTGGCATTTCTTCTGTTTTGCGGAGGGATACTAACAATTCATGCGTAAAAATGCAAGGGCATCACATCTGACTCACGAACACATTCCCGCGAAATTTTTTAAGAGCTTCTCCCCCGCTTCCCCGGACATCTCCGGATGAAACTGCACGCCGTAGATGAACTTGGACACGTGCTTCATGGCCTCGTTCTCGCATGAACCGGAGCGCGCCAACGGCTCGAACGTATTCGGGATACTGACGGACTCCTCATGGTATTCGTGAAATCGCGTTCCGCTCCGGATGTTTCCGAACAGATTATCCTCTTTGAGAAATTCAATCTGAAACGATCCGCGAACCAAGTTCCCTTTGTTGATCATCGCACGATGAAGCATGCCGATGATTTGGTGGCCGAAGCAAACTCCCAGAACCGGAACCTCCGCTTCCGTCAAAAAACGCAGAGCATCAAGGTACGGCTTCGGATCTTCTTCCGTGAGAAGAACGGGTGAACCGCTCACGATGTAGCCCGTGGCCGAATCGCTCTGCACGCCGCTCCCGCGCAGGACCGAAACCGTATCATGCAAAACGGATGCCTCGCCGAGTATCTCGGAAAAACGCGGGGCGTATTCACTGCCGCAGTCGATAATGCGAATCATATGATGGCCATTGGCTTTTAGCCTTTAGTTTTTTGCTTTTAGGCCTCTGGGGAAATACCTCCGCAATATAAGACGGTTGCATACTAAAAGCTAATAGCTAACGGCTAAAAGCTACTGCGCCCAGCACCTGCGCGACGCGAGCCACGGCAGGGTTCCCTGCCTGCCGTAGAGGTAGAGCGCCATGTCGATATTCGCGTACGGGTTGGTCTTTCGCAGTCCGGCCTCGTACTGCGGCGTGAGGCGTTCGGTCCCGTCGATGATCTGAAAGTAGCCGAAGGCCGTTGAGCGCCTATTCTTGATCATGCGCCACTTGCTCTCGCAGACCGCGATCCTGTTCAGGAGCTCATAGTCATACCCTTCCTCCTCCGCTCTCAGACGTAAATACTCCCGCGGAAACGGGTGCACATCCACGCCCGTCACATCCTGCGCTTCAAGCGTTTCCACCAACTCCACGAACGGCGTGTTCATGAGGTTCGTGGCCTGCGCGAACGTAATCTTCTCCGCGGAGAGCAAAGGCGCAGTCGCGGCATCAACTTCCACGTAGTAGATGGCGGACCAGAACACGAGCATGGACCCGATGATGAGCGACAGGAACATGGTGCGCATGTACGGATGGAGGCCGCCGGGCTGTCGCACGAGCGGATGCATGAGCTTCATGG
>Ga0315532_1002627_pt1 | contig 12176 bp, 24 predicted proteins | sample SalMarWE160370MG_FD_203082 | JGI IMG/M metagenome (GOLD analysis project Ga0315532, IMG submission 203082) | Salt marsh sediment microbial communities from the Plum Island Ecosystem LTER, Massachusetts, United States - Salt Marsh Sediment WE1603-70 ... | reverse complement strand
GGATATGCCCAATTAACAGTAGTGCAATACTGTGGAGGTGAACATGGATATCGTTATTGATCATGAAGGCACTGGCCATCAAATCGTCATAGTAAAAGACATTGAGGGCGACATGGGAGAGGATACCCGCCTGCAGCTGATTCAGCAGCCGGATGGCGATGTCATTATTACATTGTTCAACCAGAAAGCCGGCACCATTGACAGCATCGAATTTTGCACAAGCAGTGGCGGTGGCCGACGGCCGATTATCGCTCAAAGACTGAGAGACCTCATCCGCGACCTCATGGCCGGCGGGCCGCCCAGGCCGACGTTCACGCAAATCAACTCGGAAGAAGCAAGTAAGCTCTGGCAGTCCGGTGAGGGGATGATGAAAAATCCCATAAGGAAGGAGTAGAACATGACAAAATTTGGGATATACCTTGAGGAGGATGATGCCGGCAACGAAACTGGGAGATTTCAAGTTGCCGAAGAAGCTGGGGATGATGGTTTTGTATTGGATACCTTCGATACCGAAGAAGCAGCTGAGAAATATAGGAAGGACTTACAGGATGAGAGCGACCGCAACGACAAGATTGGAGCCGAGTATCTCGAATGGGAGAAGGCTTGTATGGCCCGGCATCAGGTTAGCCAAGATGATCTCCGGGTTTACCTGGTAAATGTTGTCTGCGTATAGGAGAAAAACGCACAGTACAAGGGTACTATAGAGGTTATGTGTGAAACAGTTTGAATGCTCACAGTGTCCCTTTCGGATGGACAATACGACTTGTCAGCTTCCGATCGGGAAGAAGGGAAAGCCGAAGTCTCCTCAAGAACACTATCGACAATATTTCGGCTGGCCATGTCATAGAATAGGACTCACTGAGCCTAACCAAGAACGAAAGGAGGAAGCCGATGGTCAATTGCCCAAGAGTTGAGATGCAGAACATAGACAAGTTGAGCATATCCTTTAAGAAGGGTGTTGCTCGGGTATCCTTTGAGGTGCCGACACCTGGTCATGAGATATTGAAGCTCATCTATCTTCAGGGGACGGCCAACCTACTTAATGCCGTCATCGAGTCTCCCCAGGCCGAGTTTGACCTGCAAATCACGCCGATAAATCTCAAGACTGGGGAGGTCATGAGCTGATGAATAGAACCTCCATTGAATGGGTAAAGAATCCCGATGGATCCCAAGGATATACGTGGAATCCCATAACCGGATGTCTTAATCAAGTGAATGGTCTGTGTCAAGGCGGTGGCTTTCCCTGCTATGCCTACCGGCTGGCACATGGCCGGCTCCAGAGCCGATATCTATCCAATACAAATATCGGCGGAGAATATCATGAGCCTATGAGCGACAGGCTAAAGGACTTTGCAGACCCCTTCTATCCGCGCTTCTGGCCGGATAAGCTAGACCAGCCACTTAAAAGAAAGAAACCTGCCGGCATCTTCACCTGTGACATGAGCGACCTCTTTGGTATTGGTGTTCCTGAACAATGGACTTGGAGTGTGTTGAACTTTATCAAAGAGTGTCCTCAACACCGCTTCTATCTGCTCACTAAGCAACCCCAGAACTTGGCGAAGTTCTCGCCCTTCCCGGATAACTGCTGGGTAGGTGTTACGGCCACAAATTATGAGATGTTCAACGATGCCGTATGGAACTTAATAAATATTGAAGCCAAAGTGAAATATCTTTCCCTTGAACCCTTATTAGCACTAATCACGGCCGGCATATTAGCCCAGTATCATAATTGGCCTGTTATGCATGGTAGTATTCTTCATAATATTATAGACTGGATCATCATCGGTGCCCAGACCAAACCGGCAAAGAAGCCGGAATTGCAATGGGTGAAAGACATCATCAAGGCCGCCGATACGGCTGGCATACCGGTCTTCCTGAAAGATAGCCTCTATAAGCTGGCCATGGACCGGCCAGTCGAGGATCATGACCTGTACTGGGAAGACATGTCTACTCTGAGGCAAGAACTTCCGGACAGGAGGGTTGCAGTATAATGGCCAATCGTTTCCAAGTAAGACAGCACGATATCGCCTATAAGTTTATCGCCGCCAGGGATGGCGAGTACTGCCTTCAATGCAAGAGGAAGCCGCCGGTCAAACTACAGATAGACCATGCGGACAATAATCCGGACAACTGGGATCCCGAGAACCTTCATCTGCTTTGCCAGAAGCATAACCTTGAGCTGCGCGGTAAGCCTGTGGCAGAGCACAAAAAGGCAATTCGAGACTATAGTGCTAACAATGAGAGAGAGAGAGCGAGAGAGAGAGGGAGAGAGAATACCCACCTGGTCAAGGACATGGTAGACTTCAGAAATGCCTCACCGGAGATGAAGGCCAACTCCTACTATGAGACACAGTTTAGGGAATGGTTGCTTACTGTCATAAGGGAGCAGAGGCTCATCACCAAGGTAGAAGCAGCTAACTCTGGTGCAGAGGTTGTAGGGTGCTCACCACTTACAGCAAACCGGTACCTGGCTAAGCTCACCAGCTCGGTAGGTCCATTAAGGGAAAGTAAGGATGCTACTGGGACTATTATCATAAGTTTTAAGTAGACAGCTTGACAAGAGACGCTATAAACGCTATAATGGGGAATAATGGCTATGGGGACTGTAAAGAAAGAAAAAGAGGCAATGACCACGATTCAAGTTAAGAGGTCAGTTGCAGCACAGTTACAGGGCCTGGGGAAATGGGGCGATACCTATAGCACGATTATTGAGCGTCTCTTGAATGGAAGTAAAGGAGACGCTCATGAAGACAGGGGAGCTGCAAGAGATGAGCCTACTGGGAATAGCGATTAGGAAACAGGATAAGAAGGACCCGAGAAACAGCATCTATGTGGAATATCATCGGTGTGACCGGTGCGGAGCTGAGTACAGGGTGTATCTCCGCTCGCAGAAAGAGGTCGAGGAGGCGTACCATGCATTCGCCAAGATGTTCGGCAACAAGGCCGAAGAGGAAGACCTCTGTTACAATTGCCAAAGCCAAGTTGTTTTCGACCAGCCGATGATGCCTCTGGAAGTCTGACGGCGTGGGCACCTGGTAGAGCACAAAAAAGGGGCCTGGGGGAAGATACCCCCGGGCCCTCTCTTTTCGACGGTAGTCTAGTACTGTTTCAGTCCCGCTGGTCGGCCACCGGAACTGTGGAAGCATCAACTTCGTCGATGGCATCTTCGATAAACATGTCTATCTTCTGGGACATATCGCTGAAGTCCATCGCCTCAATTTTGTGGATGACTTTCTCCACCACTTCCGGGGTCAACTCGGACTCGTCGCGGTCGCCGTTCTCGACCGCCAGGTAGATATCCTCGACAGTGATACGGTAGATTGTCTCGTTTCTGTCTCTTGCCATTGTCTCTAGTCCTCCTTTCATAGTATTAAGATACTGTATTAGTCTTGAAGCTCTCCTGAGCGTATTTCGAGGTTCAGTATTTTTGCGGTTTCCTCAATCTCGGCGATGTATGATTTTGCCCTGGCCATTACTTTATCGTCCTGCTCTTGGTTGATTCTCCAGATATCACCGCAATACTTCTCGACCTCGACGAGTTGGCCGGCAACGGAGTAGGTACCCAGAACCATGACATGGTGAATGTTGGGAGACATTTTGGAGACTATGTAGCTCATGGTTGTCCGGACAATTTTGCGGTCGATGTCCCCATCGTCCTTTTCCATTTCGGCGCAGAATTCAGAGGGCTGATTGAATTTCACTTTGGCCATTGTTATCTCCTTTCAATTTACATTTGGGGCAGAGGGATTTGAGTCCATGCAATGCCTTGAGTTGTCGCTCCCTGGCCCGGGCCTCGGGTGTAGTGTCGTAGTGCTCGGTGAGGACACATTCAAAAGAGTTGCCATGGGCTAAGGCATAGGCCACCAGTTTACTGCCGTTGCCGGCCAAGTGCTGGCGGATCCGCTCTTCGGCGGTAAACTTGGTATAGCCTATATAGTGCTGGGCTTTGCACCAATAGGGGTGCTCAAAGTGTAACAAATAGACGTCTGCCATCGCCACCTCCTTTCACAGTATCGGGATACTGTATTATTTCTTCTTAGAGCGCCAGGTAAGCCAGGCAATGACGCCTAGAACGATTACCCAGAGTGATACCAGCACAACTATCACGAGAGTGTGTATGCTGGAAGCTAGGTCCATAAACCCGGATAAATCAATCCCCATCGTATTTACCTCCTTTCTAAGAGTATTAAGCTACTGTTAAATTCTACCTAACTTGTGTAAAAGATAGCACCATATTCTCGGGCACAGCTTCAGTGGGATTATTTCAGCCAGTGTCAATAGTTTTATGATCCAGCTCTCCATTACTCCCTCCACAGTATTCGGCTACTGTTAAGCATTCACGGGTATTAGGAATTTCTCTCGGTCTTGGCGGTAGATAGTCATCTGGCCATCGGCGTCTATCGTCTTGGCGATAAAGCCTACCTCGTAGAACTTGTTCATGTTGGCGATTTCGGCATTGAAGTGGTCGATATCCGGGCATTTGACTAAGGTGAGGTCGCCCTCGGCGTAGGTCTGGACCTGCAGGAGCTTCTTGTTAATCCAGACGCCGAAGTACCAGGCGTCTTGACTGGTATCGTATTGTTCCCACCCCTGGGCAGTAAAGTCGTCGTCAAAGTCCCACCGGTACCGCTCCCCATTGGTGATGAAGCTACGAATGACTTCATTACCGCGGCTGTTAATTTCAGGCACAATAAAACCTCCTTTCTAACAGTATACAAATACTGTCTATAGTCCAGCTTTTTCAAAATCTGCCCAAGGTACCCTTTTAGTAATAACCAACCATGGTATTGCCAAAACCCACATAAGGAGCCGGGCTAGGCTTATAGGTATTAAAAGAATACTTACAGCAATCACAGATAAATTCACAATAACCTCCTAATGAAATTTTAACCGACTTCGATTAACATCATTAAACATTGTTCCAAATCCAGTTGCTAATCTTTTCAGCCAACTGCATTGAGCGAAATAGGCTAGGGATGGCGAACAGTCCACCGACTATGTTAATTAGACCAATGCCTAAGACCAGCGCCAGACCTTTGAATATCCCCTTAACGAAAACCATATTCACCTCCACCTAAAGAATTTTTGAAATTTCATTGTGACCTATAATATCGTAGTCATACTTCCTCCAAAAATTAATTGCATCTTTCATGCTGTATCCACTTACCCTCTCTGCTCCCCACTCTTTTATTCTACGCTCTGCCAGTTTTACTAAATCCCTGCCTGCACCTAGATTACGTGCCTGCTCAGTTATATAAATGTCTTTTATCCTTCCGACCTTATCGCCAATATAAATCTCATAGTATATACGACCAAAACCACTGTCATATTTCCTTTTTTGGAGTGTCTTTCCAGCAATCCGAGCATCATAGACTCGAATCTCGCCTGATACTGTCTTTTGTTTAGTTAAGCCAGCTTTAACTTCTAGCCCCTTTCCCTTAATATGATGAGTATAGGTACTGTTATCTGCTTTCTCATAAATATCAAAGACTAATCCTCCAATCGAGTATGATGATGTGTATAAAACCTTACCTTCTACCCATTCTTTCATCTTTACCTTCCTCTCCTTTATTATCAGGTGGCCATAGGGTATCGTGGAGTGCCCAACAAAACACGAAACAGCAAGCCCACCCCGTTGAGAATCCAATTAAAATGATACTCCAGTTCAATCTCTACCTCCTTCACTTTCCCGAGGCTTAAATTTTGGGTTTGAAAAAAGTGTGTGTATCTGTGATGCTTCCATTCGGTTAAGACTCACCAAGTAGCCGGAATCAGTTACAATGCGAACTCCTAAGTTTTGCTCTTTAGATATTGCGGTGAAGTTACCCTTGGCGATGATTCTTGATTTTCGTAAATCCACAACCTTCATATTCTACTAAGTTTCCTCCTTTCAGTTTCAATTTCCTCAAACCAGAGACCTGCGAAGACCGTCCATCTTTCAATAAATTCGTGTTGTGTATCAACTTGGAGAAAGATATTAGCCAAGTCGCGGCATGGGGAGTGTTTGCCGCCCTTATGGCTATGATAGAGTTGTTGTTCAATCAAGTATTTAATGTTCGGGGTACGGCCTTGCTCCCAGAGCCGGTGAAAATAAGCTAAAACCTCTGGTTTAAAAGCGCTGGTTATTATCGGTATTACGAGTTGCTTTAGGATACCCTGGACTCCCACCTCAATTAAAAGGTCTTGGTTCACCTTCATATAGGTGGGATTAGTGCTATTAGAGTAGGATTTTAGAAACCCGCGTGTTTTGAGTTCCTTTAGTCTTTCTGGCTTATTGGTAGCTTCCAGGATACCCCAGAGGAAGGGGCTGGCATTAAAAATGTACCTCTTTAGTTTTTCGTCTCTAAACTTTTCCAAATACGATAATTCCTCCTTTCATATAATCTAAATAACAGTTTATGGGAAATAGAGATAAATGTCAAGAGGGAAGGCGCTCCTTTTTGATATCCGGGTTGAGTACAGCCTTGAGCGCTACTTCCCCGGAGTCGGCACCGATAATCTCGGTTAAGCCCTCAGCGGTTCCACCGATGAAGTTCATCCGTATTACATGGGGCACAGTCGAGAGCGCGTCCTCAGCGTTCACCGCTGACACAGGATACGTACAGGTCACTTTTACCACATATTTGGGCACAGAAACCACCTCCTTTCTTTCTGGAATTGAGATACTGGCAGGGCTACATGAGGGACTGCTGCTCGCCCTGCTTCTGTTTTACCTGGTCTGACTTGAGGGCGGCACTGGGGATGTTATCTCGGACGTGCGCGATGCCGGCCTGGATACGCCCGACTGGAAACCACTGGCTGCCGCCGATTGCCCTGTCAATATCGCTGACGACACGGTTGAAGCCGTCGCTGATATACTGGGGAAGGCTGTCGATTTTAAGGGCTTCCCTGGCGACGTTACGGGCGCACTCCAATGGTTCGACGGCCTGGTTGAGAAAGTCCTCGACCATATCCGCCGCCTCGGTCACTTTCAAGGTATTCCATCTTATAGGCACAGCTTAGCCTCCTTTCTATTGTAGTATACTCCAGCCACAAAAAAGGGGGTTACAAGCTCCCGCATAGGGGAGCATAACCCCCTTAAAAAAACAAAAAAGGGCGAGTAATTAAACCCGCCCCTTTCTGCGTGGCTGTTTTGTGTGTTCAAGCGTTCAGACTTGATTTTATTATACGGCTACTGGTTGCTTTACCTTGTGCTTCTGCTTTGACTTGCCGTTGCTTCCCGCTTCGGTTGCCACTATAGGCTCGGCTTCCGCTTCGGTTGCTTCGGCTGCTTCCGCTTCCACTTCTGGCTCAGCTTCTGGCTCTGGCTCGGTTGCTTCCGCTTCCGCTTCTGCCTTGTCTTTAAGGATGCGGGAAACTTCGTCAACTTCAGCTTGAGAAACATCAGCATCGGTTTTGTGGCTGGTCAACATCGGCATTGTAACAAGCTGGTATCCGTCAACCTGAAAGAGGACTGGCGACACTGCGTCGGTGAGCTTCAAGTCCACCATGCCGTTACAGGCTCTCAAGGCGTCTGCCAGATACTTGCCGTCAAGCCTTACCATGTTTTGCTCACCATCTATGTCGGCAGGTATAACCGCTTGCCCCTTATCATCGGGGCTAGACAGTATCACCATACCGTCATTCGTGGTGAGGTCAATCGGGTAAGAGTTGCTATCGGCCAGCACCTTAAGCGAACTTACCGCTTTGACTGCCTCAACGGTGTCAAAGTGAATAGCGGTTTTTACCTCAGTCGGGATTAGCTTCTCATAATCGGGGAAAGTGCCATCGGCACTTATGAAGCTATACCGTATAGCTTCGGTGTCAATGATTAGCTTCACTCCGTCAAGGCTCTCTCCGCTTGCCTCAAAGCCCAGGTTGACACGGCGGGCTTTCCGCAGGGCGTTGGCTATTCCCCACAGGTCATCACGCATTATCAGAGCTTGCCCTTCACCATCAAAGTCTATGCTCTGGACTGCCAGCCTAAAGCCGTCAGCACTCACCAGTTTTAGTTTACCTTCACCAGCTTTGAAGAGGATACATTGTAGAACTGGTCGGTTGTCCTCTTTTGCGGTGAAGGGTAGCACCCTGTTAAGTGCTTCGGCAAGCTCCACAGTCCCCATGTTTGGCTTTACGGTGTTGTTAGGACTTACTCTAACATCGGCGTTGGTCATAGGGGTATTCTCGCCAATCCAAGCCATGTCCTCAAGGTAACTGGTATTGCTCCCGCAAATCACTTTCAGGCGTTTGCCAATGCCATGCGTCTCGCTATCGGCATTGTTAGCTGGTACTATCTTAACAACGTTTGAACCAGCTATCGCCTTCAAGTAACCAAGTAAGCCTTTACGCCCAATAGAAAAGTCCAGTAACATCAGCCTATCGGCTAAAGTTCTGGACAAGGCGTTTACCAGTGTAGCTTTATGAGCTACGAAGCCATTACCTGAACGCTTGCCCACAATATTCAGTTTTTCCAGTTTAGTCACCCCTTTTGGCTATCTGGCTAGTGGGCTACTGCCAGCTTCACCTAGTAGTAAGCTACCGTCTAGCTGAGATACTCTAGCCTAAACGGTGCTTCCACTATATATACTGTAATTCGGGGGTGTTTTGCGACATTAGAATAGGGCTTTTTTTTCAGCTTGCCTGTATCGCTCAAGATACTTCTGGTCATTTTTATCAAGTGGCTTGCCATCACGCTTTTTATAGGCTATCTCAACAAGTCGGGGTGGTAAGGCTTCAGTTAGCTTTTTAAGGTCATACCACCTGTCAGGCATATCCTCTACCCTGTCGCTGGCTACTGTGTCCAGTAGCTTCACCCTGTAGCCGTCAGGGTCAATAACCTCACCGTCAAGCCTTGCCACTGGTCTAATCGCCAGCCATGCACACCGCTTGCTATCGGTATGCCTCTTACAGCTTCGACAATGCGGTTCGACTGGCTTGCCGTTGACTATGCAAACTCTAGTCGCATAGGGGTTAAGGTTGCGGTAGTAGAGTGCAACCATCAAGCTGGCTATCCTGTAGGCTCTCAGTTCTGGCAGGGGCTTGCCGTCTCTAGCTTCCGCCCTCTCCAGCTCCAGCATGGTATCGTGTCTCCAGTCGTCTCTATCTTGAGCTGGTATTTTACTCTCGTATCGGTTAGTTACGTCATAGTAGCTTGCCCAAGCACCAGTTAAGCCTTCATAGTCGGGCTTTGTCTGGTCGGGCTTACGGCGGGGTCGGCTTTTCATAGAGCGTTTGCGCCCTGTCAACATAGTGCCTAACTCTTGCCTGGCAATTTCGGCTTGCCGTTTCGTGTTTTTAACGGCTTCCAGTTCCCCCTGGGAAAGTGCATTATTAGCTTGCCTTGACTTTAGTTTAGTCTCAATAATCGCCATCGCCATTACCTCACTTTCAGTCAGGCAAGCGTTCAGGTTCTAGGCTCGGTCATATTCAATTGTTAAGGTGCGAACAGGACTAAACAGTATCCTAGTACTGTTAGGTCTAGCCTCAATTCAAGCCTAGCATAGGCAATACCGGCTTGTCAAGTCCATGGGTAGGCGGTGCTGGCAGAGCCGGTGCTGGCATAAATCATTCATTATCTCGAATATGGCTATCGCCAGCGGAAATCCGATTTTGTGGGGAACTTTGCGGGGAACATTGTGGCGTAGTCACCGCCCGATACCGGCGGCGCCGGCGTAGGCATCCGGGTATAGGCAAAGGAAGGCGGCACAGTATTGAGGCTAAATGGGGGTGCTAATGCCGGCAGCGGTTAATGCTTACAACCTGGTGGACCGGTTAGAAAGGTTAGAAAGATTATCCGCTGCCGCGGGCCGATGTCAGCGTTTCTTTTGCCAGAGGGGAAGGTATGGGTGGATTGAGTAAACGACTTTGTCGATGCCGTGGGGGTCAGTGTCCAGTATTTCCGGGTGGCGGTAAACGCCGACCATGGCCACGCCGCCGAAAAAGCCTCCCATCGACTTCCGGCTCCAGCCAGAATAGTCCGCGATGAGAGCCGGGTCCAGATTGTTCTTCGGCAGGGCACCGGCTATGATTGTGGTTAGCGTGTGGCGAATACCGTGCCAGCCCCACCCGTGCTGGTGCTCAAGTCCCGCCTTGGTACATATTCGCTTAAACATCAGGGATAAGGAAGAGGGGTTATGGTCCTTTGGCCGGTAGTCAGCAAATATCGGTTTGAGAGCATCAGGAATAAGGTGCTTTACGATCCTGCCGTGTTTGGAGTGGTGAATGGTAAAAAATGTGTCGTCGAAGTCTCGTTTCTTAATGCGGGAAAGGTCTTCTCTTCGAACGATAAAGGTTGTGGCCACGGCCAGGTAGAACCTCTCGGCGGGGGAATACTTACCCCGGGCCTTTATCAGCTGCTCAATCTGCTCGGGTAAAAGGGGATGGGACTGCGCCTCATCTTCCGGGTATGGCGTATCATCCGCTTCAAAGGGCCAGGGCCAGTTGTTCGCTAGCGCCAGCTTCTTGACGTGGAAAAACTCCTTGCGCAGGGTGCGCTCGCTGATCCCCTCGCGGCGCCGGCGGATAAAGAACTGCCGGAAGTCACTGTCGGTCGGGACCTGGTTATTTATGAGCCCAGAGAGGAAGGAGTTGCCGGTGACCAAATAGCTGGATAGCGTACCCGGAGCTCGGAGCCGTGGTGATGAGAGCCGTTCGACCAATCTCTCCAGGGCAGGGTGTAGCTTGGTAGCAGTATTGTTGGCGGAAGCCAACGCCTTTCGCCGTGCATTTTTCCTGGTGGCCATTTTCAGTTGTCCTCCCGGAGCGAATTGTTGGCCGGAGCGGCGAGCGGCTTCTGTAGTTTCCTGCCCAGTTCATAGCCGGTGATAAGCATTTCTGTCATGGCGCCCATGGTCATCATGGCGGGGTCGAGGTTGTTCTTAGCCGCGACGAGAGCCAAGCCGGCCCACCTCTCCATGACAAAAGAGGTAATTGCCCGGCGGGTTCTGCCGTCAAGGTCTTCCGGCTGCGGTTCCGGCATCTGTTTCAGCAACTGGTATAAATCCCCATCCCTGTCGCTGGTATTCCTCATGTCAATCGAGGCAAGAACTCTTGCTTTATCCTTAGGTGTTAGCAGGTTGTCAGTCATTGTTCGCATTCTCCTTTCCGTTTACAGCCGTCCCTGCAGCTCGCCTTTTGTCACCTGCAGGCGGAGCCCCAGGGCGATACCATTTTTCAAAGCGTTAATTACCACCTGGTCAGTAGAGGATTTCCGCTGGGCGCCCATCTTCATCAGGGCCTCGGTGGCCAGTGAACAGTAGTGCCGGATTACCATGCTCTCATCCTCCTGGAGGGAGTCCACCAGGTTCAACCCTTCTTCCTGCCGGCATTTCATATCATCGAAGTCAATCATCGGGTTATCTCCTTTGAGGCGTCTGGGGGGTCATGCCCATCATTCTCATGAGAGCGTCTGTGGGCATGGTTGTCTTTTCCACCCGGGTGCAGCGGTCAAGCCCGCACTTGGCGCAGGTATCATAGTGACGCATGAGTACCTTAGTAGTGGGCAGAGACACCTTGCCAAAGTCTTGGATCGGGGTAAGCCGTTTCTCGAGGGAAACGAAGGTGCCCTCGGGGATAGAAGGCTCATTCTCGCAAGCCTGCCGGCAGACGGTATCACTGGATCCGCATTTGGGACACTTTGGGAACTCGATAGGGAACTCCATACAGTATTGACCTCCTTTATTAGCTACAGACTAGACAGTATGACTGTACTATGTTAGCATGTGAGGGCAGGACTTGTCAATAGACCCTGATGGTTGTATAATTCGGCTAAGGGAGCATAGAGGCTATGGACAGCGAGACGGTTTCAGTCGTAGCAGGGGCTGGTCAGCTCCATCTGTATAGCGAGCTTTTAGCAAATGTGCGTTATGACGGCAAGTACCACTCCGTTAAGGCGCTGGTGCAGCCGGATGACCCGACAGTGCGAGATATCGCCCGGGTGTTGGTGCAGGCGAAAGACTTCACCAAAGCAGCTCAGGAATTCGTTGATTCCTTCACTACGTACCAGAACGAGGTCGGGGATTACTGGACAACCCCCGCGGAGCTGCTGGCGGCCCAGGCCGGTGACTGCGACGATAAGGCTATTCTCCTTTGCTCAATCCTCAGAAACTACCTGCCCCCGGACCAGGTCTACTGTGCTTTCGGTCTTTGGGTACTTGATGGGGAAACAACTGGGCACATGTATGTTGTAACTGAGGGGG
>Ga0315532_1002615_pt1 | contig 12223 bp, 11 predicted proteins | sample SalMarWE160370MG_FD_203082 | JGI IMG/M metagenome (GOLD analysis project Ga0315532, IMG submission 203082) | Salt marsh sediment microbial communities from the Plum Island Ecosystem LTER, Massachusetts, United States - Salt Marsh Sediment WE1603-70 ... | reverse complement strand
CGGAATTCTTCCGTTATATAGAGAAGGAGATTTCGTAAGCTGCTGCTTTCGTCTTAATGGGGGGAAGTGGCGACCCCGGGGGGATTCGAACCCCCGATCTCCACCGTGACAGGGTGGCATGTTAGACCGCTACACCACGGGGCCTTTCTTTTATGAAGTGGTCACGGGTTGGTAGTGGGACCCTTTAGCCAATAGCCAAAGTCTATCAGGGGTGTGCTATCGTGTCAAGCTGGCTGGGGGAGGATTATTCCAAGATGTTGTTTGCCTTTCTTTATGTGTGTTATAATGTCTCACCAAGTTGATAGAGGAGAATATGACAGCTCAAGAAGAGAAGAATCCCCGTGATTACGAATTGATGGTTATTATCAGTCCGGAGGTGGCCAAAGAGGCCGCCGATGGCATAGTTGATGGCGTAAGTCGTTTTATTACTGACAATGGCGGCACTGTTTCTGCTGTTGAGCCTTGGGGCAAAAAAAAGCTAGCGTATCCGATAAAGCATTTTTTAGAGGGTAGCTATGTGTTGACTAAGTTCAAAATGCAGCCCAAGTTCACTAAACAGCTGGAAGCAAGCCTGCAGATTTCTGAGGATGTTCTGCGGCATTTGTTAGTTAATCTTGAGTAGGAAGTCAGAGAGGGTTTGTTTTTGGCTGGTTTGGAGGAGGGCGGAAGGAGTTTAGGGTAATGTTGACCTTGAATAAAGTGATGATTATAGGAAATGTTGGCACTGACCCTGAGATGCGTTTTACTCCTAATGGCAATCCGGTAACCTCGTTTCGTGTAGCCACTAACTGGGTCTATACGACTCCCGAAGGTGAGCGCAAGCAGGAGACGGAGTGGTTTACCGTGGTCGCCTGGAATAGGCTAGCCGAGAACTGCAACCAGTTTTTAACTAAAGGCCAGCGTGTTTACGCTGAAGGCAGGCTGCGCACGCGTGCCTGGGAAGGCCAGGATGGACAGCGGCGCTCGCGAAGCGAAGTGATAGCTAACCGGGTGCTCTTTCTAGATAAGCAAGCATTGGCTCCTCTTCCCGCTGAGGGAGCTGAGGAAGCTGCTCACGCCGAACCGGAGCCGGAAGAAGTTGCGTTTCCTGAAGAAGGCTAGGGTTAGCTAATCTTATTAGAAGGGTTTAGGTGATTTATTAGTTATGGCTGGACAAAATTCTGCCGAGCCAGATGGGAGGAGACGGGGTAGGGGAAGGTATATACCCAGGCGCAAGCATTGCTCTTTTTGTATGGATAGTATCGAGTTGATAGACTACAAAGAGCCGGTTAAGCTACGCCGCTACATATCGGATAGGGGAAAGATTGAGCCCCGCCGTAAAACCGGTACCTGCGCCAGGCATCAGCGTGCCCTGGCGGAGGCGATAAAGAGGGCGAGGCATCTGGCTCTGCTGCCGTATGTCCCCGACCATATTCATAAGACTGGTGGCGTTGGTGTACGCGATTAGTCTGGCGGTGGGGGAAACTTTATCCCCATAAAGTGCCTCCCCAAAATTTCGTTTCCGCTGGTGCTTTTTCTATCGAGGGGAGATAGTTTTTAGCGGTAAGCCCGACAGGGTTCCCCTCGCATTGACACTCCAGAGATGGCAGAAGTATAATCATTCTAATCTAGCAGGGAGTTATTGTGCCCAAGAGAACTTATCAACCAAAGAAGATTCCCAGGAAGCGCGAGCACGGCTTTCGGGCGAGAATGAGTACCCGAGGCGGGCGAGCTGTCTTGAAAGCAAGGCGACTAAAGGGACGGCAGCGACTGACTGTGGTGTGACCATGCGTGGAAGAGAATACCTTACTAAGTCAGAGCAGTATGCTGTGGTTTATGAGAAGGGTAGCTCGTGGTTGGATGGTAAGGTGGTGATGAAGGCGTTGCCAAATGGGCTTACCTGGTCCCGCTATGGCTTATCGGTGGGGCGGCGGGTAGGTGGGGCGGTGGTGAGAAACCGGCTAAAGCGCCGGCTCCGGGAAGTCTTGCGCTTAACTCAATTAAGGCCGGGGTGGGATATTATCTTTATTGCTCGCTCCCCCGCTGCCGGTGCTGACTTTGCCAGCCTGGGGAAATCAGTCCAGGGTTTGTTATCCCGGGCTGGATTATTAATGAGGGAAAATGAAAAAGCTTGCCTTAGAGTTAATTAAACTTTACCAGGCTACCCTGTCCCGGGTTATGCCGCCTAACTGCCGCTTTACCCCCTCCTGCTCTCAATATACCTACGAGGCTATCGCCAAATTTGGCTTGTTTAAGGGGGTTTGGCTGGGGGCCAGGCGGATAGCCCGCTGCCACCCGTTAAACGCCGGCGGCTATGACCCGGTACCATAATTGTGGAGGATTAGATAAGTGAGGATTAGAAGTGCCGCACCGGCGGGCAAGATTGCTCTGCTGGTTATTTTGCTTTTGCTGGGCTTAACCGTTTTGGGCTGTTATGGCACCAAGACTTCCCCTGAGGGCGGTTCCGGGGGGACGGTGGCCGAGGACACCCTGTTTTTATCTCCGGCGGTAAAAGCGTCTGGCGGTAGTTTTGGTTGTACTCCTGCAGCCGTGGATGGCAAGCTGGTGGCGCTAAGCGCCGCCGATGGCACCCGCTTCTGGGAGATCACTCTGGAGGGCTCGAGGTCAGGCGGTGGTGTATTCGGCTGCCAGTCGTCAGCCTCGCCGGCGGCTGTTTACGGCAGTCCGGCGGTGGCCGGAGAGCTGGTTTATGTTGGCGGCTACAACGGCAAGGTTTACGCCATAAATAGCTCTTCGGGGGTGTTGAGGTGGGTATATCCCCGTGAGGGCACCCTGGAACCGATTATTGGGGGCGTGATAGTCGCCATGGACAGGGTCTATTTTAGCGATGCCGATGGCAAGGTCTATGCCCTGGATGCCGCCACCGGTGATATACAGCAGGGTTTCCCCTTTACTACTGGGGGTAAGATTTGGGCAACCCCGGCCGTTAGCGGCGAGACGCTGTACATCGGTTGCTTTGATAAGAAACTCTACGCCTTAAGTGCTATAGACGGCAGCAAGCAGTGGGAGTATGAGACTGAGGGGGCTATCGCTTCTACCCCGCTGGTCTATAACGATATGGTTTACTTCGGCTCCTTTGACCGCTATTTTTACGCCCTGGATGCGGCCAGCGGCAGCCTGAAGTGGAAATTCCCGGCGGATAGATGGTTCTGGACGAAAGCGCTGGTTAATAACGGTACCATCTATGCCGGCTGCTTTGACGGCAAGGTTTATGCCCTGGGGGCGGAAAACGGGCAGGAACTGGCCGCCCTGGACGTGGGAAGTGCGGTTTATTCCTGGCCGGTTCTGATTGACGATAGGGTTATCGTCGCCAACGGAGAGGGTGAAATATACGCCATAGATACGGCCAGTAACCAGGAAACGCTGTTAGCCGATATTGAGGAAGCGGTGTACGCTCCGCTTTCTGCAGAGGGCGGCGTTATTTATGTTTACAGCCAGGAGCGAAACCTTTACGCCCTGAACGCCGATTCCGGGGTGGGGTTGTGGAATCTGACCATTAAGTAATAAGCGAGGTCTGGTTTTAGTGGGTATTGGGGATATCTGGAATTTAATCGCCATGCAGCCAATGATAAACACCCTCATTGTGCTGACTAACGCTCTTTTTAACAACTTTGGGGTGGCGATTATCGTATTGACTCTGGTGGTTAACGGCATAATCTTCCCCCTGACTATGAAGCAGGTCCGCGCCTCCAAGGCGATGCAGGACCTCCAGCCCAAGATTGCCGAGCTTCAGAAGAAGTATGCCAAGGAAAAGGACAAGCTGGCCAGGGAGCAGATGAAGCTCTTTAAGGAATCGGGGGTGAGCCCGGCCGGCTGCCTGCTGCCCCTATTAGTCCAGATGCCCATCTGGATAGCGCTGTTCCAGTCAATAATGCGGGTTCTGGCGGTAATCCCGGAGAATCTGGTGGGGCTGTCCGATTTTCTTTATTCCTGGCCGATAGTATATACCACGCTGCCGCTGGAGAATCGCTTTCTCTGGCTGAACCTGGCTACCGGCGATATATTTCTGGCGTTACTGGTGGGGGGGACGATGTGGGTACAGCAGAAGATGGTGATGACGCCTAACGCTGACCCCGGTAAGCAATCGCAGTCCGCCATGATGCTGTGGATGATGCCGATTATGTTTGCCTGGTTGACCATGACATTCCCCAGCGGGCTGGCTATTTTCTGGGTAACTTCAAATATATTTAGAATCGGTATGCAGTATTTTATCGGTGGGTGGGGAGGTCTGTTTAAGACCGAGTCCAAGAAGCCGGCGGGCCGGGATAAAAAGTATAAGGAACGCATCGCCCAGGTAGAGGAGTTGCCTGAAGGCGGTGCTGATATTGTTGTGCCGACTTCGACACAGGAAGAAGGTTCGAGCGATGAAGAGTCTGGAGATAAGCGCCCCGACAGCGGAGGAGGCTATACAAAAAGCATTAGAGCAGCTAAACGTAAGCCGAGAAGAGGTCGAGGTCACCGTAGTAAAAGAGGGTAAGTCGGGCATTCTGGGGCTGGGGGCTGAGGAGGCGGTAGTTAGGGTAAGGTCTTTGGTGATGGAACCGGAAGAGAGAAGCGAAATAACTGAAGTGGCCAAAGAGGCTTTGGAGAACCTTCTGGGCCGGCTGGGGGTTGAGGCGTCGGTGATTCTTGAAACCGAACCTCCGTTTGAGCCGGGTACCGGGGCGTCTGAGGTAATCACTATTAATGTGACCGGTGATGACCTGGGTATCTTGATTGGGCGGCGGGGGCAGACTCTGGCGGCTCTGCAGCATATAGTCAGGCTTATCGTGGCTCATAAGATGCAGGCCCGGGTTCCCCTGGTTATTGACGTGGAAGGGTATAAACAACGGCGCTACAGCACCTTGCAGGCTTTAGCCTGGCGGATGGCAGAGCAGGTGAAGGAGAGAAAAAAGCAGTTTGCCCTGGAACCGATGCCGGCTTATGAGCGGCGTATTATTCACCTGACTCTGGCTGATGACCCCGATGTTACCACCGAAAGCACCGGTGTGGGTGAGGTGCGTAAGGTGGTTATTATGCCCAAGGAGCCGGAGCCGGATTAACCTGGATTGATTTATCGTCTATGTTTGAGCCTGTTGGCAGTAAGACAAATTTTCCACAGCTTGAGGAGAAGATATCCGGCCTGTGGAAAAATAAGAACGTCTTTAAGCGGAGTGTAGAGGCCCGGCGGGACGGGCAACGCTTCGTCTTGTATGAAGGGCCGCCGACGGCTAACGGTAGTCCCGGGATACATCATGTGCTGGCCCGGGTATTTAAGGATGTCATCCCCCGCTATAAAACGATGAAGGGCTACTATGCCCCGCGCATCGCCGGCTGGGATACCCACGGACTGCCCGTAGAGCTTGAGGTGGAGAAGGCGCTCGGCCTTACCAGTAAAAAGGATATCGAGGACTTTGGCATCGACAAGTTTAATGCCCGCTGTCGGGAGAGTGTCTTTGGCTACCTTAAAGAGTGGGAGGCGATAACCGAGCGCATCGCCTTCTGGGTTGACCTGGATAGTGCCTACGTCACCATGGACAGCAACTACATCGAGACTGTCTGGTGGGCGATAAAGGGGATGTGGGAAAAAGGTCTAGTCTATCAGGGCTATAAAGTAACTCCCCACTGCCCCCGTTGCGGCACCTCGCTTTCCTCCCACGAGGTCGCCCTGGGTTACCAGGATGATACCGAAGACCCCTCGGTTTACATAAAGTTCAAGATTGTTAAAGGGCTGCCGGAGGGGTTATCTAAAGATAAGCCCGCCTATTTCCTGGCCTGGACAACCACTCCTTGGACATTACCGGGGAACACCGCTTTAGCTGTTGCATCTGATGCGGAGTACGTGGTGGTGGAAAATGATAAAGAATATCTTATTCTGGCATCGGCGCGACTTGATGCTGTTGGCCTTGAAGATTATAAGGTGGTAGAGAGATTAAAGGGAGAAGATTTAGTGGGGGGTGGGAGGAAGGAGGCAATTAGGTATGTGCCCCTGTTTAACCCCCATGAGTTCGGTGTGGAACGCCGGCGTATGGATTTGGAACTCAAAGTTCAAGAACCGGTGAAGGACTTAACCTACCGCGTCATTGCTACTGATTTTGTCTCTCTGGATGAGGGGACTGGTATTGTCCACATGGCGCCGGCCTACGGCGAGGTGGACTATGAGGCCGGTAAAGATAATGACTTGGATTTTGTCCACACCGTGGATTTGCAGGGCAATGTAATGGGTACTTTACCGGGTCACGGTAAATTCGTTAAAGATGCCGATAAAGACATCCTTGATGACCTTGAGTCAAGAGGGCTTCTCTTCCGCAGTGAAAAGATGCGCCACACCTATCCCTTCTGCTGGCGCTGCGATACCCCGCTTCTCTACTACGCCAAGCAGACCTGGTATATCCGAACCACGGCGGTGAAGGCTGAGCTTATTGCCCATAATGACGAGATTAAATGGTACCCGGAGCATATCAAGTACGGGCGCTTTGGCGACTGGCTGCAAAATAATGTTGACTGGGCTTTCTCCCGGGAGAGATACTGGGGGACACCGCTGCCGGTCTGGCAGTGCCAGTCCTGTGGCAACTACGAGTGTGTGGGCGGCGTTAAGGAACTAGAGGAGAAGCCCGGGTTTTCCGGGTTTAAGGAGCCTTTAGACCTGCATCGCCCCTTTGTTGATGAGCTGACCTTTAATTGCTCAAAGTGTAAGGGGAAGATGCAGAGGGTGCCGGAGGTAATTGACTGCTGGTTTGATTCCGGAGCCATGCCCATCGCCCAATATCATTACCCCTTTGATAATGAGACTATATTTAAGGACGGGCGGTTTCCCGCCGATTATATCAGCGAGGCGGTTGACCAGACCCGCGGCTGGTTCTACAGCCTTCATGCCATAGCCACTTTGCTGTTTAACCGCCGCTGTTTCAGCAATGTTATCTGCCTGGGGCATGTCCTCGACGCCAAAGGGGAGAAGATGAGTAAGGCCAAGGGGAACGTGGTTGAGCCCTGGGCGGTAATCAATAAGTACGGGGCTGACGCCCTGCGCTGGTATTTTTTCACCAGCACGGCAGCGGGCAATGTCTACCGCTTCGATGAGGCTATGGTGGCTGACCTGAGCCGCCGTTTCTTATCCACCCTGTGGAATGTCTATTCTTTCTTTGTCACCTACGCCAATATCGACCACTTTACCCCCGGCGGGGAAAAAGTTACGGTAGAGCCGCCGGAGCTTGACCGCTGGATTATCTCCGAGCTTAACCAGCTTATAGTTGATGTTGATAAGGGGCTGGACGGTTATAACCCTACCGAGGCGGGGAGAAGGATAGAAGGCTTTGTCGATGGCCTGTCCAACTGGTATGTGCGCCGCAGCCGGCGGCGCTTCTGGAAGAGTGAGAGCGATGCCGATAAGCTGGCGGCCTATACCACGCTGTATGAATGCCTGGTTACGCTATCAAAGCTGCTGGCGCCGTTTGTTCCCTTCCTGGCTGAGGAGATGTATCAGAACCTGGTATGTTCGGTCTTTAGTGAGGCGCCGGATAGCGTGCACCTGGCCGATTTCCCGGTTGCCGATGAGGCTAAGATTGATAAGCAGCTTGGTGAAGATATACGGCTGGCGATGAAAGTATCGAGCCTGGGACGGGCGGCCCGGAGCCAGGCCGGCATTAAGGTGCGCCAGCCTCTGGCTAAGGCCGTGGTTAAACTCCAGTCCGGTGAGGAAGGGGAGGCCCTAAAGAGGGTGGCGGCTCAGGTGCTGGAAGAGCTTAATGTGAAGGGTGTGGAGCCGGTTGGTGGGGAGGTGGAACTGGACAAGCCGGGCTATGAAGTAGTCTCGGAGGGGGGTTACTCAGTGGCAATAGCCACCGAGATTCCTGCTGAGCTTTTGGCTGAAGGGGTGGCGCGGGAGATAGTGAGAAGGCTGCAGACCATGCGCCGCTCCGCCGGCTTTGATATTGCCGACCATATTACCACCTATTATCAGGGGGAGGCTTACATCGGGCAGGTAATGGCCGATTTTGCCGACTATATCAAGCAGGAAACGCTTTCCCAAAAGCTGGTTGAGGGGGTTCCCCAGGAGGGCGTTTTTACCGAAAGCCATAAGCTGAGTGGCTATGAGATATCACTGGGGGTTAAGCGGCTGGCTTAAGAGGGCGGGCTTTCCGCCAGGGTGGCCTGGGTGGTATTTTGGACTTCGCCCCGCCAGAATGTTATTTCTACTCTCTGACCAACTCCACTGGCATGTATCGCCTGGATTAAATCATCGGCGCTGCTTATCTCTTCGCCCTCAAAGCCGGTGATGACATCGCCGGCCTCAATTCCGGCTTCAACGGCCGGGCTGTTAGCCGCCACCTCGGTGATGAACGCCCCTTTGTCTACCGCCAGATTATATGTCAGTATGGCATACTGGTCCACGTTACGAAGCCCTACCCCCAGCCAGGGACGGACCACATATCCCTTTTGCACCAGCTGCTGGATAATCGGCTTGGCCGTGTTGCTGCTTATGGCGTAGCCCATGCCCTCTACCCCCACCTGGGCAATCTTGATACTGTTGATGCCGATTACCTCGCCGGCCATGTTGACCAGCGGCCCGCCGCTGTTGCCCGGGTTGATGGCGGCATCGGTCTGAATCAGGTCTTCCTGGGTTTGCCCCGCCGATACGGAGAGAGAAACCCCCTGGGCGCTGACAATACCCTTGGTGGCGCTTATCCCCAGGCCCAGTGAATTGCCGATAGCCACCACCCAGTCACCCACTCGCAACGCGTCCGAATCGCCCACCTTTGCCGCCGGCAGGTTACCGGCATTAACCTTGACTATGGCCAGGTCGCTCAGCCAGTCGGTGCGCACCGTTTCGGCGGAGAAAGTCCTGCCGTCAGCCAGGGTTACGGTGACGCTGTCAGCCCCTTCTACCACGTGGTTATTGGTCACGATAAGCCCGTCTTTATCTATAATCCACCCCGAGCCGGCCCCCTGCTGGGTAAACGGCTGGTTGAAGATATCATAGCCGGTATATTCGGTATTGATGGCCACTACTGAAGGCCTTACCAGAGCCACCACATCGGCAATAGAGGGTAATGCCTGGTCCTGCCCGTCTATGGCTGGCGGCGGCGTCCAGCCGGGGTCAATGGGGTTGACGCTGGTGGTGGGGGGTGGGCTGGTGGTGGTGGCGGGCGGGAACTCAAACGATGGCAGCGGGCAGCCGCTGCCGACAAAGAGAAATACAATTACAAGCAGGCAGGCCAGTAGATATTTCAGGTTTATTTTCTTCATGGTTGGTTTTATTTTAGCACGGGGGCAGAGTTTGGGTAAAGGGCTTTTGGCGCTATCAGTTTGCTTTGCAAAGGAGGCAAAATCCTGCTACACTACAGGTTAATCCCAAAATCTAGTTTTGCCTTTAGCTATAGCGCCGTAATGTAAGCGATTGAATTGTACCGGAGGAAGTTGATTAATGAATTTGAAGCTGATGTTAGATGAAGCAGTGAAAAGGTATGGAAAGAAGACGGCGGTGGCTATGGGTGATAGCCGTTTATCCTATGCTCAGCTGGATGAAGCTTCGAATAAGATGGCCAATGCCTTAATCGGGGTGGGGGTCGGCAGGGGTGACCGGGTGGCTATGCTGCTTTCCAATAGCCCGGAGTTTGCCACTATCTACTTCGGCGTGGTCAAGATTGGCGGCATTGCCGTCCCTCTGGATACCAAGTATAAGCCTGCTGAATTAGCCTCTTTATTTGATGATTCTCAGCCCAGGGTGCTGGTGGCGGAAAGCCCGTTTTTGAAGCCCATAGCGCAGTCACTACCGGATTTTAAGTCCATCGCTCACTTTATAGAAGTGGGTGCTAAGGGTGAAGGGCGGTTTCTTAGCTATGAGCAGATTATGGCCACCGGTTCGGCGGAACCGGTGTCGGTAGAGGTGGACCTCGAGGATATTGCTCATATTGCTTATACTTCGGGACCCAGCTTTAACCCCAGAGGGGTGGTGATGTCCCACCAGGCTCTAGTCAGGGAGGCAGGCATATCGGGCGACGGCTTTGGGCAGACCGATAAGGATATCACCGTACTTTTCGCCCTCCCCATGCATCATGCCTTTGGCCTGGTGGTAGTATTAATAACTGCCATTGCCAAGGGTAGCACCGTGGTGATACTGCCAGGTCTATCCATCAGTAACCTTATGGAGGTTATGGAGAAGGAGAAGGCGACCATCTTCATGGCCGTGCCCTTTGTCCATACTTTAATAGTTAACGCTATCGAGGCGGAGGGAGTAAAACATGACCTGAGTTCTATCCGCCTCTGGGGTACGGCGGGGGCGGCTATGCCGGCCAATACTGCGCAAAAGATAGGGCAGTATCTGGGCTTTACCGCGGTTGATTTCTGGGGTATGACTGAATCGGCAGCTCATGTTACCTGTCAGCCCCCTGGGGGTGGGGGAAAACCGGGTTCGGTGGGCAAGGCTTTGCCCGGATGGGAACTGAAGATAGTGGACGATTACGGGCGGGAACTGCCGCCAAACCAGCCTGGCGAGATAATAGTCAGGGGACCGATAATGAAAGGCTACTATAATAATCCTCAGGCGACTGCTAGAATAATAAAGAGTGGCTGGCTTTATACCGGTGACATCGGCCGGGTTGATGAGGAGGGGTGGCTGTTTCTGTCGGCGGGCAGGAAGAAGGATATGATGATCGCCAAGGGGCAGAATATCTACCCCGGCGATATTGAAAAGGTACTGGCCAGCCATCCCAAGGTGGCTGAGGTGGGGGTGGTGGGTATGCGTGATGAAGTGCGGGGGGAGACGCCCCGGGCTATCATCAGGTTGAAGCCGGGTGAGGTGGCTACCGAGCAGGAGATAAAGAAGTTTTGCCTGGAGCGTCTGGCTAACTATAAGGTACCCAGAGAGATTGTTTTCACCGATTCCTTGCCTTAAGATATAGCTAGGGTTTTAAGCCGTCTCGAGTTATAGTTCGCCTTTGGAGAAGTACTGTTGAAGAGAAGGGTAGTTGTCACCGGGATGGGCGCCATCACCCCTCTGGGGGTGGGGGTGGAGGAGAGCTGGCGGTCTTTATGCCAGGGTAAATCAGGGGTAGATGAGATTACCAGTTTTGATGCCAGCAGCTTCCGGACCAGGGTTGCCGGGGAGGTCAAGGGGTTTAACCCGCTGGATTTTATCGGCCGGAAGCTGGTAAGGCGCGGCGACCGCTTTATCCATTTTGCCCTGGCCGCCGCCCGAATGGCGCTGGATGATTCCGGGCTGGTTATAGATGCCACTAACAGCGAGCGGGTTGGGGTCTCGGTAGGGACGGCTATGGGGGGCATAGAGAGTATAGAGAAGAACCATGAGCTGCTGATTAAGGGAAAGCGCCAGAAGATTTCCCCCTTCTTTGTCCCCAGTTTCCTGTGCAATATGGCCACGGGGCAGGTGGCTATCGAGTTTGGGGCCAGGGGGGCTAATATGTGTTCGGTGACCGCCTGCGCTTCGGGGACACATGCCATCGGCGATGCCTGCCGGGCTATCCAGTGGGGGGAGGTTGATGCCATGATTGCCGGTGGGGCAGAGGCAGCTATCAGGCCGCTGGTCTTTGCCGGACTGGAGCCGGTGAAGGTTATGACGGTTAGAAACGATGAGCCGGCCAGAGCCAGCCGCCCCTTTGATAAGGAGCGTGACGGCTTTGTTATCGGGGAGGGTGCGGGGGTCATCGTTCTGGAGGAGCTGGAGTTTGCCAGGAGCAGGGGGGCCAGAATTTATGGTGAGGTACTGGGCTACGGCCTTAATAGTGATGCCTATCATATAACCGCCCCCGACCCTGACGGCGTGGGAGCGGCCAGTTGTATGAGGCTGGCGCTTGCTGACGCCGGTATTTCCGTTGATAAAATTGATTATATTAACGCCCACGGTACTTCCACCATGCTTAATGACCTTTCCGAGACGCGGGCGATAAAGAGTGTCTTTGGGGAGCGGGGCTATAAGATACCCATTAGTAGCAATAAATCAATGGTGGGCCACATGTGGGCTGGAGCCGGGGTGGTGGAGGCAATATTCAGCCTGCTTACGATTAATCAGGGCATAATCCCGCCCACCATCAACCTTGAGACTCCAGACCCGGAGTGCGACCTTGACTATGTGCCCAATGAGGCCAGAGAAGCCGGGGTAAATATAGCTCTCTCCAATTCCTTCGGCTTTGGCAGCACTAACGGCACCCTAATCTTGGGCAAGTTTTCTACTTAACCCCATCCCCATTTTAGAGTTTTGTCTTTTTCCCATACCCTCCCGCCCTCC
>Ga0315532_1002612_pt1 | contig 12228 bp, 13 predicted proteins | sample SalMarWE160370MG_FD_203082 | JGI IMG/M metagenome (GOLD analysis project Ga0315532, IMG submission 203082) | Salt marsh sediment microbial communities from the Plum Island Ecosystem LTER, Massachusetts, United States - Salt Marsh Sediment WE1603-70 ... | reverse complement strand
TCGCTGCCTTAAAGCACAGTCACGGCGGGATGGAAATAGACCACCCCGGAAAAGATAGCTGGAGGTTTGCTCAAGCGGGCAGCGATGCCGTATTTGTTAGCTCGCCTGATAAACTCGCCTTCATTAAAAGTGTGGACCACGAGCTTGATATTGAGGAGATTATGCCCATCGTTGGCCCTGAATTCGACCTCGTTCTTGCCGAAGGGTTCCGGAAAAGCAAAATTCCCAAAATCGAAGTGCACAGAAAAGAACTCGGAGATGACTTATTATGTTCTCCCAAGGAACTTTCGGCCATTGTTACTGACGGGTCATTGGATACTGATATAGCTCAGTTTCCATGGGGTGACACATTGGCAATAGCCGATTTCATAGAAAAGAATTTTGTATTGAAAAGTCAAGACAGTGTCTCTCTACCCTCCATGAAGGAAGAGTGTTAGGTGAAGAAAATGTTTACCGTAGGGATATTGACCATCAGCGACAAAGGCTCAAGAGGGGAGCGTCAGGATAAGAGCGGAGAGGCTATTCGCGAAATCCTTTCCGGTATAGATGTGCGCATTATAAATTACGACATCGTCCCTGATGAAAAGGAGCTTATTGCTCAAGAGTTAATTAGCTGGGCTGACGAAAATAATTTAGACGTGATTCTTACAACGGGAGGAACAGGGCTCACTCCTAGAGATATTACTCCAGAAGCAACTCTTGCCGTGGTGGATAGAATTGTCCCCGGTTTTGCCGAGGCGATGAGGGCTGAGAGCCTGAAGAAAACTCCCATGGCCATGCTCAGTCGAGCAGTTGTGGGCGCTCGTGGGAAATGCTTAATTATCAACCTGCCGGGAAGCCCCAAGGCAGTACGCGAATGCCTTGAAGTGGTATTACCAGCTCTGCCCCATGCTGTGGAAACGCTTAAAGACCAAGCCGGCGAGTGTGGCACAGCCCAAACCTAGATTCAAAATAGCTGCAAAACTTCCAAGCAGTCTTCCTATTGTTGTCCTCCGCCCCTCGCTATTTCCTAAAAGTTAATCGGTCACCGCTGGAAGGATACAACCTGCTTTTACTAAGGCATCATGAGTTTCCTTAGCACTATTTATCATGGACTCAACTTTCTTGCGCAATTCCTCACGGCTGATTTTTATCGAGGCAATTCCTTCCTTTTGAGCTTCCATGCCCACATCTACTGCTTCCTGAACATAAGCTGCCGGCTCCCCCATTGTTGGTACGATGTTATCTTCATTCATGCCGCGCTCTTCGGCATATTTTGCTAATGACTGGGCAGCGACAACGCACATATCATCGGTGATAGTCTTTGCCCCGACATCGAGAACGCCACGAAATATAGCGGGAAAGCCTATGGAATTATTTATCTGGTTGGGGAAATCGGATCTGCCGGTGGCTACAATTTTAACTCCTGTCTCTTTAGCTTCCCAGGGCCAAATTTCAGGTATAGGATTGGCACAAATGAAACATATAGCATCCTTTGCCATTAACTTAACTTGCTCAGGCGAAATTACTCCAGGCCCTGACTTGGAATAGGAGATAAGTACATCAGCACCTTTCAATGCCTCAGTTAAGCCGCCAGTCCTTTTCTCACCATTAGTAGTTTGGCAAAACTGCCACTTATTGGCATATTCTCCTTTCTTTTCCGCTATGTCTTTCCGTTCGGGATGAAGGATGCCTTTGCTATCAACTACTATAGTAGTTTCAGGCCTGGCTCCACAGGCGAAAAGAAGTCTGGCAGAAGCCACGTTGGCTGCCCCTGAGCCATTGAGGACAATCCTCACCTCACTTATCTTCTTGCCCACAATCTTCAAAGCGTTTATCAACCCGGCAAGCATTACTGTAGCTGTTCCTTGCTGGTCATCATGCCATACAGGAATCTCAGCTTCGGCCCTTAGGCGATCAAGAATATAGAAGCACTTAGGATTGGCAATATCTTCCAGGTTAATGCCGGCGAAAGATGGCTGCAGCCATTTGACTGCCTGGATGATTTCATCAGGGTCTTTAGTATCTATACAAATAGGCACAGCATCTACACCACCAAGGTATTTGAACAATAAGCACTTTCCTTCCATTACGGGATAGCCCGCCTCAGGACCAATATCCCCGAGCCCCAGCACCCTGGTACAATCCGAAACAACAGCTATAGTGTTCCATCTGTTAGTTAACTCTGCAAATTTCGACACATCTGCCTTTATCGCCCGGCACGCCTCAGCAACACCGGGGGTATAATAGATGGCAAAATCATTAAAATCACGAACCTGGCATTTGGGCACTGTCTGCATCTTACCCCGATAGAATGCATGCAATTTCATAGCATCTTCCGCTGGCTTCTTTGCCTTGGCCAAAAGTTCTTCCTTAGTTACTTTTTGTGGCATAACTTCCTCCTTTTAATCGACTCCGTTAAGTACATTAGCTACACAAGCTGGGCTTCTCTCTTTCGCTTCTTTAGCCCACGTAGCAGGTCACACTTCTGGCACTAACCAGTAACTGCCCGAAACAGTGCCCAAGATAAACAGCAAACGCTGCCTATACCTTAATCTTCTCCCTTATCCACTCTCAATCAGGTACACCATGCTCGAAAAAAGACTCGAAATTATCCTTCAGCCATTCGTAATAATCATCCTCGACATACTGACAAAAAGCTTCCACAAGCTTCTCCTTTGAAATATCCTTGGGGATTTCCATCTCCAGCTCTTCAAGTTGGCAATCAAGGAATTCTTCGACGACTGCTCTATCAAGCATCTTTCGTCTTCTTCGGCAAATTTATTTCAAGAAACACTATATGCCCAGTTCTTTTTCAAAGTCTAAATAAGCCTTTTTGCGTTTATAAAGCTCCTCTACTTTGCGCAATTCAATAAATTTAATCCGACTACTAATCTCATGGAAAGTCCCAGATAGCAAATTCTCAACTCTATTGCGGTCTGCTTGAGGTGCAACGATAAAAATGTGGCTATTCCATAAATCGTAGGCATGCTTTAGTTTTCCCAGAGCGTGGTATACATCTCCACCGACTTGGACTTCAAACACATAGGTTGGCACGGAGCGCTCCACTCTTCTCCACACAACGTCGAGCCTCCCAGTATCAAAGACATACTCTTCATCGGCAAGATAGCCTTGAAGTTGCCCAATTTCCACCAGTCTATGTTTAAGCTCATCGTGCGAAGGTGAAGCTTGTTCTGCTTGCAGGGGTTCGGGGGGATAGATAGGAGGAGTCTCTTTTGCTGAGATTGGCGTTGGAGTCTCCACATAGTATTCTTTAGGCAGGGATGTGAACTTGGAAACAAGTTGCTGCGCTATGTCACGATCTAACGCTTGAAACCCTCCTCGAGGAAACAGTTCCCTAGAAGCTATTTTGGATGTCTGCCATTTATCAGGAGGAAGGCAACGTTCTACATCAAATTCGAAGCGCAATGGCCATATAACTCTGTTTTCCTTGATCTCCTGAGGCCATAAAGGCTGATCCTGAGGGAATTTTGTACGAACAGTGCCATGGCCGATTATCCCACTTACAGGGCTTGTGACATAAAAAAACAGTGTATCTTTTTCGTTTATGCTCTCCCAAAGGTATCTCTGTGTTTGTTTAAGGCCCCAGATGTTCTTGTGCTCAAAAGCAGTTTCCCAATTGTGGGGAGAACCTACGACTAACCAATAATCACTCAATGTCATTCCTTACTACCAGATTACTAATGCGATTTTACAAAAGCTGTTATTAAATTGTAAATTTCAGAATTACAGCGTTCCAAGTCTTTTCTCTTACATTTCTTGGCATCCTCTATCTTGTAGAGAGTCAGTTGCCTTAATAAAATCATTTCTCTGCGAGTTACCTCATGTTGCGGGAAAGGCCCATTACGTGGAGACGAAGATAGATTCTTTACATCATCAGTTGTGTCCTTGATTGCTTCTCGTAGTTCTTTATTGGTCATAAGCCTTACCTTCCACAGCAATATTTTCCCACCCAGCCCATTCATTCCCAGACTTCGTCTTCGGCAAGGTCTTCCTCCAGCCCTAATTCGTCAGCCTCGTCCTCCATATAATTGAAGGGGCCTTCATGACTGAAGGATTCTTTTCGGCCCAGGAATGAGCGAGAGAAGAGCCTCATTATCTCGGCGCCACATTCTGGGCATCTTTTCAGCGGTTCGTCATTTATCCCCTGTCTGACCTCAAACTTTCCTTTGCACAGCTTGCAATGAGCACCGTCTATTGCTCTATACTCATAAATTGGCATCGCACCCTCCTTCTTCGATAAATTCAAGATATGCTCTTAATCCTCTCCCATCGAGGGAGAGTGAATTTAGAAGCATTATCTTCGATAAATTTCCTTGCGGTGGCCAACACGCAGCACTATTATTTCATCACCTTCAATGTCAAATATGACTCTGTAATCTCCTATTCTAAACCTATAATTTCCTAAAGAAGGATCGATCATCTTCCTAGCATGATTCAAAGGGTCTTTACCATAGCTTCTTAGGGCATCTCCCATTTTTTCTTTAATCTCTGGCTCCAATTTAGAAATATCCCTCATTGCTCTTTTAGTGAAGACAATCTTGTAGTTCATCGGAGTGGAATTTATACCCTGAACAGCTTTTCATAGGGAGTAGTCTTTCCTTCTCTGTAGTCCTTCCGCGCCTCTTCAATGCTTTTTAGATACTCAGGACTTGTAGCGGCTAAGAGATTTTCAATAAAGAATTCTCTATCCTCGTCGCTTAGCTGCCGTAACGCAGCGACCAAGTCTGCAACTGAAAAGCCGATTTTGACCTCAACTTCCGATGATTTTTTCATGTATCTCCTCTCTTTTATAGCCACCGATCGCTTCGCTCGCAATCACAAGTCCCGACTTGTCGGGACAAAGCTTTTTATTTCCCGCAGCAATACTTATATTTCTTGCCTGAGCCGCACGGGCAGGGGTCATTACGCCCAACTTTTTTGCCCGCCATCACCGCCTCCTTCTTCTTCGGAGCTTCCTTGGCAATACCAACGTGGTAAATACTATGGGCAACATCATGCTGAATGCCCGCTAAGAGCGCTTCAAAAGAGGCATGACCTTCCCTCTTATACACTACCAGCGGCTGTTCTTGGCCGACAGCCCGCAGACCTATCCCCTGACGCAGATGCTCCATTTCAGTAAGGTGCTCCATCCATAACCGGTCAATAACTCGCAACATTACCAGCCTCTCCGCTATTCGCATATTAGCAGGGCCTAGCTCCTGCTCCCGCTGGGTGTAAAGCTCGATGGCATAATCAGTCAATTTTTCTGTGATTTGCTGGGCGCTGAGTTCAGAAAGCCCATCGCTTCTGAACTGCGGAGGCAGGGGGAAAATAGTGGATACATCCTCAAGTAAGCCAGATAGATTAGATCGCTTCTCTTCCAGCTCGTTGCTAACATTGCTGAGACGCCTGGCTACCAGGCTTTGGATTTCATCCTGGACCATAGATATTATGTTTGCCTTAAGGTCGGCGCCACTGAGGATTTTTTTCCTCTCCGCGTAAATCACCTCGCGGTGCTTGTTGACGACATCGTCATATTCCACAAGGTGTTTACGAATATTGAAATGGTAGCCTTCAGTCTGGACCTGGGAATTGGTCATAGCCTTAGTGGCGATGGAATGCTCAATGGGGGTATTTTCATCCATACCTGCCCACTGCATAAGTCCCTTAACACGGTCGCCACCAAAGCGGCGAACAATCTCATCTTCCAGAGAAGCATAAAAACGAGAGCTGCCCGGGTCTCCCTGTCTTCCTGCCCTTCCTCGAAGCTGATTGTCAATGCGCCTAGCTTCGTGGTGTTCAGTACCTACAATGTGAAGCCCGCCCAGCTCAATTACCTTGTTATGCTCTTTCTGCCATTCTGCTTGGTCACGCCCTTCAGGATTGCCACCAAGTATAATATCCACACCCCGCCCGGCCATGTTTGTGGCTACAGTTACCGTCTCAAGACGCCCGGCCTGAGCGATTATAGCTGCCTCTTTCTCATGATGTTTGGCATTTAACACTTGGTGAGGAACGCCATTTCTCTTCAGGAGGTCCGATAAATATTCCGATTTCTCAATAGAAGTTGTGCCAATAAGGACTGGCCTTTTCTGTTCATTTGATTGCTTGATTTCCCCGGCTACAGCGGCAAACTTGGCTTTCTCGTCCTTGTAAATCTGGTCGGGGTATTCAGTGCGAATCAAGGGCTTGTTTGTGGGGATGACTACGACTTCCAGCTCATAAATCTTGTGGAACTCCTCAGCTTCCGTAGTCGCGGTACCGGTCATCCCCGCCAGTTTTTGATACATGCGAAAGTAGTTCTGGAAGGTGACAGTAGCTAACGTAACTGATTCTCGTTGAATCTTTACCCTCTCTTTGGCCTCGATGGCTTGATGCAGTCCTTCAGAATACCTCCTGCCGAACATCAACCTGCCCGTGAACTCATCCACAATGATGACCTGCCCATCCTTAACCACATAGTCCTTGTCCCTCCTGAACAGGGCATGAGCTTTGAGGGCACTGTCCAGATATTGAGTGAGAAAGTAATTAGAAGGGTCATAAAGGTCAGGTGCTTTGAGCAAGCCCTCATGCTTCAGCATCTTCTCCATACTGGTCATGCCCATCTCGGTAAGGTGGACTGCGCGTGTTCGCTCCTCAATTGTATAGTCTGCGTCTTTGCTCAGGCGGGATGCTAGCTGGGCGAAGGCGTAATATTTCTGAGTTGCTTCTTCGGCAGCCCCGCTGATAATCAACGGTGTTCGGGCTTCGTCGATAAGAATGTTATCCACCTCATCGACGATGGCATAGCTCAAGGAACGCTGGACACGTTGGGACAAATCCCAGACCATATTATCTCTGAGATAATCAAAGCCGAACTCGTTATTGGTGCCGTAAGTTATATCCGCCTCATAAGCCTGACGGCGGGTGACAGGGCGGAGAAACTTCCACTTCTGGTCTTCCGACTCGTAGCCGGGGTCATAGATATAGGAAGGTGCAGGTTGGTCGGTTGTTTGCTGGGCATTAATGCAAGCCACGCTTACACCCAGGGCGTGGTAAATAGGACCCATCCAGTGGCAATCCCGCTTGGCCAGATAATCATTAACGGTAACCAGATGGCAGCCTTGCTCGGTGAGGGCATTGAGGTAGAGAGGCAGGGTAGCTACCAGGGTTTTCCCTTCACCGGTTTTCATCTCGGCTATCTTCCCCTGGTGAAGGACAATTCCCCCTACTAACTGGACATCAAAATGTCTTTGCCTTATGGTTCGCTTGGCTGCTTCTCTAACAGCAGCGTAAGCCTCGGGCAGAATCTCATCCAGACTCTCGCCATCCTTCACTCGTGCCTTAAACTCATCAGTTTTGGCTCGAAGCTCAGCGTCGCTGAGCTTTTCAAAGTCAGGCTCCAACGAGTTTATGTGGTCAACCAGAGGCTGAAGGTGCCTCACTTCTTTCTCGTTGGAATCAAACAGACTGCTAAACCACTTAACCATTCTTGGCTATCAGCCCTCAGTTTTCAGCTAACTGCTGACTACTTCATTATCACTCAAACATCGCTCCCACCGATAAGCCGGTGTGGATGCGGTGAATGGCTTCGCCAATAAGCGAGGCTATGGACAAGACGGTGATTTTGTTCAGTTTCTTATCGTCATTGACAGGTATGGTATCGGCAACGATTACCTCTTTCACCGGGCTGGCGGCTATCCTCTGGATAGCGGGACCAGAGAAAACGGGGTGAGTGCAGCAGGCATAAACTTTCGTAACGCCCTGTTTTAAAAGAGCATTCACCACCCCGATCAGAGAACCAGCGGTATCAATCTCATCATCAACCGTCAGGGCATGCATTCCCTCAACCTCGCCAATTACGTTGAGGGTTTCACTGGCATCGGCATTTCCCATGCGCCTCTTTTCCATAATAGCCAAGGGGGCTTCAAGTTTAGCAGCCACATCACGGGCTACCTTGGAAATGCCAATATCAGTAGCAACCACTACCAGGTTATCCAGAGCCTTTTCCTTGAAATACTGAGCCAACATGGGCCGAGCGGTGAGCTCATCCACAGGTATGGTGAAGAATCCTTGAATTTGAGGGGCATGGAGGTCTACGGTAAGCAATCTATTAGCTCCAGCAGTAGTAATCAGGTCGGCAACCAAGCGAGCAGTGATAGGAACCCTGGGCTGGTCTTTTTTATCAGTGCGGCTATAGCCATAATAAGGAACGACAGCGGTAATTCGCCCCGCTGAAGCTCGCCTGAAGGCATCGAGCATGATAAGTAACTCGACCAGGCTTTTGTTAACTGGAGAGCAAATAGGCTGAATGATAAAAACGTCGCGTTCCCGGACATTCTCGAGGATGCGCACAAAAATGTTCTCATTGCTAAACTCGAAGACCTCAGCCTCTCCCAGGGGTATGTCTAAGTAATCACACACAGCCCTTGCTAAGGCAGGGTGAGCAGTGCCGCTGAACACTTTTAATTCGTCCATCATTACTTCTTAGCTATCGGAATACCAACTTGATTATAGCATGAAATCATCACCGTTTCCTGAGAATGGTTAGTAAAAGCAAGTAAAAAATTAACCGAGGAAGCGATGTGTCATGCCAGCCCAGGAATGGGAACCTGTTGGCACATCTCTCGTACTTCCTGGCGGACTTGTTCTTGTGCCCGTTTATCCCCCGAAGGAGAAAGCACTCTGGCAATGAAAGAGGCAATGCGTTTAATCTCCTCTGTGCCAAAACCTCTCGTGGTCACCGCCGGGGTGCCCAGTCTGATACCACTCGTAATCATTGGTGGCTTGGGGTCAAAAGGAATGGCATTTCTATTTACCGAGATGCCCGCGGCCCATAAAGCTTCCTCAGCATCCTTGCCGCTTATGCCCTGAGGAGAAAGGTCAACGAGGACAATGTGGTTGTCTGTGCCCCCGGAAACAATACGCATCCCATATCTTTGGAGTTCGGAAGCCAAAACGCGGGCATTCTCCAGCACTGACTTCTGGTAATCAATAAACTCGGGCTGCATAGCTTCAAAGAAGCATACGGCTTTGGCGGCGATGATATGCATGGAAGGACCACCCTGCATCCCGGGGAAAACTGCAGCATCAATAGCTGAAGCCAGCTCTTTATCACATAAAATAAAGCCACCCCGGGGTCCCCGCAAGGTCTTCTGCGTGGTGGCAGTAGTAACTTGAGCATAGGATACAGGGGAAGGATGAAGCCCAGCGGCTATTATCCCTGCTATGTGAGCCATGTCAACCAATAACTTGGCACCTGCCTTATCAGTTGCATAGCGAAGCCTCTCAAAATCAATAATACGAGAGTAACTACTCGCCCCAGCTATTATTAACTTGGGTTTATGCTCCAGAGCTAACTTTTCAATTTCATCGTAGTTAAGCATCTCGGTTTTAGGATCGACCCCATAAGGGACGAAGTTATACCATTTCCCGGAGAAATTTACCTCAGAGCCATGGGTGAGATGCCCGCCATGGCTGAAACTCATCGCCATAACAGTATCTCCGCGTTCCAATAGAATTGAATAGGCTGCCATGTTGGCTTGACTGCCGCTATGGGCCTGGACATTGGCATGCTCGGCTTTAAAGAGCTTTTTAGCCCTTTCGATAGCCAAATTTTCAATTTCGTCTATGTAGACACAACCGCCATAATAGCGGTGCCCGGGGTATCCTTCAGCATATTTGTCAGTTAGCACCGAGCTTTGGGCCTCAAGCACTGCCCGGCTGGCATGGTTTTCCGAGGCAATGAGATTTATGGTGCTTGCTTGTCTCTCTGCCTCCAGGCTGAGGATTTGAGTTGCTTTGCTATCACGCTGCGCTAAGGAAAATGTTTTTGCGGTTTTCACATTTGTGTTATAATAGTACTTAATATTTCATTCTCGGTCAATAAGGAAAAACCATCGAGCTGAGTTCCCGCGGCATCATTGACAGAACATATTCACAGTGATAAATTAATTTACTTAGCAATTGAAAGGGAAGAGTGCTAAATGGCTTTAAGGGAAAGAAGAGAAACCGTTCTCAGGGTGATAATTGAAGATTATATCACCAGAGCAGTACCAGTAGCTTCAAATGCTATCGTGGAAAAGTATGGCTTGAAGGTAAGCCCGGCTACCATCCGCAATGATACAGCATACCTAGAACGAGAAGGATATGTCATCCACCCTCACCGTTCAGCCGGAAGCGTACCTACTGATAAGGCTTACCGCTACTATGTGGAATTGATAGGGGAAGAGATTGAACTTCCCCGTGTTGAGCAGTATTTAATTCATCAGATATCTCCGGAAGCAAAAGAAGAGCTAGGGCAATGGCTAAAAACGGTGGCAGCACTTTTAGCGCGCCTTGTTCACAACCTCGTAGTAATAACCACTCCCAAAGCGGTTCACTGCCGCTTCAAACATCTCGATTTGGTAGCCTTGCAGGATTTCATGGCTTTGCTGATCGTGGTTTTGTATGAAGCAAAAGTTAGACGGCAGGTCTTATCTTTCAGTAGAAAGGTTAACCAGGATGAACTAACGAAGCTAGCTAACAAACTTACCTTTATTTATGGTGGGATGACCAGCAGCGAGATCTTGGCTAAAAAAGAGGGACTTTCTTTTGAAGAAAGGCAGCTGTCTGAATCTTTAGCAGAAATTATGGCTTCTGAAGACAAGCTAGAATATGGCGAGCCTTATCTTGAAGGACTGCGGTTGCTGCTGAGTCAACCAGAGTTTACCAACAGCCCTAGAATACTTGGAATTTTAGAGGTGCTGGAAGGGGAGGATTGGCTTAGAAATATGTTTTGCCCGGAATCCAGCAAGGGAGGAGTAAAGGTAGTCATTGGTGAAGAAAACCCAGAGCCAGCATTACAGGACTTGAGCTTAATAGCCAGCCAGTATGGAGTACTTAATAAGGCCAGTGGCCTTGTGGGAGTGATTGGCCCCAAACGAATGGACTACGCTAAGGCTATTTCTTCGCTTAACTGCCTCTCAGTATTGCTAAGCAACTCAGTGGCGGAATACATCTAAAGGAGGTCCAACGTTGGCTGAGAGTGACGAGGTAGTTGAAACAGGAATTGAGCAAGTTGAGGATATAGAATCGTTACAGCAAGCTCTAGCTGAGGAGAAGGAAAAGGCAGAAAATTATTTGGCCAATTGGCAAAGAAGCCAAGCGGATTTTGTTAATTATAAACAACGTGCTGAGCAAGAAAAAGGGGAGATTATTGAGTTTGCCAATAGCATGCTTATCTGTAACCTGCTGCCTGTCATAGATGACTTGGAGAGAGCCTTCGCTTCAGTTCCTGCTGAGCTCGATGAATCAAATTGGACTGAAGGTATCAAGCTCATTTATAATAAATTTAAGGCAACCCTGGAGGCACAAGGGCTGACCGAGATTAAAGCTAAGGGAGAGCCCTTTGATCCTCGCTTGCACGAAGCTGTGATGCAGCAGGAAGGGGAGGAAGGAATGGTTATTGAGGAAACACAAAAAGGCTATGAATTTAGAGGAAAGATAATTCGTCCTAGCTTGGTTATAGTTGGTAAGGGAGAAGAAAAAGGGAAAGCAAGGCAAACAACTCGGAAGGAGAAATAGAAATGGGAAGAGCGATAGGAATTGATTTAGGTACTACATTAAGTGTAGCGGCGGTGATGGAGGGAGGTGACCCTAAGATCATACCCAGTGCTGAAGGCGGCAATCTCGTTCCTTCAATTGTAGCGGTAGGTAAAAGTGGGGAAAGATTGGTAGGAGAGTTAGCCAAGCGCCAGGCAATAGTCAATCCCGAGAATACTATATTCAGCATAAAGCGCCTTATCGGGCGTAAATTTAAGGACTCCACTGTTCAGGCCGATATGAAGCGCCTGCCATATAAGATTACCGAGGCTTCCAATGGCGATTGCCGGGTGGTAATGGGGAACAAGGAATATGGTCCCCAGGAAATATCAGCCATGATATTGCAAAAGTTGAAGGTTGATGCTGAGGCTTATCTTGGGGAGAAGGTTGACGAAGCTGTCATCACTGTGCCAGCCTATTTCAACGATAGCCAGCGAAATGCCACTAAAGATGCTGGCGCCATAGCCGGGCTTAATGTTTTGCGCATTATTAACGAGCCTACAGCATCATCGCTGGCTTATGGAATGGACAAGAAACAAGATCAAACCATTGCTGTTTATGACCTTGGTGGTGGAACTTTCGATATTTCTATCCTTGATATAGGGGAGGGTACCTTCCAGGTTAAGTCAACCAATGGTGATACCCACCTCGGTGGCGATGACATCGACCAGAGGATTATGGACT
>Ga0315532_1002610_pt1 | contig 12234 bp, 10 predicted proteins | sample SalMarWE160370MG_FD_203082 | JGI IMG/M metagenome (GOLD analysis project Ga0315532, IMG submission 203082) | Salt marsh sediment microbial communities from the Plum Island Ecosystem LTER, Massachusetts, United States - Salt Marsh Sediment WE1603-70 ... | reverse complement strand
CAGCCCACCGACCAGTGCCGCCAGTCCGAGGGCCCGTCGCCAGTCGTGCACCCACAGCCAGACAAAGGCGGCCAGGGGCGCGGCCAGCGCATACGACTGGCGGGTGTAGATGGCCGCCACCAACAGCAATGCCGAGGCAACCGTGCTCCATCGGGCGATGGGCCACCGGGCCAGCAGGTACAACCCGCCCGTGCTGCAGGCGAGGGCAAGCATATCTATGCGCAACAGGGGAGACCAATGCACCACGTAGGGGATGGCTAAGAAGAGCAATCCGGTCGTGACAGCCGCTATGCGGTCTCTGGTATGGGTATAAATGATCAGCGCCAGGAACGTTCCTGACGCCAGGGAGCAAAACAGCGAAATAACCCGTCCGGCCAGAAACGTCGGGCCGAATAGCCTCACGAAGGGAACCAATGAGAACACGTACAGCGGCGGGTAGTTGGAGATGGTGTACGGCGGCGACGAGAGATCGGGGCGATAGATGTTCTGCCCGGCAGCCAGGCGCATGGCCTGGTCAACGAGTGGCGCCTCGCCGTAGTCCAGGGGGTATGGGTGAGAGACGGCCTGAACCTGGTAGATCAAAAAGACCACTGCTGCCAGGCACAGAAACAGCAGCAGTATGATTGTGGCCAGGTTCTCGACGTGCGGTCCGAGAACAGCAAGCCATCGTTTCATCGGACAGCCCCTATCTCGACCTTATCGGCAATAAGATCGTTCAATCTTGGTCTGCATTATATCAGAGTCTGTCCTGCTTGCCACCAGGCCCGCGCCCGAATCACCCTCATACCAGTAAAGCCATGACCAGTATAAGCACTTCAACAGCGATGGTCCAACCAAACAGCTTCCACGAACTGCGCTGACCGGCTCGTTTGTAATGATACTCCCCACCGCCGATAACCAATGCGATCCACACGATTGCCAGGGGGAGCACTGCCCAGTTGCCCAGGGCCACAGCGCGCCAATAATCCATCCCATGACCACCAGAACTGCTCCAGAACCGGGCACGGATCCGGAACAGCATCTCCCGGACGAGAATGATCTCATAGAGACCCAAGACGGCCGTACCCGCCCACAAGATGAAGGCGAGCACACCCGATGCCACTGATCGTAATGGCACGATGCGACTCTCGTAATAGTTACCTATCACCGGGATCGCAAACAAGAAACAGGCCACCATCGGCAGGGGAACTGCGTGTGCTTGCGTGATGCCCACTGGCGGCTGGCCAGCGCCTTCAATAAGGCCAATCAATGCGATCACGACTCCAGCCAGTGCGGCCAGTGCCATCGCGCTGGGAACCAGTTGGCCGGATCGTCGCCACAACCCGACAAAACCACTCTGGCGTTTCAAGCCTGGGGCAATCGCAGCAAACTTCATATCGGGCGAGGGGCGGACTGTCCTCAGGTCGGCCAACAGGCTATGATGGATGCGCCGTTGCAGTGCTTCGTGCTCGGCCAGGCGGGCGCGGCAGCCCGGGCAGTCCGCCAGGTGACTGTCCATCGCCTCCCGCTCAGCGTCGGTGAGCGTAGCGTGATTATAGCCGATGAGTTGTTCGTCACTTAGATGGCTGTTCACCCCACTTCCTCCTCCCTCAAACCAACCAGATCGGCCGGGGCGAGGGTTGCCCGCAGCCGCTTATATGCCAGACGTACCCGCGACTGGGCCGTAGGCACAGGGCAGCCCAGGATTTCGGCCATCTCCCGGTAGGTGTGGCCTGCCCAGTAGCGGAGCAGGATCGCTTCCCGCAGCGGCCGGCTCAGCGCCTGTACTGCCTCCCAGACCTGGCTGCGCGTCTCTGCCTGGATAGCGTGACGCTCTGGCCAGGGGGCCGGGTCAGGAACATCCCTGCCCCGTTGTAGCCAGGCGGTCAGGGAAAGACTGGGCAACCGTCGCCGCCGGTGTTGATCCCGGCACCGGCTGACGGTGATGATGTGCAGCCAGGTGGCAAAGCTGGCCCGGCCGGGATCATAGCGGTGAATGTTGACCAGGGCGTAGGTGAGTGCGTCCTGAGCCACTTCTTCCGCATCGGCCGCATTGCCCAGCAGGCCGTGGGCCAGCCGGAAGACCGAATCCCGGTGATGGTTGTACAAAGCCTCAGCAGCGCGTTCATCGCCAGCCTGCCAGCGTTGAATCAAGGCACCTATGTCCAGCATCTCTGGCCTCGTGTCGGGCGCTGTGCCTGTTGCCGTCTACTCTATTATACGCAGAAGGAGGACTATTTAATCACTTGCCGGAAACACAACAACGGAATTAGAAAGGAACGGAAAGTGTCATTCCGAGGAGTGAAGCGACGAGGAATCTCGCCTTGGTGATGTCGAATGTCTGCCAACATTGAGATTCTTCGCTCCCTTTGGTCGCTCAGAATGACAGCCTGGGTAGTTACCTTAATCCGTTGTAGTGTTTTTGTGCAGAACTCTCGATTTACGGATGCACTCGGGGAAGTGGCCCTGCCATCACTTTGACGGTCCACGCGTTCTCGCCCAGCAACTCCCCCTCGGCGCTGTGGACGCTGGCGCCGATGGTGTAAGCGCCCAGCGGTGCGTCGGCCGGCAGTGGGCAGCGTGGCCCCTCGTCGTGATGGCGACGCGGGCAGGGAGTGGCGCTGTCAGGGGGCAAGTCGAGGCACACCTCATATTCCGCCAGGCGGTCGCCGGCGGGATCGAGCACCCAGGTGCGCACGGCAACACCCTCGAATCCGCGCGGCAAGTCGTTGACGACGACGACCGCGTACTCGATGTCCCGATAGGGATCCCCACGCTGCCAGACATCCCGCACCGGGAGGATAGCCGGGAGAACCGGCTGGTAGGCCCGCTTGAGCGCTTCGTACCCGGACTTGGGGTGGCGGAAGTAGTCCACCACCGCCCAGGTGATGCTGGGCCAACATTCGACGAACATGAACTGGAACAGCCCGGTCATCGGAGCATACTTGGCCGCCCGGTAGTGTTCGATGGCGTATTGCAAAAGGTGGGCCTGGTAAGCCTGGGAGTTGGCGACGAACTCCTCGATGCTCTCTCCCATCTCGACCCCCGCGACGTTGAAGGTCTGGTCGTATTGGAAATCGCGCCAGGCCCACTTGTCCCAATCCGGCGGCCAGAGTTCGTCGGGTGTGAACATCTGGCACAGGGTCTCCACGTCCGGCAGCGCCTGGGCGCCGAACTCACTGACGAACGGCGCATGTGGCAACTCGCGGAACTCGGCGTAGTGGCCGTGGTACCAGCCCGGATAGGGGTGGTAGTGGAAATCGGAGGCGACGTCCACGTGACGGGTGCTGTCCACCTCGCGGGCCACCTGCGCCAGAAGCGGGTCGAGCATGCGCCGGTTGACGCCAGGCTCGTTGTGGCAGCACCAGACGACGATACTGGGGTGGTTGTACAGCCAGTCTATCATGTCGGCCAACTGCTCCGCCGCACGGTGGTAGAGGTCGTCCGATTCCTCGTAACTCCACTGCAGGGCAAAATCCTGCCACACCAGGATGCCGGTCTCGTCGCAGGCGGCGTACAGTTCGTCCCGGTTGACGTGGGCGTGGACGCGGACAAAGTTGACGTTGGCCCCGCGCAACAGCCGGACGTCGGTGGCGATCATCTCGGCGTCGTACTCGCTGAGCCACTGGGTGGGGATGACGTTTGTCCCCCGGGGAAAAAAGCGCCGCCCGTTGATGCGGAATTCCCAGTCATCGTTTATCTCGATCTGCCGGATACCGAACCGTTCGCGGGCAGTGTCAACTATCTGCCCGTTCACGACCAGCGTGACCTCGGCGGTGTAGAGCGGCTGGTCGCCCTGGTCCCACGGCCACCACAGCGCCGGCTCCTCCACGCGCTGGACGACGACGACCTCCTGTGTCCCCGTGGTCAGGCTGACCGGGCGGGTGGTTTCCAGCGGCGGGCCCTCGAAATTGGCCGGAACGAAGCGCAATCGCAGCTCGGTCTGGCGGTTGCCGGGCGACGCCAGGCGGCAGGTGAGACGCAGACAGGCGCTGCCATCTTCAAGCAGGATGGGCGCGACGCGCACGCGCTCAATGTAGGTGGGACTGTGCCACACCAAATCGACGTCGTTCCAAATACCGCCGGTGTTGCCGTCCTGGCCGTGCTCTGGGTCCCACGACCCAGGGCGGCAGTCGTGATGGCCAAAGATACCCTTGACCAGCGTCTTGGCGTGGGGCCAGATTGCAATGGGGTCTTGGGGCGAATCAACCTCCACAATCAGTTCGTTCTCGCCCGCTCGCAGCGCCGGCGTGGCGTCGAAACCAAAGGGCTGAAAGTACCCCTCGTGCGCGCCGAGAAGGACGTCGTTCAGCCACACCCGGGCGCGGTAGTCCACGCCCAGGAAGCGGAGCGTGGCTTGTTTCCCCTCCGGCAGCGCGTCGAGCCGGAAGGTGCGGCGAAAGGTGACGGCGCCGGCGTAATCGGGCAGGCCGGCCAGGTGCCAGTTGGAAGGGATGGTCATCTCCCCTGTCTGGCCGCCGGCCGTCTCGTAGTGCCAGGCGCCGTTAAGTGAAAGGGTCTCGCGCATTTCCATTGCTCCTTATTGCAAAAATCTCACTTGCTTTAGTACCCGCTCGTAGACGGCCTCGTATTGGGGAACGACGTCGTGATAATCAAAGAACTCAACCGCGCGTTTGCGAGCCGCCCTGGAAAAAGCCCCATACGTAGAACAATCAGAGAGGATCTTGATCGCATATTCCACCATCTTGTCCACGTCTCCGACCGGAGCCAGGTATCCCGAGACCCCATGCTCAACCACCTCCGGCAGTCCGCCAACGTCACTGGCAATCACCGGTACGCCACTGGCCATCGCCTCGAGCGCGACCAGTCCGAAACTCTCGCTCTGGCTGGGAAGCAACAACAGGTTTGCCGCTCGCAGCAGGGGGGCAACCCGGTCTACGACCCCAATGAATTTTACCCTGTCCGCAACGTTCAAGTCCCGAGCCATGTGCATCGCCAAACAAACATCGGGGCCGTCCCCTACCATGATCAGGCGTGCCTCGAACTTTGCTGCAAAGCGCGCAAATATCTTGATCACGTCCCCAACGCGCTTGAGTGGCCGGAAATTGGATATGTGCATCAAAGTGAACTGTTCGGGATGGTCAACCGGAGGGATACACGGTGGAATGGGGTGATCGTGCCGCTCCGGGTCAATAAAGTTGTAGATGACCTCTATCTCTTTTTTCACCTCAAACTGACGGTAGGTCTCTTCCCTCAAGAAATGAGACACCGCTGTGACAGCATCCGAACGCTCAATCGTCAGCGCAGTAACCGGCCTGAAAGACGGATTGTTGCCGACCAACGTGACGTCTGTACCGTGTAGAGTGGTAACAACCTTGAGATCCAATTCTGGCGCAATCTGCCTGGCCAATAGTGCAGCAGCGGCAAAGGGGATGGCATAATGCACGTGAAGAATTTGCAGTCCCTTCATCCGGGCCACGTCAGCCATCTTGGAGGCAAGTGCCAGGGTGTAAGGAAAATTCTTGAGCAAAGGATATTCTGTGATCTCGACCTGGTGCAGACTGACTCGCGGCGGGAGATGGCTCAAGCGCAGCGGAGTAGAATAGCTGATAAAAGCGATTTCGTGCCCTCGTTCGGCCAGGTGCCGGCCCAGTTCGGTTGCCACGACCCCGCTACCTCCATGGGTCGGATAACAAGTTATTCCGATACGCATCCTTTCCTCCCTTCAGAAAGACGAGAAACTGACCTCCAGAGGGTTTTCTACCTTCATTGTGCCCCGAATTAAAAAGCCCTCTCCGTACTTGCTCCCAATCAGCGAACCATAATAGGCCATGCGGTGAGTGATCGCCCAGCGGTATTCACGCGAAGTCAGCCGGGTCTGCTCGTAAGAAGCGTCGCCCGGTTTGAACTGCGTGGAATAGGCATAAATCGCTTCCATTTTGCGCTCAAATTGCCCGGTGATGTTCACGACGAACGTCGGTTCAAACTCGTACCACCCCATATAGTACATAACCCTGGGGGGGCGATAGATTTCCTGTCCCGTTTTGTAACGTGTCAGTCCGGCCAGGAAGATACCCTCGTATGCCAATTCGCCGGCGTGATAGTGGTCGGGATGACGGTCCTTAACGTAAGGAATAAAAACCTCGCGCGGGCGGTACTTACGGACGACTTCAACCACCTTACGCTTGGATTCCTTGCTGATGTGAATGTCACTATCTTCCAGTTCCAGATTCTCCCGCGCGACTGCACAGATAATCCTGGCCGCAGCCGCGGCCTCCGCCTGGCGTGTCTCCACTGTGCCTCTGGTCCCCACCTCCCCCCGCACCATGTCTACCAGAACGACGGAATAACCGGCATCAGTGAGTTTGATCAGTGTTCCCCCACAGCCCAGTTCGATATCATCCGGATGGGCGCCAAAAGCCATCACGTCAACCTCAGGCATACTCGTCCTCCAGAGTGAGAATGTGATGGGAAAAGTCGTCCAACTCTCCGGCCGAAAACACCTCGTCTATAAAACACATTCCGTGTCTGTTGATGAAATGCGGCAGTGGCAAGACCCGTTCCTGGAGCCGGCCTCGAGGAAGCAAAACGTTCCTTAATGCCCGCAGTTCGCCCCTGGAGAACCCTAACTGGCTCAGGCGGGCTCTTATGGCTCGTTCCTTGAGTTTGTCGAGACTCCGCGTCAAGTTGGCCAGTGTCTGGGCGCAGGTTCTCCCCAGGCCAGGGTCAATGCTCTCTACATACGGCCGTAACGGAGAGAGCGCGTCCTCCAGTCCACGGCGGGCCGAGGCAAACGTCTCCAGTTCGGACGCCGGCATCAGTGCGCGGAAAGCAACATCCGCATCCAGTTGTTCAGTCAGAATAGCGGCCGCGCTTGTCTGGTAGCGGGCGAGTCGTTGCGCCTCACTCTGAGCCACGATGGTGTAGCCTTTGCGCGGGAAAAGAACGGGTTGAGGCAAGTCGAACAGATCGTACAGCGGTTTCAGCATCGCCTGATAGGCAATCTCTCCCGGTCCAAGCACACTGGCCACGACCGGAAGCATCGCATCGGCGAACAAGGGCCGTAGAGCCGCGTCGGTGGAATATCGCTCGGGATACGCCAGGGCCTGGGCAAGATGCTCTTGCGCATCCTCCACCCGTACCCGGTACCCCGCTGGATCGAACGTATACAATTGTCCAGCCTGCGCCGAGGTCAGCGACGGCGTATACCCGGCAGCGGTCAACCGTTGCGAGACATCGTCCAAACGAGACCTGATCTCATCGCTACGTTCCAGGGCAAGTCGAAAGAAGTCACCCGCTGGCGTGCGCAGCACCCTCGGTTCTACGATCACCAGCCCCCGCTCGGAGAAACACTGCGACCAGAGCCGGGCATGCCACGTACTAAAATCCTCACCGGGCCGGGGAGCAAATCGTTCTTTGGCCTGCGAATGGTTCGGAACTGGCGATATGCTTTCAAAGTAATCACCGTAGGCTCGTTTCACCTCCTCGGTGACCGGCAGATCGGCAATGGGGTGCCCCTCTTGCTCCCAGTTGAATCTTACCCGCCCCACCTCTCCGTCCTGCTTTAAGAAATAGGTGTGGTTAATCTCGTTGAAATCGTGGTCCTCAGTTGCCAGCCAAAATACGGGGACAACCCTGACCTCCAGGTTCTCCTGCAGATACGTAGCCAGGCGGATGGTCGTGATGATCTTGTAGGTTGTGTACGCCGGACCGCCTAAAAAACCAGCCTGCTGTCCGCCGATCACGACAAAAGTTGAAGAATCGCCCAAAGCCTCGCTGTTTGCCTGCGCGTGAGGATGCGCGCCCAACCTGGCATTGTACTCAGCCAGGCGACGAGGAACGCTCTGGCGCGGATAGGGATACCCTCGCCGTTGCTGCAAAGCAGCGACAAAGTCCGACGGCGAATGAGTAAAAAAGTCAGCGGCTGCACCTGTGCCAGAAACGTAATCCAGATAGAGCCTGTTTCCAGCCGCTGCGGGTAACTCTTGCGGCGCGATCTTGGTGATCACTCATCTTTCCTTTCGCCGATCATTATGAGCCGTGCGCTCTCCGGCCCCAAGCCTTGCCCATTGAGAGATCCGTAGCACTGAATGTGTATGAACCCGGCGGTGCTCAGCATAGCCACCATCTCGGCCATGGAATACAGCCGGACCGACTCGTGAAACTCGCTTCTCGCTCCTGCCCTGGTGAGGACGGTAGTTGTCTTTTCGACCCGCCGGCAATTGTCAGCCAGGCAGCGTACACTTTGGACATGCCGGTCGGGCAGGGTCTGGTCATCTCTTTCGACCAGGTGAGAAATAACGTAATCGCGGTTCATATAATCAATTAGAAAAGTCCCCCCTGGTCTCAAAGAGCGGTAAACAGCCGCAAATACCGCCTGGTTTTCTTCATCTCTGTCAAAATACCCGAACGACGTAAAAAGCGAAAGAACAGTAGCAAAATAGTGTCTGTACGGAATGGCACGCATGTCTGCCCGTACTAATCGAACGCCATTTGGCTCAGCCAGATTCCTGGCAGCGACTCGCAGCAATTTTCCTGAAAGGTCCAGCCCGACAAGTTGGCTAAAACTCATCTCGCGCAAGGCAAGCAAATGCCGACCGGCTCCGCAACCCAAATCTAGCAGCGGTTCATCCTTTGGAGGAGAGAGCAAATTGACGATGGCTTGAATATCCGCTCGAGCCTCAGAGACATCGCGGTGGGCGTACAACTCTAAATACTCGCGCCCAAAACTCTTCTTATACCAGGGGATCACGTTATGCCGTGCTCCCTCTTGTAACTTGCCCAATTCCGTTTCAGGTCAACATACGCCTCGAAATCTGGCTGTGTGAGAAATGGATTTGTCTGGCGCTCTTGAGCGATCGTTGATTCGGGGCGAGTGCCATAATCGTGTCCCGGGAGAACGCGGGTGTCGTCTGGCAAGGTGAGAAGTTTCTGGTGGAGTGAATCGTATTCCGCCCTGGCCCCCGCGCCAAAGTCGGTGCCACCCACTTTGCCTACAAACAACGTGTCGCCCGTAAAGACGGCGTCCCCAATGTAGATGCAGATCGAATCCCTGGTGTGTCCAGGCGTATGGTAGATCTTGATCTCCAGATCTCCCAACGGAAAGCGCGCGCCGTCCTCTACGGTGACGCCAGTTTCCGGATCAGTGCTTCCGAATAGCAGCGCACGCTTCCCGGTCAACGTTTCGATCACGTCGTTGCCGTTGGTGTGATCAAAGTGGTCGTGGGTGTTGAACACATACGCTATTTCATAGTGATTGTCGCGAGCGAATTCGACGATTCGCTTCGGAGAAAAGGAAGGATCAATGACGGCTGCTTTTCGCATCACTTTGTCGGCTACCAGATAACCAAAGTTGCGGTCTCCACCGGTGCGAAATTGCTTTACAAACACGCGCATTTCCTCCAACACTTTCGCCTCACCTTCTGTATTCTCGCAGGATCAGTTCGTCCAGCGAGCGCTTGGGGACATGGTGCACGGACTCGGTGTCGCGGTAGTAACGGATGTCGCCGCCGGGGCCGACCTCTTCGAGCACCACCGTCTCTCTGGGCCTGCCCAGCGCCAGCACGAGCAGGATCTCGTACCGCTCCGGGATGTCGAGCGTCTGCCGCAGCCCGTCACGGTCAATGGAGCCGATGATGCACCCGCCCAGGCCCCGTTCCGTCGCGCCGAGCATGATGGATTGGGCAGCGATGCCGTGGTCGCAGCCGAAGGACTGGCGGATTTCCGTGTCGCCCAGGATGACGATGTATGCCACCGGGCGCTCGCCCTCCGTCGGCCCTCCCCAATCCTTCAGGTAGTCGGCCCAGCGCGTGTGGGGAAAGATGCCTGCGTTCGTCTCCGGATCACAACTGAGGATGTACTTGAGCGGTTGCAGGTTGGCTCCAGAGGCCGAGAGCCGCGCCAGGTTCACCAGCGCACGCAATGTCTCGAGTTCCACCGGGACGTTCTGATGAAAGCGGCGGTAACTGCGGTTCTTGCGGATGAGATCTTGAAGCATGGTATCCTCCTGAGAATCTGTTGGGTTCACGTGGAAACTTGGGGTAGACAGATACAAATCTGCCAATCGTGCCGCCAGTTCTTTAGCAGACAAATGCGTATTGTCAATCTCTGTGTCATAAACCGTAAGGTGCTGTTGACAGTCATAAACCCTTTCTACTTCATCGTCCGTAAGACGCCTTCCCCTGACGGCATTCCTTCTCTTTATCTCGTCCAAGGTCGGGAGAAGCAAGACTATCTTTGGCTCTATCTCTTTCAACTCCGCCTTGTAGAGTCGGGCCGTCTCGTCGGTGAGAACATTGAGGATTATCACGTCAAAACCCGCATTGACAAAGCTTCTGGTAAGCAGGCAGGTATTCTGAACTCCGAGTTTCTGTTGGGCTTTGCCTTCTTCCCCGTCCCACGGGGCTTTGTGGGGTTGTAGCACCATCCAGCGGACGACATCCACGTCTATCACGGCGCAACGACTGAGTTTCCCTGCAAGTACAGCCGCAACTATATTCTTACCCACCCCTGATGGGCCTGTCAGGATTAGCACCTTCATCAACCATATCCCCTTGTCTACGTGGAACTGGCAACATAGGCAACACGGATATCGCGGTGCAGCGGGATGTTCTCCAGATAGGTGCGGCGGAAGGGGCTATCGGGCGGGATCAGAGCGTGCTTGCGCATCATTTCGTCGTAGGCGCGTTGAAGAAACTCGGCGGCTTCTGCTTCGTGACCGTTTGCTGCCAGGGCCAGGCTGTGATGGTAGAGGATCTCTTCGCTGACACACTTGATGATTTGCACGAACCCAAAGTGTTGGTAGATGTCCAACGCCGCTTGAGACGATTCCAGGGCCTGACGAAGATGCGCCTGACGTTCCGCTTCGTCGGCGGCGCATTCCGCCAACCTTAGGTGTGCCGCTGCCAACTCGCAGGCGGCGGCCATTTCGTACTGCCGGGTGAGCGGGGCGTCGGCCACCAGTTGGGAGGTTTGCGCGGTGAGTTCTAACGCCTCACGCAGATGGGCCTCGTCGCCCAGACCGTTGTGGAGAATGGCCGAGACCAGGCGCAGACCGGCGCGCCCCATGTCGTGCACAGCCTGCACGCCGGTGATGCGACGTGCATGTTCGAGCGTCTCCTGCGCCTCATCGTACCTGCTCTGTACGATCTGAACCTGGGCGACGCGCAACAAGGCGAACACCGCGCCCGGGGTGCCCTCCTGGATGCGCAGGCACTCCTTCAACAAGGCCAGTCCCGCTTCATAGTCGCCCAGGTAGAGGCTCTGAATCTGACCGCATTGCATCAAGGCATCCCCCTCTATCGGGCGATGGCCGATCTCACGGCTGATGTGCAGCCGTTTCTGGTGGTATTCAGTCAGCAGCCGGTAGTAGTCGCCGCTGCGCTCGAACTGCAGGCCGATAAGGTTCAAAAGGCTCATTTCGGCCATCTTGTCGTCCAGGGCCTGGCATAAGGGCAGGGCCGCCTCCAGGTATTCCATACCGCGCTCTGGTTGGTCGCTCCAGGCATAGACCTGGCCCATTCCGATGAGGATGCCGACCTCGTAGTGCCGGTCGCCCAGTTGCCGGGCCAGCCTGAGGGCGCGCTCCGCGAGTTCCCACGCCGTTGGGTCGTTGACCCAAAGGCGCTGATTGGCGATAGCGACCAGGCTTTGCATCTCGCGGCGCTGATCGCCCAGTTGCTGGGCCAGGGTCAGGGCTTTTTTGGCCATCGGGACGCCCGCGTTAAATTCCTCTTGACTTTGCCAGTTCGCCACGCCGGGCTGTTGCAGCAGCGCGTCAATCAGCCAGACCGGGTCGTCCTCCAACTGCCGCGCCAGTGGGAGGAGAGCCTGAGCATCGGCCCGCCCGGCCTCGAGATCACCCATCAGGAAAAAGATCCCGCGCCGCCCGTTCAACACCTCAAACCGCTGGGTGCGAATAGCATAAAGCCGGCCCTCAACCTCAACCTTAACCTCAACCTCATCCAGCAGTTCGAGGGCGCGGGTATAATGTTCCAGCGCCTCGACGTTGGCATAGATCCCCTGCGCCTGTTCGGCGGCTTGGAGAGCATAGAACAGTTCTTTCCTTGGTTTGCCAGCCTGACGATAGTGGTACGCCAGCACACCATAGTACGGCGTCAGGGTCTCAAGCCCACAGAGGTCTTCGAGATATTCGGCCACCTTGAGATGGTAAGGGCCTGTTAAAAAACAACTTCCTGGTTTAGTCGTTGCACCTGAGTATTCGAAGCAGTATCCGAACGTGGTCGAATAGTGTAGTTCCATTTTGGACAGACCTCATGACGTTCCAGGTTGAGT
>Ga0315532_1002608_pt1 | contig 12243 bp, 9 predicted proteins | sample SalMarWE160370MG_FD_203082 | JGI IMG/M metagenome (GOLD analysis project Ga0315532, IMG submission 203082) | Salt marsh sediment microbial communities from the Plum Island Ecosystem LTER, Massachusetts, United States - Salt Marsh Sediment WE1603-70 ... | reverse complement strand
TTAGTGGATGCAAAGAATCAACTGGAAATTAGGGTCGAGCAGCGGACTGCCGAGCTGACTACTGCCAATGAGCAGCTGACCAGAGAGGTTGCCGAACGTAAGAGGGCAGAGGAGCAGTTACGTAAAGCAGAAGAAAGATACAGAACGCAGTTTGAGGGAGCATTAGATGCTATCTTCGTAGCTGATGCTGAAACAGGCATAATAACCGACTGTAATCCCGCGGGAACAGAACTGGTTGGCCGGGAAAAATCAGAATTGGTTGGTAAACACCAGCGAATTCTCCATCCTCCAGGAAGAATTGAAGGAGAATTTAGCAAGAGTTTTAAGGAACATCTCGGAAAAAAGCAGGGCCAAACTCTGGAAACGCAGGTCGTTACCAAAACCGGAAGGATAAGGGATGTTGCAATAAGGGCAAACCTGCTTGAAATTAGGGGTAAAAAACTACTGCAAGGAATATTTAGAGATGTCACCGAACAAAAGAAGGCGGGGCAGCGGCAGGCCCAACTGCTCGAACAGTTGGAAAGGACAAATCAGGAGCTAAAGGACTTTGCGTACATAGTATCACACGATTTGAAAGCTCCATTACGAGGAATCAACACGTTAGTCAAGTGGATATCAAGTGATTATGCTGATAAGTTTGACCAGGAAGGTATGGAGCAGATGAATCTGCTTTTGAGCCGAGTGGATAGAATGCATAACTTGATCGATGGAATCTTGCAGTACTCCCGAGTCGGGCGTGTCAAAGAGGAAAAAACTCAGGTAAATCTGAATGAGCTTGTGCCGGATATTATTGATACACTTGCTCCACCGGAAAACATCACCATAACAATTGAAGATGAACTGCCGGTGATTGAATGCGAAAAGACGCGAATTGTCCAGGTTTTCCAGAACTTACTAAGCAACGCCATAAAATACATGGATAAACCACAGGGTAAGATACGAGTGGCTTGTATAGATAAAGATAACTGCTGGAGATTCAGTGTCGCTGATAATGGCCCTGGAATCGAAGAAAAATACTTCGAGAAAATCTTCCAGATGTTCCAGACATTAAGGCCGCGTGATGAATTTGAAAGCACCGGTGTCGGTCTTACAGTAGTAAAAAAGATTGTTGAGATACATAGCGGAAGGATTTGGGTTGAGTCAAAGGTTGGCGAGGGAAGCACATTCTTTTTTACGATGCCAAAGCAGCAAGCATCTGTAGAAGAGGAAAAACTCTTAGTTGGTTCGAATGTATGAGTGTAACAGAGCAAATATGATGATAAGAAATAGACAAACCTGCTCGACCCTGCCCAGCGCTGGGTGGGGTACAAGTATCTCCAGCACAAAGGAGGGAAAGTGATATGTTGGATACCGTAACGGTTCCAGAGCAGTTTGAGCCGATTTTCCAGAAGGCTCAAGACTATGTGAGCGCTTACTTCAGTGAAAAGAGGGAAGAGGCATCGAAGGGCAAGATAGAGATATTTGGCCAACGATATATTCTTGTCAGAGCAGCTTCGATGTCGGTAGATTTCTTCGAAGCAGTTAGGAATATGTTCAAGGACTGTGGAGAGGAGAAGGCGTCGGAAATAGCTCGGAGCCTTCTTTTTGATGTTGCACATGCTATCGGAAAGATGGATGCCAGAAACTTCCATAAGCAAATGAGTATGCAGGATCCCATAGAAAAGCTTTCCGCAGGGCCAATTCATTTCTCTCACACAGGCTGGGCTTATGTGGATATATTTGCAGAGTCAAGACCGACGCCTGACGAGAACTACTATCTTATATACGATCACCCATTTTCATTTGAGGCCGATGCCTGGGACAAGAGCGGCAAAAAGAGTAGTTTCTGTGTTTGTGCTATGAGTGCCGGATATTCGTCCGGATGGTGTGAGGAGAGCTTTAGGATTCCGTTGGTTGCCTCTGAGATAATGTGTAGAGCCAGGGGCGATAGTACCTGTAGGTTCATTATGGCACATCCCTCTAAGATAAAGCAGCATCTTCAAGCGTATTTGCGAGATCATCCGGATATATCCGACAATGTAATGCTCTACAAAATAGGCGGCTTCCTTCAAGAGCGTAAGCAGGCGGAGAAGCGACAGGCACAACTGCTTGCTCAACTGGAAAACACTAACCAGGAGTTAAATGATTTAGTGTACATAATGTCCCACGATTTGAAGACGCCGCTACGAGGGATTAACATGCTGGCCAATTGGATATTAACTGATTATTCAGATAAGTTCGACAAGGAAGGTAGAGAGCAGATAAGCTTGCTTTTAAGCAGGGTAAATCGAATACATAACTTGATAGATGGAATCCTACAGTACTCCCGAGTTGGACGCGTTCGAGAGGAAAAAACCAAGGTGAACCTGAATGAGCTCATATCGAGTATTATCGATACACTTGCTCCGCCGGAGAACATCACCATTACAGTTGAAGATGAACTGCCGGGGATTGAATGCGAAAAGACTCAGATTACTCAGGTTTTTCAGAATTTACTAAGTAACGCCATAAAATACATGGATAAACCACAGGGTCATGTAAGAATAGGCTGCGTTGAAGAGCAAGGCTGCTGGAAATTCAGTGTTGCTGATAATGGTCCTGGAATTGAGGAAAGATACTTCGAGAGAATCTTTCAAACATTCCAGACATTATCCCCGAAAGATGAACTTGAAGGTATCGGCGTAGGTCTGACTGTGGTTAAAAAGATTATTGAAATGTATGGGGGAAGGATATGGGTGGAATCTAAAGTGGGTGAGGGAAGCACATTTTTGTTCACATTACCAAATCAAAAAGAAGAGGGTTAAAAAATGCGAAACTCAAAGCCAGTATTGTTAGTTGAAGATGACAGTGTAGATGCAATGACTGTTAAACGGGCGTTTAAGGACTTGAGGGTTATGAATCCTTTAACTCACAGGATCAATGGTGAAGAGGCTCTGGAATATTTAAGAGACAAGAGCAGTGAAAAGCCTTGTGTTATTTTGTTGGATTTGAATATGCCAAAAATGAACGGCATTGAATTCCTGAAGGTCGTAAAAGCTGATGATGTGCTGAAGAGGATTCCTGTTATAGTGCTGACTACATCTAAAGAAGAGTGCGATATAATGGATAGCTTCAAGCTCAGTGTCGCCGGTTATATAGTCAAGCCGGTTAATTATACAAAGTTCGTGGAGACAATCAGAACAATTGATCTTTACTGGACTTTGAGCGAGTTACCGAACGGCGATTAAGACAATAGTTTTTGAGCGATTGATTGCAAGTGACATAATCCGGATTGTCACCAGAGCCAGATATTGGGGGTATGATTGGGGCGGAATCAAAGCTGGGTAAGGGAGAATATTCTTGCTTACGGTGCCCAAGCATAACATTAGGGTTAAAAATGCAAAGCTCGAAGCCAATATTGTTAGTTGAAGACGACAGCGTAGATGCGATGACGGTGAAACGTGCTCTTAAAGAGTTGAATCGTCCGAATCTGTTAATTCATAAAACCAACGGCCAGGAAGCTCTGGAATATTTAAGAGATGAAGGTAATGAACGGCCTTACATTATACTTTTAGATTTGAATATGCCGAAGATGAACGGCATAGAATTTCTGAAAATCATAAAGGCTGATGATGCACTGAAAAGTATTCCTGTTGTAGTGTTATCTACATCTAATGAAGAGTGTGATATGGCCGAAAGTTTTAAGCTTAATGTCACCGGCTATGTAGTAAAGCAGATTGATTGTAAAAAGTTTGTGGAGACAATTAGAACAATTGACCATTACTGGTCTTTAAGTGAGATGCCAAAAGAGGAGCGAAATCATGAATGATGAAAAGTATAAAGTGTTGATGATCGAGGATGATAAACTTGACCAAATAGCCTTCCAGCGGTTGGTGGAGGCTGAGGAGCTTCAATATGATTACACCATAGTCGGCTCTGCTGTAGAGGCCCGAAACATATTAACCCGCCAGCAATTTGATATTATTATCTCCGACTATTTGCTGGGGGATGGCACAGCATTTGACGTCCTGGACCTAGTCAAGGATACTCCCACTATAGTTGTTACCGGGATCGGCAATGAAGAAATAGCAGTCAACGCATGGAGGTCTGGTGCTTATGATTATCTGACAAAAGACATAGAAAGAAGCTATCTCAAGGTGCTTCCCATAACCGTCGAGAATGCCATAAGGCACAAAAAGGCTGAAGATAATCTGCATTTACTGTCAGGTGCTATTATGAGCACGGTTGATAACGTCTATATTACCGATATGGACGACAAGATTACCTTTGTAAATAAGGCCTTCTGTGCTACCTATGGATATAAAAGAGATGAGATACTCGGGAAAAAAAGCAGCGTTCTCTGGCTGGCTGGTCTTAATACTGCCAATACAAGGGCGGTTTTTAGAACCCAAAGTATTGGAGATGCCTGTGAAATTGGATTTTATCACAAGCGAAAAGACGGAAGTATATTCCCAGTTTCCCTTTCAAAGTCGATCATTAAAGATCATAACGGCACTAAAATTGCAATTGTCGGGACTACCCGGGATATTACAGAACGCGTTCTTGTGGAAGATGAGCTGAGGAGAGCAAACCTTAAATTGAAGAAGCAGTGCCAGCTCAAAAATGAATTGCTTATTAAGGTTTCAGAGACGTTGAAAGGATTGCTGTCGGATGAAAACATATTAGACGGCGGAGCGCAGCAAAAGGAATTCTGGAAAAACTTTACTGTGGCAAAAAGAATTATTAGCGATCTTCTGGATATTGCACATATAGAGGCGGGCAAAATAAAATTACAGCAGGTTGAGCTTAACCTCGGCGATGTGGTTTCGGAAATTATGGTTGATGTGGCGCCGCTTGCAGAACAAAAAGGTGTTACGCTAAAAAGTGATATACCAGATTGGGAGCTTGTTATTAACGGAGACCGTAGCAGAATTAAGCAGGCTTTAACCGATCTTATAAGCAATTCTATAGATATGACCGTGGGAGAAGGTCATGTCGAAGCGTGCTTAAAAGATACCGGCAGTGAGATTATCGTAGTAATAAAAGATGATGGACCAGCTATTGAAAGCAGCAGAATGGACAAAATTTTTAACTGCTTTGAGTGGTTTAAAGAACAGCCCGATTGGCATCCTGAGCAGGGTAGGACTTTAAGCTTGTCGATAGCAAAAAAAATTATAGAAATGCACGGTGGATGGATATGGATAGAAAGTGCTGATGACAAAGGAAACAATTTTTGTATTAGATTGCCGAAAAATTGTGTAAGAAAGAAATTTTCCACAGCTACAAAAAGAGTAGAAGTGAATTCAGAAGTTGGACCTGGCGATTAACCTGTATTTCTCACAATCTTTGTCGGGATAGCTTATCAGGTTACTTGCCAAGTCAGTCCGCTCCGGCGAAGGCCTGTGTTGGACCTGAGAACCTGCCTTAGCCATACCAAAAAATCACGTTTATTCTTTCCTTTTTCTTGATAGCCTAATTTTCCTTTAACTTTCTCTATCTTTCCCTTGATGTTATTCAACTTTTATATATAATATTCTCTCTTTTTTTTAGCTATAGCTGGGGACAAAGGTAAATTAGTCCGGCATAAAAGCAAGTAAAACAGAAAACTTTTAGGGAGCACAATTGTGAAAAGGAAAATTTTGCTTACCGCTGTTATCATATTATTGGCTGCGAGTGGGGCTCAATCTCAGGAAAAACGATTAGGCGTTACCTTCGACGTGACTTATCTGAGCAAGTGGTTGAGCAAAGGCGTCGAGGCGTATGGCTCACACGGCGCGTTATTTAAATCTTTCGACTTCGACCTATTTGATACAGGTCTTGGCTTTCAAGTTATTCATCGTAATGCCTTCGGGAGCGGCTACGTTGACCAGCAGAGGTTCGACTACAAGCCGTACTATAAAGGCAGGCTTTTTGAAGATACACCCTATGCTATGAACTTTAATCTTAGTACGGAATATGAACACTATCCCCGCCGGGACAGAAAATCAGCTAATACAACCTGGGAGTGGATATTTGCCTTTTCCTGGCCGAATATTTTGCCGCAAGGTTTTACTCCGAGCTACATCGCTCATTATGAGTACGCTGCGGGAGAGAATTACACGAAGCAAAGCGGTGCTGATATTCCGTCAGGCTGGGTTCATCGTTTCATACTTGGCTATGACTTGAAGGTGCTGGAAAATGCAGAACCATTTCGTTTGTCCGGCGAAGTTGCTTACACTGATGGTCTCGGTGGAGCTAAGCATGACTGGTCGTATGCTACTTTTGGAATATCTACAAAATTGAAGATTACGGACAATCTTTCTTTTCTGCCGGGGATTTATCATCAAATATCAATGGAGGATTCTGTCAACACAAATGATGTAACATATACCGGTTTGAGTATGAGGTACAGATTCTGAAAGATTTATAAAAAACGCGATTTTTGAACTTTTCGGTTGAATCGATGAATTTAATTGTATATCATATTTATTTTGCTATTTTTCACAAGGAATCTATTGAGACTGTGCTCATAAATCAGACATTAAAAAAAGGAGAGTGTTATGGAACAAACACAAAAAGCTATTGATTCACTTATAACTGAGCAGCGTTCATTTCCGCCGCCAGCTTCAATCAAAGCCAAAGCTTATATCACAAGCCCTGAGCAGTCTCAGCAGATGTGGGAACAGTCGATTAACGACCCGGATAGCTTCTGGCTTAAGCAGGCGAAGAATTTGGCATGGTTCAAGGAGCCGACAAAGGGTTTACAATACACCTGGGATACCAAGAATCGCAAGATTGAGCACACTTGGTTTGCTGATGGTCAGTTAAATGTTGCTTATAATTGCCTTGATCGCCATCTTAATACGCCCATTGCAAATAAGACCGCAATAATTTGGCAGGGTGAAGCTGACAATGCGGTTAAAAAGATTACTTATAAAGAGCTGCACAAACAGGTTTGCAAATTCGCTAATGTTTTGAAATCAAAAGGAATAAAAAAGGGCGACCGTGTTGCCGTTTATCTGCCGATGATTCCAGAGCTTCCTGTAGCTATGCTTGCCTGTGCCCGTATCGGAGCAATTCACTCTGTTATATTCGGCGGATTCAGTGCCGATGCCATCAAAGACCGCATTAACGATTCTGACTGCAAAATGCTTATTACTTCTAATGTCTCCCTGCGTGCCGGTAAGCACATTCCCCTCAAGAGCATCGCTGATGATGCATTGAAAAATACTCCTACGATAGAGAGTGTCATCGTGGTCAAGGTTAGTGATGACCCGTGCAATATGAAAGAAGATAGAGACATCTGGTATCACGATGAAATGACCAAGGCGTCTGAGAGCTGCGAAGCCGAGCCAATGAATGCTGAAGATATGTTGTTTATTCTTTACACATCCGGTTCGACCGGCAAGCCGAAAGGCCTTGTCCATACTACAGGCGGATACTTAGCTCATGTTACTCTTAGCCATAAGCTTATTTTTGACATACACGACGACGATATTTACTGGTGCACTGCTGACATCGGCTGGGTGACAGGGCACAGCTATATCGTCTATGGCCCACTGACGAATGGAGCCACCTCGCTGATGTTTGAGGGAGTTCCTACATATCCCGACGCGGGTAGATTCTGGCAGGTTTGTGACAAATTCAGTGTTAGCGTTTTTTATACGGCTCCGACGGCTATTCGTGCTCTGATGCGTCTTGGTGATGAGTGGCCTGCAAAGTATAAGCTGGATTCGCTGCGAGTGCTTGGTTCGGTTGGTGAGCCTATAAATCCCGAAGCATGGATGTGGTATTACGATAAGATCGGACGTGGTCGCTGCCCGATTGTGGACACCTGGTGGCAGACGGAGACCGGTGGAATTCTAATTACGCCGTTACCGGGTGCTCATACGTTAAAGCCGGGAAGCGCCTCTCGACCTTTCTTTGGCGTTGATCCAATCATTTTGCGTGATGACGGAAGTCAATGTGATGTAAATGAAGGTGGAAAACTTTGCATACGTAAGCCATGGCCCGGAATGGCCCGCACGATGTGGGGAGACCATCCAAGGTTTATTGATACATACTTTACTATGTTCGATAATTTTTATTTCACCGGCGATGGCTGCCGTATCGATGATGATGGTGACTACTGGCTGATGGGCAGAATCGATGATGTGGTCAATGTCTCCGGCCATCGTATTGGCACTGCTGAGGTTGAAAGCGCCCTTGTCAGCCACGAAAAAGTCGCCGAGGCTGCGGTTGTACCGATACCCCACGAGATTAAAGGACAGGGCCTATATGCCTTTGTTACACTGAAGGAGGGGGTCACAGAAAGTGAAGAGTTGAAAGGTGAGCTTGTCAAACACGTGCGAAAAGAAATCGGGCCTATCGCAACGCCTGAAGCGATTCAGTTTGCTCCGTCACTTCCAAAAACCCGCTCAGGCAAGATTATGCGGCGCATCCTCCGCAAAATTGCTGAAAAGGATACGAAAAATCTCGGCGATATTACTACGCTTGCCGACCCGGGTGTTGTAGAATCGCTGATAAAAGGCCGAGGGCAATAATCTGTTTACTCAAACTGACCGATTCTTCGTGTCATTCCCGCGCAGGCGGGAATCCATTAAATTTTATGGCGAAGTGGATTCCCGTTTTCACGGGAATGACAAGTCGTGCTATGCTGTTGTCAAATAAGCAATTATGTCAGTTTCCATTGAAATTCGGTCAGTTTGAGCTGTTTAAAAATTATAACTTAGGCATGTGGCAAGGCATACGTCCAAGTTATTTTCAGTAAAAAGGTCACAAGTAATGAAAGACACAATATCTGAGAATGTCACTCAAATTAAAGACACGACCTCCAATCCTGCACCTCTTGGCTTAATGGGATTTGGTATGACGACCGTCCTGCTAAACCTGCATAATGCCGGCCTTTTTGAACTGGGCACAATGATATTAGCTATGGGAGTTTTCTATGGAGGGATAGCACAAGTTATCGCCGGCATAATGGAGTACAAGAAAGGCAATACCTTTGGTACGACGGCCTTTACTTCATACGGCCTTTTCTGGCTGTCTTTAGTCGGCTTAATAGTTGCTCCTAAGATGGGCCTGGGAAATGCTCCGGAAAATTCAGCTATGGTGGCGTACCTGTTTATGTGGGGAATATTTACTTCAGTTATGTTTATTGGTACCCTCAAACTTAATAAGGCTCTGCAATTTGTGTTCGCTTCATTGTCTATATTATTCTTTTTGCTGGCGATCAGCGATCTTACCGGCAGCGCCAGCTTAAAGCGTCTTGCCGGCCTTGAGGGTATTGTTTGTGGCCTTTCTGCTATTTATGCAGCGTTAGCTCAGATCCTCAACGAAGTATATGGAAGGGTTGTTGCTCCAATTGGCTCAGTGAAAAAGAATTAACAGTCGAAATCACAGAGAAAATATAAAACGAATTTTTTAGCCCCGCCCACAGCCATTCGACTTCGCTCAGGCCGAGGGTGGCAGGGCTAAATGTCGTTTTAATTCTATCTTCTGCGTTCTGTCTCCTGTTTCCTGTCTTCTATTCAAAGTCCGTGAATCGGAAAGATAGTTGCCTTGATGGTTTCTATCGTCTTCTCGACCGCGGGTATTATCATCTCTTGCTGTGCCTGGCTTATAACAAGGCGCCTATCCCGCAGGCCTCCCTGCCATTCGGTGCTACCTAACATAACGCCACTAACAGCGGGATTTTTATCCTGGCTTACATCGGCTCCGCTCAAAACGGCCCAGGCCAAAGCCCAGGCCCTTACGGTGTTATCGACGTTATATCCACCACCGCCGGTTGCAAGGATAGGTCTTTTGAGACTCAGCAAAAAATTGATTATCTCGACATAGACATTGTTGGTTAAATACAGATTTGCAAGAGGATCGCCTGCAAGGGCGTCAGCTCCGGCCTGCAGAACAATTACATCGGGATTGAAGGCGGTAATCAATGGTGGTGCTATAGAATTGAATGCCTTCATGTAAGCTTCATCGAAAGTCCCGACCGGCAGAGGGACATTAACGCAATAGCCTTTACCCTGGCCTGTTCCAATTTCATTTTCAAATCCGGTTCCTGGAAACAGCGTTCTGGGATTTTGATGGAGTGAAATGGTCATTACATCTGACCTGTCGTAAAATGCGTATGCAACGCCGTCACCGTGATGGACATCAACGTCAAGATACAGGACTTTTTTCCCTTGTTCTGCAAAAAGTTGGCAGGCAAGAGCTACATCATTGATATAACAAAAACCGGAGGCGCGTTCAGGACCTGCATGATGAAATCCGCCGGACGGATTGAATGCTGTGTCAGCTGAACCTGAAAGAATCAGTTTTACGCCGGTTATCGTAGCTCCGCAGGCCAAGACAGCATAATCATATAATCCATCGAACACAGGACAGTCCCCTGTGCCTATACCCATATCGAGGGCTTCGGCTTCCCACTTTCCTTTTGATGCGTTTTTTAGTGTGTGCAGGTAGCGAGCGGAGTGAAATTTTTTCAGGGTAATTCTATCAGCCGGCTCTGGTGATACTTCGCATCGTCCATCTCCTGAAAGAAGGCCCATAGAGTCCAGAACCTTTCGTACTCGCCTGGCCCTGTCCACATTAAAAGGATGCTCCGGCGGATATTTATATTTCTCAAGCTCCTGTGAATAGATAAAAGCAGCTTTTTTCATTGCCAAAGTGTTCTCCTTAGAATTACTTTTTTATGCAAATCCGAAATTCAAATCTCTAAATTCGAAACAAATTCAAATGACCAAAATTCAAATCACCTAAACAATATGTTTTGAAAATTTGAACATTTGAATTTAAATATTGTTTAGGATTTAGGATTTCGTGCTTCGAATTTCAAGACGATAAAACAGATTCTTGCTATTAAGCGGCGCTGTTGTATTACAAACCTGATTTACATATACTGTAAAAACTTTGCTGCTATGATAAACATTGCATGTGACCAAACCAAAGGACATATTGATAATTTCGTTTTATCTTTGAATATCTGCTCAGGGATGCCCCGCCCAGCGCTGGGCGGGGTTATCCTTTCCAAGGGCCAGCGAAAGTATCTCTCTGCATTTTTTCTATTATTGCAAAGGCATTGGTAAATAGCCATCCAAAAGTTCAGCAGCGGCCAGGCGCCGGCACCAGTTAACGTTACCCAGCCTTTTCGGACGCCGCCGCAATATACATCTCCAGGATATCGCATTAAACCACCATTATCTATTGTATTTTTCTTCACTATTTCTTTGATGGTTGCTTTCATCCTTTCATCAAGTGGCTCTAATATTCCTGAAGGATACACTAATCCTAACAGCGAAGCATCCGGCTGGAAATCATCTTTTCTGATGGATTCGGCGGGCTCACCACAGGTTTTGCTGCGTCGGCCTATATTGCCTTTACTGTACGTCCTCGGAATCAGATTTTTATTACATGAATATAGCTCGGAAAAGACACCTGACATTTCTTTTTCAGTACGCAGTATGCCTTGCGGCATTTGCGTCCATTTCCTCTTTTTACTCATTAGCTCGATTGCAGCTCTAAGGCCGGCTATACACATAGCCAAAGAGTATGTATGATACCTTTTCTGCGCAGGAAAGATACATCTTTCCTCCCACAAATCAAAATAAGGCAGAACAAATTTGCCATTGTTCCAGGTATCGCAGATGCCAGAAGCGGTTTTTTGTATTAGTTTTTCAAATCTCGATAAATCACGAATGCCAAAATGTTTTATATGGTGACTTATTGCGATTAGCAAAGAGCCGTTCTGGTCCGGCTGAAATTGTGTTCCATGATGTATTACATATATGTATCTGTTCTTTACTGTTCGAGGCACTTTCACGGCAGCAGGAGGTATTAGTGTGCCGGCGATAGTCCCATTTACGTTGTAGGCGTTGAGAAAGAGGCCGGTATTTTTAAAACCTTCGGCTCTGTTAAAACACCAGCCGAAAAACCTTTCCGGGATGTCCCTTAAGCCAAGAATGTCCGCGGATATACATATATAAGATGCATCTCGAATCCAGACGTACCTATAATCCTGAGTAGTGGCGGGGTAGGCTAATTTGTCGGAATTGGCGGCGACAATCGCACCGTTTTCCAATGAGCTGTCTTCAATTACATTTTTGCTTATTTGAACAAGCTCTTTGATGTTCAACTTTTTCATCCAAATCGAACAGGCTTTATGAAAGTGACACCTGCGGAGCAGCCGGTGTTTATTTTGTTAAATCATACGTTATGTTATACACCTCACCGTCAAATTCGGTATTTACTTTATAGCCGGAGTTGTGAAATATGACCAGCATGGGTTTATTGTTTGGCAGGACTTTT
>Ga0315532_1002592_pt1 | contig 12288 bp, 10 predicted proteins | sample SalMarWE160370MG_FD_203082 | JGI IMG/M metagenome (GOLD analysis project Ga0315532, IMG submission 203082) | Salt marsh sediment microbial communities from the Plum Island Ecosystem LTER, Massachusetts, United States - Salt Marsh Sediment WE1603-70 ... | reverse complement strand
TTTCACCTCGTATGTATAATCTATATGTATTGACTCCGAAACATGCGGCCATTCATATCCTTTTTCGGCAAAATGGTAGAAGCTAGGCAAATCAAACCGATGTATTACAGGTTCGATACCCTGAAACGTAACAAGCCCTTTCTTATCCAATAGGTTCAGCATATCCTTCAATACGGCTATTCTCTCTGAAACGGTCTCGCACTCGAGGCTTTTTTCTAGAATGGACGGCAGAAAACGCCATGATGCCCAAAATACGTCTCCATTCCTGTTGCGTTTTCGTGTGTACTCTGCCAAGGACCGTGCCAGTAAGTCACGCGGCATCCCCATGTGTTGAGTAATAAATAGAAGCCTCCGTGAAACAATATCCAACTGAGGATTCCATCCAAGTGTCGCAGCAGATACAGCATCCAGATTGTCTAATTCACGAGCCAACTGGTCATTAGGCTCTTCCCGCTCATCCTCTTCGCTAGAAAGTCCGGAGTAGTATTTAGCTTCAATCAATATCAAGTGCACATGGTTTTCTTCTGTTTCAAGTCCAATTATCACATCTGGTTCACAAGGGATGCAGCCCGCTAATTTCAACCACGGCCAAAATGACCAGTGTACCCTGAGGACTTTGCCCGGGATTGTAAGGATATTGCCATGAAGCGAGCAGGCTGTCTGCAAAAAGGGTATTAGGGCATTTTGAGTCGGCAGGTATCTCATACAGCCGAAAATGTCGGATGTGAGAAGGTCCTCCATACGCTCTGATAAGTTCTGCCCTGTGTGACTTATCTTCCCACGAATTTCTGCAATTGTCATGAAATTTCGTTCAATGCGCTAATCCCTATTAGCATTATACCATCTAGTATTCTGGGGAAATAATACCTGATTTGTAGCAGGCCTAATTGGTATGGTGTCCCTGGAATTTGATGCTGCGGAGGTGGAAGAGTTGACAGTCGGGTATTCGGAGAATTACAATTCTCTACAGTAGACAGTGGGAAGGGGGCAGTAGTAGTGGCGAAACAGTGTCCGCATTGTGGGTTTGATATTATAGTTGGTCAGTCGATCTGTCCGGAGTGCTACAGCTTGATAAACGACCCTGAAGGACGTAAGCCATCGGGCCTAAAAGCTCTCAAGAACGTCATGATCTTCCTCCGCGATCCAGTTCATTCGGTATCGTTCCAAGATCGAGTAGTGAAGTACATGCCAGAACGGGTGGGAGTGACTTTTTATGTCGAAACGCCGGAAGCCTTGAGAGAAGTTACTCAAAACTCCGTGGGCACGTGGGGCTTAGTTATTGTTGATGCTGACGTTGCCCAACAAGAACAGGAACTCCTCAATTGCTTTGTCGACGAAAACCCAGGGATTGTTGTTGGCATACAATATGATTTTGGGACTGCCATCCCAGCAAGGGCACCCTTGAGGAACGCCATTATGTTCCGAAGGCCTTCAGATATCGACGCATGGCTGCGCATTATGCACCAATTACTAGATGGGGTACAGAGCAGTTGAAGTTCCTTGAAATGGGGGGCTTGACAATGGTTGCCTTAGATGATACAATATTGTCCAATAATGAACCGCACGGCTTCTACAGTGCTGCTTTATCAGTATTGGTACATCGTGGAGTAAATGGAGATAGCTGTGAAAGTACCATTGCAACTTCTTATAGAGCATACTTTGAGAGATCGACTCAAGAACATCAAGAAACAAACCAGTATTCCAATTACGAAGATTGTTTCTGATATACTTGAAAAGTATTTACATGAATATGAAGAGCGTTATGATGTCCAGCCAGAGTTGCCGATGTCAACGAAGAATTCACAGGTCTTCGATTAACTCATGACTTTGAATGCAGAGATGAAAGTAGTATATACAGTACAAGTAAGGTTTAAGTCTAAGGTGACTCTAAGTTAAACGAGTAGAATGTGAATAGTATCGGAGGTGATCCGACGATGGTAGCAAAGAAAGGTCATCCTAGGATTCTGCTAGTAGGAGGCGGGGCACGGGAGCATGCCATTGGTGAAGCCTTGTGCCGTAGGCAGAAGGTCAATTTATTGGTGGTAAGCCACAATTACAATCCTGGACTAGCTAGGCTGGCTTGCCAATTCGAGAGGTATAAGGAAACTGACGCAAAATCGATAATAAAATGGGCCAAGCACCATGGTGTCAACCTTGCGGTCATAGGGCTTGAGGACTCACTAGACGTGGGGTTGCCGGACGCATTAGCTGACATTGGTATCCCGACAGTAGATCCATGTCGGGACGCTGCCCGAGTCGAAACATCGAAGCTATTCACTCGTGATCTCATGCGTAAGCACGGCATTCCGGGCCAAGTGGAATACCACCACTTTACAGATGTCAATTCTCTTAGAAAATTCCTCTTGTCTTCCTCTCGCGATTATGCGTTGAAGCCAGTGGGGCTAACCGCAGGCAAAGGAGTCAAGGTAATGGGTGAACACTTTGGCTCCGTCGAGGAAGCAATCGCGTATGGCGAGAAGGTTATCCACGAGGAGATTGGCGGTACATCTGGTTTGATTGTTGAGGAGCGACTTATTGGTGAAGAATTCACGCTGCAAGCCTTCGTAGATGGTGAGACGGTCTTGCCCATGCCCCTTGTACAAGACTTTAAACGGGCACGTGAAGGAGATATAGGGCCGAACACTGGAGGGATGGGGTCGTATTCGGAACCTGACGGTCTATTACCTTTTGTAACACGGAAGGAGTCAGATGATGCATGCGAGATTCTACGTCTGATTGTTCGCGCGCTGAGAGCAGAGGGAATGCGATATCAGGGGATTCTTTATGGGCAGTTCATGGTTACCGATAGAGGTATCAAACTTATCGAGATGAATGCTCGGTTCGGAGATCCAGAAGCCGTAAACGTGCTGCCATTACTAGAAAATGATTTTGTGGATGTGTGTCGAGCCATCGTAGGCGGTACACTGCGACAAATAGATTTGAACTTTGCAAGGAAAGCAACCGTGTGCAAGTATATAACGCCACCAGAATATGGGTTTGAGCCCAAGTTGGGGGTGCCCATAAAGCTGGACATACCCAAGATTCAGTCGTTGGGCGTAAGAATCTTCTTTGCCAAAGTTGACCAGGGCCAGGAGGAAGATGTATTCCTCACGACATCGTCTAGGTCGATTGCTTTGGTAGGCATTGGCGACTCTGTGGAAGAAGCAGAAGCACTGGTGGAACAGGCTACTTTGCATGTTAGTGGCGATTACCATATCCGGCACGACATTGCCAAGAAAGAAATGCTCCAACGCAAAGCCCTTGGGAAAAAGATTGCTGTCGCCGCCTATCGTTAGTTGCTAACAAGATTTTCCCCCTAAGTTGACAATAAGAGAATTTTCACACAGTCTGACGGCTTTGGTGTAGTCACTTAGACTGTCGAGGTTTTTCGGATCTACTAAGAACTTGCATCAAGTCTCGATGTAGGCTACGGTATTCTTGGGAGATAATACCTGATTTGTAGCAGGCCTGATTAGTATGGTGTCCCTGGAATTCAATAGATCCTTCGTCAAGTACCATCTCTGCTCTTTATGCCTCGTCTAATGATATCGGCGAATTCTTTACTAGTTACCCAGTTTCCTTCACGACCGTCCCTGGGTTCTTCAACATTGATCCCATATAGCTTGTTTCGCCAAGCACCGGTTCTCACGTCATCTTCAATTGTTGCGATGCCGCCAAATCGTCCGACCCAATAGATTTTGTCTTCTTTATAATCAAGATAGATGGACATTCCGCTTTTTTGGGCTTGTATAGTTGAAGCCTTTCCTCCAGCCTTTGAAACCAGCTTATCATAATTTTCCAGTGCATATTTAAGGTAGTCTATAAAGTAGTTACCCTGGAGATTTAACCCCTTATTGTCGAGGAAGAACTCCCAATTCAATATCTGATAGTCGTCAGAGGTGTCCTGAAATCCAAGTTTGTTAGGCAGCAGCGCTATGTGAAACGCATAGCAGCCCTGGTATGTTTGTGTAAGGACGTCGATGATCGCGTTTTTCTGTGCCTTCATCTGCCTGTCAAAATGGTTTTGCGTTAATTTAGCAAACATCTTGGCTTCGACGATGACGAATGCGGTTACCGGTTGCAGAATCTGGATGACCACATCCGGGGTATCTCTGGTCGCCGTGAATATCTCAGTGCCAACGTTCCTTTTGCCCGCTGATTCCTTCAGGTTATATTCGGTATAGAACAAAAAGGCATCTTTTGTATTTTCTTCATTTACTTCGTCAGGAAATCCACGAATCTGACGCAGGAAGCTGTATAGATTGGACGATCCCCCGTGGAACAGCAATGAAGGTAATACTGTTCCAGTGTAAAACCTTTCTTTCCGGTTGATCGGCAGCGCGTGTTTCAGAGTATCGGTTAGTAGCTCATAATCCATGGATATTACTCTATCATAACTAAATATATTCAGCTTCGGTGGTATTCTGGGGAAATAGTACCTGATTTGTAGTAGGCCTAATTGGTATGGTGTCCTTGGAATTCAGTTCGATATACTTAATTACTTGAGATCAAAATCCGATTTAATCCTGTTAAGTAGTTTTGGATATGGGCAAGCGCCTATAGGTTTCAGGATCTTCTTGTTCATCAATGACTTTCCCGCCCCAAGAAACGAGGCCATCACATATTTCTCTATGAGGGTAACGTCCCTAACATCTCTCAGATGATTATCGCGAGAAACATCAGGCTTAAAAGGTTTTACTTTATAGATATGCATCAGCACAGTAGAGTCAACAAGGAAATCTTCTACATCTTGTTTTACCGCTTCGGGAAAAGAAATCTTAGAAGTAGCTTTTTTATGACCAAGAATATTTGTCGCAATATATCGGTATACTTGGTTCTGTGTGCTCTGTCCGGTATCATCCAGATGCCCCGATAATCGCCTGAAAGCTGGCCTAGCAGTAACATAATGATTATCACCAGTTTGCCCAACATAGAAGTACTGATCCTTACCATGACAAATCTCAATCACATAGAGAAGATATGCTCTTCTAAAGTGTGATCCTGGTAGTTCTATCCGAACATCAGGCATGGGTTACTATATCCTCACGCTGGATTTACTTGCACCTATTATACAACGTTTGGATTCATCGCTGCGGACCATTGTTATTCTGGGAAATAATACCTAATTTGTAGTAGGCCTGATTGGCATGGTGTCCCGGGGATTGCTAATTCCGAGAACCTGGTACAAACTTCCTAGTACGTAAGAGGAATTGACAACTACTTTATACATGTCTAATATGAACACCGTCCCGAATAGCCAAGCAGAGACCTCGCATAACAGTCGGGTTTGGTGAAAGCTGAAAAGTGCGGGTAGTAGTCGGCACAAGGTAAGCTGAAAGCCAGGCCGGACGATAGCAGGTAAAAGAAGTAAGGTTACTCGGGGCGTCTGTTTTTTACTGGCTAAGCGTCCTTGGCGCAGTTTGAAATGACCCAATAGATACGCTTACTGTCTGCGTGGATATCGGCCTATTCGAGTTCGACTCTTAACCAAAGTTCACCATCTACGCCTTTGATTTCGTGGTATTCTGGGGAAATAATACCTGATTTGTAGCAGGCCTAATTGGTATGGTGTCCCTGGAATTCCACGAGGTGACCTGAATCGCATACTCTAAGGGCTTCGTTTATGCCGAACGAACATTATCTCACCAATATCTTGGTCGCAAGTGACCTTTAGCTCTGAAAAGCAGGAAATGTCATCCAAATTAAGATCAATAGGGTCGCTTTTTTCTCCTGGGGAAAGAGTACCAACACTAGCAAATCGTTTGACATGCCCAGTCTTGTTCACGCCACCTACTATAACTTGGGTTAGAGTATTTCTGCAGGTATTCATGATATGAATGCGCAATATTTGCTCAAGTCTATTATATTGACACTTCAAAGAGAATATGTTTGCTATTCCTCCCCATCTAAGACGAACAATCTTGTTGGGTAGCAGAGAACTGACGAAGTTTTCAATGTGCGGTGCCCCTAAAACTAAAGTAGCTCCATACTTCCATGCAAGCTTCCTTATACCTTTGGCAACAATAGCTGCCATTAAAGGATCTAGTGTAGAAGTAAATTCATCGGCAACCCATACCGGTTTCCCTGAATCACATAATAAAGCAACAGCAAAACGGTATCTTTGTCCATCTGAAATCTGATGCGGTCTTTTGAGGTAGAGATGCGCCTCTGCTAGACCAACACTGTTAAGTAAGTTTATCGCCGCAAAAGTTGAACCGCCCACTTGCTCTATCAATGGAAGACTCTCGTTCCAGCTAGTTCCTAGTATTGCGACATTGTTTGGATAGAGGCCCTTCGTTTTTCCAATGATGGTCATGTGCTTTCTCAAGTTTTCTATATCTTCAACAAGAAACCTAATTAAGGTACTTTTGCCACTCCCACTAGCACCAGCTATCAAAACCGTGTCTCCAGGATTAATAGTGAATGTGAAATCCTTCAGAACTTGTGAATACATCTGTGTAGAATCTACTGAGAACGCCTGCTTAATCTCCTGCGCCCTTTGTGTTAATCCATTACTCGCATTATAGGCAGTGGAGAGCCGCTCAAACTTAATTGATTTCGTCAGCTTTGGACGTGGGCGATCCGCGAACTTGCTCTGCTTCTTGATCAGTTTAGCTTTCTCTAGCACATGCCTACCCTCTTTACTAATGGGAAATACCAAATATGGTTTTGGCTCCTTGTCTGTGAAGAAGTTATATTTAGTATGGTTCGGTCTCTGTTCCCATTCTCCAACTCCATACTCAGGGATGATGCCATTCTGGGATCCGAGTGTGTAGCCAGCTTTAACGAAGCCAGCATCCTCAAAAAAATGATGATAGTCTGTCATGGCTGCTATTACCTCTACCAATATGGGAGTATAGCCATTAATGTCCCAATATTCTTTAGCATACTCGACTAAATGCTTTGCGGTTAAGACACCAACACCCATTCCTCTGAATTCCGGGTGCACTACAACACGTGGAATTCTTACAAGACGATTAATTAATTTGCTATTCATCTGTTCACGAAAATTAGTATTGAATAACTCAAACCTTGGCTTTGCTGCTGCTACTGTTGCCGCAAGCACACCGTACCCTATTATTCCATATTTGTCTGACTCAATTATCAAAACACTTCTTCTACCCACTATCTTATTTAGGCCTTTACCCCGATAATGGAACTGCTCAAGAAGCTTTGCACTCCTCCAATCTTTTGACGAAAGGCGTTCGCGAAATGTGAGACGAAGCTGATGAGGAGGAACTACTATGGTCTCAGAAACACTATAGGGGGGATACAATTTGATATGCTTTCTTAAGCCAGTAGCTTTGTCAGTAAGAATTTTGTTGACCTTGTTGAAATGCTGTAACTTCGGTACAAACTCCAAAAGGTCTCCGGGTTTAACGTAAATGAAAGGTCGTAGGGAGACCTCACGATTTCCCTGTAATTTCAGACTTGTGTGATCTCCATTACTTTTGACTGACTCTACTTTAAGGAGTTCACTTTCAATATTCATCTAGCCCGCTTATTGTTAAATATGATATGTTACCTTTTCCGTCTACGTGATAGCCAATGATGCCAGGTTTTTCTTTACGCAAGTCGTCCAGAAATGTTTGTATGTCCTGTTTAGTTACAAGCAAGTTATCATCGGAAAGCATTGTGATACAGCACCAATCGGTGATTGCCTCAATGTCGGCTATCCCCGTTGCCTTGTTTTTCATCATACGATACCCAGTTATCAGTTTGTTCTTCAATGTCTCACAGTGTAGGGAACGTTCGTATCTGGTCGGTGTTAAGTTCAAGGCAGTAGCTATCACATCGAAATAACCATCAGTCACAAAAACATGTTCCATTTCTGGAATAGTTTGGAGTCTCGAAGAGAGCTGAAGGAGTATCTCCACGTCATTAAAGATAGCGGATTTATAAACTACTTCGTGATTTTCCTTATCTGCTACTATCAACCCCAAATCTTCCATAGCCTCAAGATGTGATACCACTTTGTGGGGCTTAGTATCTTTAGCATAGTCCCCAGTTTCGGACTTGATTTGCTTTTGCATCTCTTTCAAGCTATCTTGGATTCTTCTCCTTGTGGAAAAATCTGCTGACGCATCGATATATTCTTCATAGATCGTCAGAAATATCCCTTCGATATTATCAGCTAAAAAGCCGTATGGGACTTGGCCTTTCTCCTTCAAAAGACTCGCTATTTTCAGAATGAAAGCACCCTCTGTCTCTAAATAAAAGCGCAGATACGCGAGTCTTTCTAGCTTAGTCAAGTCATAGAAACTATTTACGTTGTCTTCATCGGTTTTATTGAGCGATGTTAGAATCGCATTGATAACATTACCTTTCCAGTTCCATGTCATATTGTTGAAAACGAACTGAAATCCTCTATTCTTGGTTCCTGCTGTTAAAACTATGTACTTCGCTATTGCTTTCTTGTTTTCGCCCAATACCGATTCGAGCCTTCTAGCCACTGTTTCAGGGTATGATGGTTGATCCGAGTAAGTACAGCAGCGGATAAGAACTGAATAGTTACCAGGTCTAAGCGCACCGGTGTGAGTCTTCGCTATGAACCGGGGCTCCATCAATATTCCAATCCCCCATGAATAGTCAAGCGCGGCCTTATTTTGGTTACGAATACTCTGTTTACCATGTCGTTTGATAACAGCGCATATCCCAATGGTAAGCTTCTAACAAGCTGTTCAAAAACTCTGGATAACACGCTTTCATGTCCAAATTCAAACGAATCAGGAGCAAGTGTATTAAGCATACCTTCTGTAGCCGCTAAGTCATCTCTCATACTAATTGAGTGAACAATCAGCATGTCTGCGTTTCTCCTGATAGACGGATCTAAGCCTGATGGATTCTGAGTAGCTACAACAATAGACAGTCCTAGATTTCTTCCCTCATTAACATATTTTCTAAGTGGTTCATTTGACGGTGTAATTTCCCTCGTGGGCATATAGTTCTGTGCTTCGTCAATAATTAACCATCCTCGAGGCAGCCCTTCCTCCATCCTTTGCTTGTATTCCAGGTACTTTGAATAGGCGCTATCAGCTTTCTGTTGGTCGTCTTGGCTCTTGAGTGTTTCAAAACGATCGAACTGAACTGAGGCCAGCCTGTAATATCTATCCGATAGACTCCTCAATTGCATTATCTTTTTCACAATGACGGCCACCAACAGAGACCTAATGCTTTGGTCAATGTCGCGAAGTAATAAGACTGAAATCTGCCCCGCTGTAAATAACTCCTTTATGTTTAAGCCTTTCTCCGAAAAGACCGGTAACCTTCTGAAAGCCTTGAATCTTCGCCTTACCGCTTCTATTGTCTTCGCTTCGTACCGTGAGATTCCTGGACAGTTATCTAGACAATTCATCAGGTCATCGATCGAGTAGTTACTTTCCGCATTGACATATGTACCATTGACATCTTGGTAACCCTCAAGTGCCACCTTCTCATAGACTTCGGCAACAAGTTGGCCGATGGGGTCTGCATAAGTGTCTACACCAAAGAGAGAGGCCCAATCGTCCCCTGTTAGATCGGAGGGTCTAATCGTAATCTCTCTTGAAGTACCTTCAGGAGGTTGTCGTGTACCTTTTGGATAGAGAAGCATAACGTTTAGTGTCTCGTCTACGAGACCCCACCTCTTTGCTTCCTTAACCTGCACACTATTAGCCGCATATACTTCAGATAACCTGAACGGCATAGTAATAAAAACGTTCATTGTATCTAGTAAAAGGATGGCTTGTTTGTCATCTCCCTGTCTTATCCATTTGTTTGAAGCCAAAGATTCAGCTATGACTCCTAATGTATATGTCTTGCCAGACCGCCTCTTGCCAACCACATATACTGCATGAGCACCCTCGGTATCAAGCCAGACATTATTATTCCTCTGGTATTCTGCGATTCGGCCGAGATAGATTGCTTCCGTCTTTGCACTAGCTGGTATTTTGCCAACCAGGATATTGTTATTTGTTAATTCTGGTGAATTGAGTTGTTGAGACAAAGTGTAGCCAGGTTCAATCCGGAATGTTACGTTTGGTATTAATCTTTCCTCTTCCACTTCCACTGAATTACCCTCTTGCATAGCTATGCTACGGTATCGCTTGTAATCAATCGTTTCTTCATCAAATAAGCTTTACCTGCAGCGTCCGACATTCTTTGTGTTATCTCTCTTGGAGTCATTATCCCTCTTAGTTTTCCCTTTAAGGCTTCGATCGCTTCTCTAGAAAACGGGAAGCAATCTAACTCTAGGGTCTCTGATACCTCCGTTTTTAGCTCCCCTATTTTATTTTCAGCTTCTTCTTTATTAACAACATACGTAAGTACCGCGTTTATGAAATTGTCAACGTCACCAGCCTGTATCTCGCCTATTTGAATAAGATTATGAGAACCTATCCTTGACAATATAGGCCCAGCTTCCGCACCAAAAATGCTTGGCAACCGTCTTATGTCTACAGCCGAGCAACTCATTAATATAGCTACATCCCTTTGATTCTCATCAACTAGGCGCCTGAAAGCCTCTTCGTAGGTTGAGATACCATAATCGTCACCAACATACTGAAGTCTATCCAATTCATCGAGAATAATGGCGAGAGTCTGGTTTTGTACCCTCTTTACTACTTTTCCAATGATTATTACTATATTGGCTAGCCTAGAGGGTATGCTATCTGCCAGTGCTTGAGTTTGATTCAGTTCTGCCAAATCCCTTGCCGGTACGCTCACACCTGATATATACCGCCAAAATGCAAGCTCTCTGTCTGGACGAGCACCTAACAGACTGGCGACCGCTCTAGATAGTTCCTCGTCTCCCAAATTCTCTTTAAGTGCCTTTAGTAGCTCATCAAAACCAACCAAGCCAATGCTCTTTATCAAGCTCCGAAATAGACCAAGGACAAAGTCCTGGCCCATGCTTGCCATAATACCGTCGTGATAGAGATCTAGAAATGTGGACTTTTTGGGAACACTTGGGCACTCAACGTAAACGGGATATATATTAAGCAGTCCTTGGAGCTTATGATTAATATGGAAGATAGTATGCGTTTTACCACCACCATAGAGTCCCCAAAACAGACGCTTGGGTGGCCGGTCTGTAACCAGATTAACCTCCAGTCCCTCAATGAGCTTTGGTATATCTATACCTGTTCTTGGAGCATAGAACGCTGCATCAGTCCTTGGATCCAGAATAAAATTTGATCTTTTGAGGCCAAACCATTGAGCAATTCCTTCATCTGACATTTAGAACACCTCCAGTATTTCAGATTCGTCCCTAGTTTCTCGGAAAAAAGCTGCTAATGAACTTAATATATCATTGTCGTTTTCTATTCTAATACCTAATTCCCTATTTTGCCTGCCAGTTAAATTTTCAGAGCCGAATATTGCATAGTAAGGACCACCTAGTGGTCCAGGTTCGCTGATATATAGCTTAGCATGCAACCTTTCATTCTTTACTATATCTGCTCCGAGAAGTCTGAGTGATTTTAAGCTTTTTACACCTCTAGGATCTCTATATCTTTCTAGAGGCAGGGTAACAACAGATATCTGGACTTCATCGTAGACTTGTCTTGCCTTTCGCACAGCTTCCTCAAGACTATATATGTAATCCGGGTCATATAGTCTTATCCATGGCGAACAGATGTAGAGTCTAATGAAATTTGGTTGCATTACTAAGCTATCAATGAAATAGCCAGTTATATCTTCGATGAGTAACTGATACGACTGTAGCTCTGGGTACATGTACCTCAGTTTACTGAAAGATTCCTGTAAGTCCATATCTCCGTTTATTGCCTTTAGCAATAGAGTAACCTTGGTTCCCAAGGATGACATATGAAAACCGTGTTCGGTGCTCAATACAAGACCAGAACTCTGCAACTGTGAAAACAAGTCATCCGATAACTCGGAGCGTTCCATTAGGTCAGATAAACTATTTTGCGTAATAGTATCCTGTAATTCATACAGCCCATTTAGGAACTGGTAGGCACTTTGTGTACCTGCTATTTCGCTGACTGTAATAGGCATGTTACTCTTCTTGGTCTAAGAACACTCTATCTTTTAGTACATCACGAGCGAAAATGGGTGAAATGACATCAAGGTTACCATTTTCAATCATTATATCAGCTTCCTCTAACACTGCGTTGAAGAACTGCATTATGGTGCGTGGCTTCAGTTCAGCCTTTTTCTCATGAATTATATCAATGATAGTGCTTGTAGTTTCTTCACTAAATGGAAAGAATTCGTTTGTGTTGTCAAATTGAGGGTTTCTAAAGTATTGCAGAAGGTCTCGAACAAATACTAAGGCATCATCAGTAA
>Ga0315532_1002572_pt1 | contig 12348 bp, 8 predicted proteins | sample SalMarWE160370MG_FD_203082 | JGI IMG/M metagenome (GOLD analysis project Ga0315532, IMG submission 203082) | Salt marsh sediment microbial communities from the Plum Island Ecosystem LTER, Massachusetts, United States - Salt Marsh Sediment WE1603-70 ... | reverse complement strand
GCATGAAGAATACCAAGTAAAATGCCAATTCCAATACCCCATAATAATCCAACCCAAGGACTTCCTGATACAAATGCTCCCCAGACACCGAAGAAAGCAGCAAATCGCATCATGCCTTCCAGACCAATGTTTACAACACCAGCATTTTCTGAAACTAAGCCACCTAGAGCTGCAAATAGAATTGGTGCAGCATAATCTAATGTTTGTGCGATGGAATCATTAAAAAGAGACATATTGTTCATTTTGTATCTCCTTCACTTTTAATTGGGATTGATTTTTTTGACCTTATGATTTTCATGAGCCAGTATCGAACAAATGCTTGAAGTGCAATAAAAGCCACAGCAAAACCTTCTAAAATTGAAGGAAAAGTCTTAGGAACGTGGGCTAGTTGTACAGAGGTTGCACCTGTCCTTAATGCTCCAATAAGGATACCGGCGAGTAAAACACCAATCGGTTCATTTTGTCCAATTAAAGCAACAGCAATTCCATCAAATCCATATCCACCTTCAAATATAGGTGGGTACTGAAAGAGGACGCCAAGTACCATAAATACACCACCTAATGCTGCAATAGCACCAGAGATGAACATCGTTTGGATAGTTCTTTTTTCAACTTCTATACCAGATGCTTTTGGAGCTTCCATTCCAAAAATTAATGTATGACCCATTGCGCGAATTTCATACCCAAGTGTTGTTTTATAAAACAAATACCAAACAAGATATAAAACAACAATAATAATGATAATACTGATATTAAGACGGGTACCAGATAATATTTTGGGAAGCTTAGCAGTTTGACTAATATATGGAGTTCCAGATACTCCTGTTTCAACTGCTGCTTTCATGGGACCAATGACCAGCCACCCTTCAATAAGATAAAGAGCAATCCAATTCAACATAATTGTTGTTATAACTTCATGTATACCTTTTTTTGCTTTTAGGTATCCTGCGATAGCCGCCCAGAGACCTCCCATAAGCATTGCTAAAATAAAAATAAAAGGCAGATGAATAATCTTTGGTAAACTTGCAAATGGTTCAGCATATCCAATATAAGCAGCGGTAATACCACCAACAATAAAATGACCCTCTGCTCCAATATTAAACAAGCCGCCTTTTGCAGCAATTGCAAATCCAAGACCTGTTGCAATAAACATGGCTGAAGAGAGAAGCATCTCTGCGAAATGACCTTTCCAATAGGGACCAGGGAATAAACCTGATGCCCCAAATAAGAGTTTATAGGCAACAACTGGATCTCTTCCAGTAGCTTTTATAAGTATTGCACCAAGAATAAATGATAGAAGTATAGAAATAAGTGGGACTAAAATATTCATCCACCAGTGTTTTTCTTTTCTTCCAAAAACAACTTTTTTTAATACATCTTTCATTATACCACCTTTTTCTGCCTTTTTAGTCCGAGCATCATGAGACCCAATTCTTCTTCATTTGTTTTATCTGGTGTTGTTTCTCCTACTATTTCTCCCTCGTATAGTACTAATATCTTGTCGGAAAGAGCCATAATCTCTGATAATTCAAGTGAAATTAATAATATTGCTATACCTTTTTTCTTCTCTTCGGTAAGTTTCTTATATACAAATTCCATTGCACCAATATCTAATCCCCTCGTAGGTTGAGAAGCGAGAAGAAAATTATGATCGGTAGACATTTCTTTGGCAAGAATTATTTTTTGCTGGTTACCTCCTGAAAGGTTACTGATTCTTGTGTATATATCTCTCGGTCGTATATCAAATTCTTCTAATTTTTTCGTAGAAAATTTATCAATCTCAGGATTATTTAATATTCTATTTTTAGAAAAAGGATAAAGAGTATGTTGACCCATAATAATATTCTCCCTTACCCTGAAGGGCAGTACAAGCCCTCTTCCTTTTCTGTCTTCAGTAATATATGCCAATCCCTTAGTCCTTAAATTGTAAGGAGTAAGCAGTCTAATTTCTTCACCATTAAATATTACCTTCCCTTTTAACGGACGAGTAAATCCAATTAATGTATTAACTAATTCAGATTGTCCATTCCCTTCTACCCCGGCAATACCAACAATTTCACCGGCATGAACATCAAAAGAAACGTTTTTTAAACCTATAATTCCTCTATTATTCTTAACTGTAAGGTTAGTTACTGCAATAACTTCCTTACCAACTTTTGTCTTGACTTTTGGGATTTCCAATACTACATCTCTACCAACTACCATTCGGGAAAGTTCAACCTCATCTGTTTTCTTTTTTTCTACCACTCCTTGAAGTTTTCCTCGTCGTAAAACTGCAATTTTATCTGCAATAGTAATTACTTCTTTAAGTTTATGAGAAATAAAAAGAATCGTTTTACCATCTTCTTTTAATTTTATTAAAGTTTTAAATAAATCTTCAGTTTCTTCTGGAGTAAGCACTGCAGTAGGTTCATCAAAAATCAATATTTCTGCGCCTCTCCTTAATATTTTTAATATCTCAACTTTTTGTTGAATACCTACAGGAAGATTTGCTACTTTATCTCTCGGATCTATCTTTAATCCGAATTTTTCAGATAACTTACCCACCTCTTTTAAAGCTTTTTTATAGTCAAATATAAGTCCTCTATGTGGCTCATCACCAAGTACAATATTCTGGGTTACAGTAAAACGTGGTATTAACATAAATTCCTGGTGTACCATACCTATTTTTAATCTGATTGCATCATGAGGGTTTTTAATATCAAATTTTTTATCAAACACATAAATTTCACCCGATGTAGGAGTATATAATCCATAAATAATCTTCATTAGGGTAGACTTTCCCGCTCCATTTTCTCCTACAATAGCAAAAATCTCTCCTTTATTTACAGAAAGGCTTATTTTATCATTCGCAAGAACACCTGGGAATTGTTTGACAATGTTTTTTACTTCTAATGCCTTCATAAGTTACCTCTTACTATTAATAATTTAAAAATACAGGGTGGAATGAATTACTCCACCCTGTATAAAACCCTTCCCTTTCTAATTAAAAATCAGTTGGAGGAGCCCAACTATTAACCTCTTTTGGATCCTGTGGTACTGTAATTTTACCATCAATAACCATTTGTCTTAAACTCTCTACCTTATCAATCTGTTCTTGTGTGAGAACATCCTTTACATGGTCAGGAGCCCAACCTACTCCACCATCTTCTAATGCCATCACTATAAGACCGCTTTTGAATGTATTATCTGCAACACTTTTAATTGCGAGATATGTTGCATAATCTACATGTTTTATAGCAGAAGTAAGTGTTCTATCGGGGCAAAGATTTGGATCAAGACCCATATCTACATCAACTCCAATACCCCAATAAGGATCTCCCTTTTCACAGATTGACTGGAACATCCCGTTCCCTGTTGCACCAGCTGCATGAAATAAAATGTCACAACCCTGGCTTATTTGAGACTCGGCAGAACTTTTGCCCAATGCGGGTTCAGTAAAACTACCGGTATATTGTCCGTAAATTGCAGCATCTGGATTTGTTGTCTTTACGCCTGCCAAATATCCTGCTTCATATCTAAGCACCGGAGGAATTGGCATACCACCAATATAACCAACCTTAGCTACTTTTGTTGCATATCCTGCAATTGCTCCTACCAAGAATCCGCATTCATGCTCATTAAATAGATAACTCACTACATTTACCAGATCTACTACAGTTCCAGTTTCATCTACAGGAGACGCATCAATCAACAAAAATTTTGTATTAGGATATTTTATGGCAGATTCACCAATTGCACCTGCCAGCATAAATCCTACACCAATGACCAGGTCACAATTTACTTGTTCAACTAATGTAGAAATATTTGGTATATAGTCTTTCATATCTTTTGATTCAAGAACAATGGCTTCTACGTTTAGAGGTTTGATATTTGCATCTGCTAAGTCCTCAGGAATACTTGCCTTAAAGTCTTCATCACTAAGAGGCTCATAACCGCCACCTTGTACATATTTTACTTTCGCTGCCCACGTCTCCAGTCCACGAATTGCAGAATCATTAAATGATCTGTCTCCTCTTCCCCCAACATCTGTTACTATTCCGACTTTAATTGGTTCTCCAGCCGCAAAAACTGTTGAAGAAAGACATAAACCTAATATTATTACTAACGCGATTACTAGTAATAGATTCTTTTTCATTTTTGAAATCTCCTTTCATTTTTTAAAATACTTAAAATCCCAACTTTACTTTTACCCTGTTAATTACTTTTATTTAATAGGGTTTATGCGGTCAGAAAAATAGTTCATCTATCACCTCCTTAATTTTTTCTATAATTACTACAATGGTGTTTATTAAGATACTCGTGTCTTATATTATAAGTAATACGACATTAACCTATTTTTTTCCTGCTTAAAAATAAAAATATTTCTTAAATTATATCATGCAAGTTTAGTAAATCAAATAAATTCACAAATTTAGTCTTTCTCTACAAGGCAACCATATTTTTCCTGATTACTTGCAAATTAATAAAAATAAATTAAATTTTAAAATTTAAATTTTCCATTCCTGAAGATACTTTTTTTGCTCAGGAGTAAGCTCATCAATCTCTATTCCTGAGGCTTCTAACATTAACCTGGCTACTTTTTTATCTATCTCCCCTGGAACTCTGTAGAGTTTGTTTTCCAGTTCTTTATAATGATCGTTAATATATTTTATAGAAAGGGCCTGTAAGGCAAAGGATAAATCCATAATCTCTACTGGATGACCATCTCCAGCAGAAATATTAACCAGACTCCCTTTAGCTAATAAATAGATTCTTCTACCATCTTTTAAAATATATTCATCAATGTTTTTTCTCACTTCATTTTTCTTTACAGATAACTCTTTCAAATCTCTTTTAGATATTTCTAAATCAAAATGACCTGCGTTGGCTAGTATAGCTTTATCTTTCATTTTATCCATATGTTTTTTTACTAATAAATCTTTATTCCCAGTTGCAGTAATAAAAATATCTGCAAAAGGTACCGTCTGATCTAATTTCATCACGCTAAAACCGTCCATTCGCGCCTCTATAGCCCGGATAGGGTCTATCTCGGTAATTATAACTTCCGCTCCTAGTCCCCGACCACGAGAGGTAATCCCTTTGCCACACCAACCATATCCTATTACTACTACGGTCTTGCCAGCAATATTAAGATTGGTAGTCCTCATGATAGCATCCCAGACTGATTGGCCAGTTCCATAACGGTTATCAAAAAGGTATTTCATATAGGCATCGTTTACCTTAAAAACAGGAAAAGCAAGTTTGCCCTCTCTTTCTAAAGCTTGCAACCTGATTACCCCGGAAGTAGTCTCCTCTGCTGCCCCTAAAATATTGCTTTGCAATTCTTTTCTTTCTGTAGAAACTATAGAAACTAATTCCGCCCCATCATCTATGATAAGATTGGGCTTAATATCCAAAACTCGATTTAGATAATATCTAAAAATCTCATCGGAGACACCATACTGAGCATAAACCTTTACCCCTTCTTTTGCCAAAGCTGCCGTTACTTCATCTTTGGTAGAATAAGGATTGCTCCCGGTAACCGCTACCTCTGCCCCACCACTTTTCATTACCAGAGCCAGATAAGCTGTTTTGGCCTCCAGATGGATACTTATAGCTACCCTCTTATTTCGAAAGGGTTTTTCTCTAATAAACTGTTCTTTTATCGTATTCAAAATAGGCATATGTTGGCTGACCCAATTAATTTTCTTTCTCCCCTCAGCAGCTAAAGAAATATCTTTTATTTCATAATTAGAATTCATATTATCTTTACCTCATTATTTTTGATTATTAGGCTAAACTTCACGTTGATCTTTTACTGTGTATCTTCATTTATCATATTTATTTAAATAATCTTCATTAGAAATTAATATTTTTCTTGGATTTCGACCATCGTATGGTCCCACGATTCCCCTTTTTTCCATTACATCTATCAATCGAGCTGCTCGGGTATAACCAATTCGAAGCTTTCGTTGCAATATTGATATTGAAGCTTGTTTACTATTAATAATAATAGAAACAGCTCCATTGAATAATTCATCTTCTTCCTCTTCTTCTCTTTCTCGCAGTAGACCTTTGCTCTTTTTATATTCTAAGACTTCTTGTTCATATTCGGGAGAGGGGGAATGCTTTATTAAATAGGATACCACATTTCTAATTTCTTTTTCTACTACAAAAGCCCCTTGAGCTCTAATTGGCTTAGATACGCCAACCGGGGAAAATAACATATCACCATTTCCTAACAATTTTTCGGCACCATTAATATCTAATATAGTCCTTGAATCAACCTGAGTAGAAACTGCAAAGGCAATTCTGGAAGGGAAATTTACCTTTATTGAACCGGTAATAATATCTACAGAAGGACGTTGAGTAGCTATTATTAAATGTATGCCGGTTGCCCTGGTCATCTGTGCTAATCTACATAACGATTCCTCTGCTTTTACCGGAGAAGATAACATCAAATCAGCTAATTCATCGATTACTATTATAATACAAGGTAAGGAATCAGTGCCATTATTAATATTTCTAACATATTCATTATAGCCGTCTAAATTCCTGACTCCTGCTTCCGCAAATATTTTAAATCTTTTTTCCATTTCAGATATCGCCCAGTTTAATACTTTTATGGCTTGACTTGCATCGGTTATAATGGGTATTAACAAGTGTGGAATGCCATTGTAAATATTTAGCTCTACTCTTTTTGGGTCAATCATCAGAAATTTTACTTTTTCCGGACTTAGCTTATAAAGAATACTTAATATTATATTATTAATACATACGCTTTTCCCTGATCCTGTTGCCCCGGCAATTAATAAATGAGGAAGTTCGGTTAAGTCTGAGATTATGGGCTTGCCTCCAATATCTATTCCTAAAGCTATGGGTAATTTATATTTTCCATTTTGAAATTCACTACTTTGCAATATTTCTTTTAAATACACATTTATTCTTTTACGGTTAGGAACTTCAATTCCTACAGCATTTTTACCGGGTATTGGTGCTTCTATCCTGACTGAGGCTACGGCAAAAGACAAAGCGATATCATTGCTTAAATTAGTTATTTTAGATATTTTAACCCCTGGTGCAGGATGAATTTCATATCGGGTAACAGTTGGTCCGTGGATAACCCCAACGACTTTTGCATTAATTCCAAAATTAGTGAAGGTGCTTTCGAGTATTTTTACATTTTCCTCAATATTTAATTTGGTATCTGTTTTGTCTTCAGCGTACGAGTCAGATAGTAGTGACAGGGGTGGAACTTGATAGCTGTCTGTTTTAGGTTCCTGTTTAGATGCCTGGTAATCTCTATCTAAAATATTTTCTTCTTCTAATTTCTTTTCTTTTTTCCTTGTTCTTTTTATTTTAAATATTCTTTTAGGCATTTCATCTGTTTCGTATTCTTGATAATCGGGTTCTTCTTTACGCCTTGAGCTTTTATATATTTTTGTTCCTATATTTTTTGAAATATTATAAATGTTATTGAATATTATCTTTATTTTATTCCCCAAGTTGCTAAATATGTAAAAATAAGATACTTCAGTTATGAACAGTGTAGATATTAAACTGAGAGAAATTAAAACAAGGTAAGCACCTTTTATTCCAAAGTAAAGATATAATGAATTGGCAAAATAGTAACCTAATAAACCCCCACCCGCCCCTTTTATCGACAATAAATAAGGATTATCAAGTAATAGTAATTTTAAGTGGATAAATATAAGTAATATAACAAATAAAAAATTAATACCGAAGAATTTATGATAGGGATTAGGTAACTTATAATTTAGAAGAAGTATGATGCCCCAAAATAATAACAGGAGGGGGAAGACGTAAGAACCGATACCAATACTGCGAGTAGCTGTTTGAAAAATAATTTTCCCTACGATTCCCATTTTGTCAGTGAAGATAAAGGCGAAAATATATAACAAAGAAAATGCAATAATTATTATACTTATAGTTTCATTTTTAGTATTTTTTTTCTTTATTTTCAATTTATCAAAATCCTCTCGATAAAGACATCCAAATTGTTAAACCAGACATAATCCAAAGATAGTATGAAAAAAAGTATATTTTCCGATTTTTTAATAATCCTATAAATATTTTCATAGCCCCATAGCTTGATATGGCCGCTACAAACCCGGATAATATCAGAATGTTTAAATTTATACTTAAAGAAGATATTTCTCCAATTTTAAAAATGGAAGCACCTAAAATAATCGGTACAGATAGTATAAAAGAATATCTTGCCGCAAATTCTCGATCTAAGTTTCTTGATAATCCAGCGATAACAGTTAAACCAGACCTCGATATTCCTGGGAAAATAGCGAGGGCCTGAGCTATCCCTATAATAATAGCATCTTTGTAAGTAATTTTCGAAATATTTTTATTACCTTTTGAATATTTTTTATCTCCAACCCAAAGTAAGGTTCCTGTAATAATTAACATAAAGGCAGCTATTATAGGCTTAGCAAAAAGTATTTCAAAATAAGAGCTAAAAGTATATCCGATAATTGCTGCCGGCATGGTACTGATTACTAAAAACCAGGCAAGTTTTGATGATGAATTATTTTTAAAAATATTTAATATATTTTCTCCCCGAGATAGTTTATAAATACTGTCAAAAAAAGAAATTACTAATTCTTTAATATCTTTTCTAAAGAGTATTATTACGGCGACAATTGTTCCAAAATGTAAAAATGCTTCAAATGCTGCGCCTGGTAATTTTAGCTGCAAGAAATATTTTGCTATTACTAAATGCCCGGAACTGCTTACCGGAAAAAATTCAGTCAACCCTTGTATAAGCCCTAATAATATTAATGACATATATTCCCCTAACTTTTGGAAAGCTCATCGATTACCACCAAACTAATGTTATTAGCGTGGTCTCCAATTCTTTCTAAATTACTTATTATATCTAAAAAGATAACACCGGACTCCGGATAACAAATGCCTTTGTTTAGCCTATTTATATGATTATTGCGAAGTCCTTTTTCCATATTATCAATTTCATCTTCTTTTAAAGCTACTTCTCGAGCCAACTTTATATCCTTATTTTTTAATGCTGAAATTGTTTTATTTAAGGAAAACTGGACTTTAGAAAACATATATTTTAGTTCATCTAAAGCTTTTTCACTAAAAGGCAGCTTTTCATTTATTTTTTCTTCGGCAAGTTCAGCTAAATTTTCAGCATGATCCCCTACTCTTTCTATATCATTAACTATATTCATTAAATCGGTTAATCTTTTTGATTGTTTAGGACTAAGAGAATTCTGGGCTATTAATACTAAATATTTGGTAATCTCCTTTTCTAAAGTATTTACTACCTCTTCTTTCAAATATACATTTTTTAAAATATTTAAGTCATTTTGAATAAAAGACATTATTACATCATTTAACATACTCTCAACCATTTCACCCATTCTAACTAATTCCTTAGTTGTCTGACTTAAAGCAATGGATGGCGTATTTATCATATTTTTACTTAAATATATAGGGCCTTTCTTAATGACAATTTCTTCACCAGGTAAAAATTTAACTACAAGCCTAACAAACAAAGAAAGAAATGGAAGTAATATGATCGCGTTAATTATATTAAATAAAGTATGAGCATTAGCGATTTGTCTTGGAATACTTGATGAAGTTAATGATACCAGGTATGAAAATTTATTTATAAAGAATAAAAATAGAACAACTCCTCCAATATTGAAAAATAGATGAGAAAGAGCGACTCTTTTCCCGGTTATAGAACTACCTATGCTGGCAATTACTGCAGTAAAGCAAGTTCCTATGTTACTTCCTAAAATAAGAGGGATTGCTGATTCTATACCGATTATACCCTGAATAGACATGGCAATTACAATTGCAGTAGTAGCACTACTGCTTTGAATTATGGCGGTAAAGATTGCAGCAACCGCAATACCCAATAAAGGATTGTGAGAAATATTCACTAATAAATCTAAGAATGGAGCATAATTTCTTAGCGGCCTCACAGCGTGAGACATGGTATACAAACCTAAAAATAATATACCAAAACCGAGTAAAATTTGTCCAAAATATTTATAACTTTTTCTTTTAGATAAAAAATTAATGATAAAACCTATGCCAATTGCCGGAAGAGCATATTGATCTAAACGGAAAGATACAATCTGGGCGGTCACGGTAGTTCCTATATTTGCTCCTGCTATTACACTTACGGCTTGTTTTAAACTTAATAATCCTGCGTTTACCAATCCAATAGTGATAACACTTGTAGCACTACTACTTTGAATAATGGACGTTATTAGAGCCCCGGTTGCAACACCCATTACTGGTTTGTTGGTTAAGAATTCCAGAATTCTCTGTATTCTATCACCAGTAGCTTTTTGTAAGCCATCACTGAGCAGCTGCATTCCGTATAAAAATAATCCCAGACCTCCCATCATGCCAAAGATTAGTTCAATGGTCATTAAATACCTCCGCCAAAATAAAGTATCGAGTATTGCGTATCGAGTATCGCGTAAATATTATAGCGTTTAGCGTATGGCAAAATTCGTATCTCGTATCTCGTGAATCGTATCTCGTTAAGAGAATAAAAATAAGAAGACAGAAACCCTGTTCGTATCGTATATCGAGTATTGAGTATCGCGTATAAAATACAGTGAAGTAATAAGATTATATTTATGAATGTGTAAAAACAGGTTACTTATTATATGTTACGCATCACACAATTCATTGGCAAACTGGTTAACCGGGTAACTGGATAACTAATATCCTCTACGCTCCACGCTCCACGCTCTACGCTGAACGCTATACGCTAGTTCCTATGTCGCTATGTCCGAAGCCACCTTCTCCTCTTTTGGTCTTATCCAGGGTCTCTATAACTTCAAAATTAGGGAAAAAGATTTTTTGGATTACTAATTGAGCTATTCTATCTCCTCTTCGTATAATAAATTCTACTTCACCTAGATTGATTAATATTACTTTTACAGTACCTCTGTAATCCGAATCGATAGTACCCGGTGTATTCAAAACCGTAATACCATGCTTAAGAGCTAAACCGCTTCGAGGCCTTATTTGACCTTCATAACCTTCAGGAATCATAATTTTGAACCCGGTGGAAATCAATTTTACCTTACCCGGTTTTAATACGGTATCTTCAGCTTCTGCGCATAGCAAATCAACTCCGGAGGAGAATTTACTTGCGGAAATAGGCAAAGATAAATCCTCACATCCTTCTACTTTTTCTATTTTTATTTCTATTTTGTTATTCTCCACTGCACCAAATCCACTTTTGTTTTATCTGTTTCATGTTGTTTCAATAAATATCAGTCATATTTTTCATTTTTCTTTTCAGCGTCATGGTTTATAATATTATTTTCTTCATCCTCTATTTTTCTTAGGTCAACTCTACCTTGATTATCAATTCCGATACATTTAACCAATATATTATCATTAACTCTAACTACATCTTCAACTTTCCTTATTCGTTCATGTGACAATTTAGAAATATGGACCAGGCCTTCTTTTCCAGGGAAAATTTCAACAAAAGCTCCAAAATTAGTTGTCCTGGTTACTTTTCCTTCATATGTTTCCCCAACCTTCGCTTCTCTTACCAAATCTTCAATCATCTTTTTTGCTTGCTTCATGGTTTTTTCGTCTGTTGCAGCTATAAATACTTCTCCGTCATCTTTGATGTCGATAGCGGCACCCGTTACTTCTATGATTTTTTTAATATTTTTTCCGCTGGGGCCGATTACCATGCCAATTTTAGAAGGGTCAACATTTATAACTAATATTTTTGGCGCGTAAGCTGATAGTTTTTCATTAGGTTTAGACATTGTTTTATTCATTTTATCAAGAATAAATAATCTTGCCTCTTTTGACCTCTGTAAAATATCTTGCATAGTATCTTTTGAGATACCCGCAATTTTTAAGTCCATCTGAATAGCGGTAATACCCTGGTCGGTTCCGGTGGCTTTAAAGTCCATATCACCATAATGGTCTTCTAAACCTAAAATATCTGTCAATATTTCTACGTTTTCATCTTCTTTTACTAATCCCATGGCAACTCCGGCTACCGGCTTTTTTATAGGAACTCCGGCATCAAACAAGGACAGGCTGCCTCCGCAAACAGAAGCCATAGAAGAAGAGCCATTTGACTCTAAGATTTCAGAAACTATGCGAACAGTATAAGGAAATTTTTCTTCCGGAGGGATTACCGCTTTTAAGGCCATTTCTGCTAATGAACCATGACCAATTTCTCTTCTTGATTGACCTCTTCTCGGTCTTACCTCGCCAACACTAAAAGGCGGAAAGTTATAATGCAGATAAAACTTTTCTGAAGATTCTTCTTCCAAAGTATCTATGAATTGCTTATCTTTTACGGTCCCAAGA
>Ga0315532_1002571_pt1 | contig 12351 bp, 10 predicted proteins | sample SalMarWE160370MG_FD_203082 | JGI IMG/M metagenome (GOLD analysis project Ga0315532, IMG submission 203082) | Salt marsh sediment microbial communities from the Plum Island Ecosystem LTER, Massachusetts, United States - Salt Marsh Sediment WE1603-70 ... | reverse complement strand
AATTTTTTAAGTCATTGCTAACCGGGCGCTTACGCTTCGGGCTCCGCTTTAAAATCACTAAAATTTCGCATCAAAAGCGCAGGTAGCTCTAATTATAGAGGGCTGTTGTTTTCGCCCCCTGGCCGAAAGGCCTTGATATTCTTTTTTCTGACTTCTGTCATCCGTCGTCTGACTTCTGTTGTCTGTCTTCTGACTTCTGTCTTCTGACTTCTGTCATTTATCGGGGGTGAGAAAATTCAGTTCGTTATTACCATTCCGCGTTGGCTCAGGAAACTCGCCGTGCTGCCGCTCCTTTGGTACCGGCGGGCACGCTACGGGTATGCGTTTCGGCGGATTCGCATGGCGCAGCCTCAGTACGCAAAGGTGGCCCCGGCCAATTACGAGAGGCTGCGAAAATACGAATGGTTTGCACAAAAAGGAAAAAACTGCTTCTACGCGCGAGGACGTCTGGCAACCGGCAAAGGAAAAGAGAGGCTCACATACATGCACCAGGAGGTTATCAAAGTGCCCAAGGGAATGGTGGTTGACCATATCAATCACGATGGGATGGACAATAGAGAGGCAAACCTAAGAGCCGCCACGCGGGCACAGAACATACGCAACAGAAAGAAATTCGCCAAATCGAGCGGCTCTAAATATAAAGGAATTTACTGGAGAAAGAAGACTCGCAAATGGGAGGTTATGATAACGTTCGAGAGAAAGAGAATATTTCTGGGTTGCTTCCGCAGCGAAATCGACGCCGCAAAAGCCTACGACCGCGCTGCAATAAAATATCACGGCGAGTTCGCCAGCCTGAATTTCCCGCAATCCGGGAGCGGCAGTCATTAGTGAACAGTGTTCAACCATACCCAAGGCTAAATACTAACGACTAAAAACCAACAAACCTTTGACTAATTTTTATCTTTTAGTTACCCTTCGGTCATTATGAAAAGACTACTTGCTTCGTGTTTTGGTCTTGGTCGGCTGCCTTTGGCGCCGGGTACGTGGGGTTCGCTGCCGGTGGTAATTATCTTTGCCCTGATGTGTCAGTTTCATTTATCCGGCCCCTCGATATCAATTGTAATGTCGGCTTTGGCTTTGACCGGTTCTGTTATTTGCGTAAAATTTGCCCCTGCTGTAATTGCAGCGACGGGTAAAAACGACCCAGGCGAAGTTGTCGCCGACGAATTAGCCGGCCAGGCGGTTACCTTTTTGGCCATCCCGTTCTTCATTCCGGTAATACTTACAACCGGACAAATCTGCATTATTACATCCGGCGGCTTCCTGCTGTTCAGATTGTTCGATATTGCCAAGCCCTGGCCGATACGAAAACTCGAAAAGCTTCCAAAGGGCTGGGGCATACTGGCCGATGATTTACTGGCAGGCGTGTTTGCAGCGATTGTTTTGCTGATTGTTATCTTTTTGTGGATGGGCGGCTAATGTGCTGTTTTGACAGGTTAGAAAGCAAGGATGGCGGTAGAATATAACGTTGAAATATGTAATAAGCTTGAGGCCGAATTTCGCGCTGCAAAACTGCATCGGCCGATGCGAATCAGCCGATACGATGCCGGCACCGAGCTTACTTATCAGGTGAGCGGTCTCGGGCGGGCAGCCGAGGCGAAAGTACATCTGGTTGTTGAGCGGTTCGTAGGCGGTGGCTTTGCAGGGCAGGTGTACCTTGTAAAAATTGCAGGGATTGAGGGTGCAATAGAGGGGCTTGAGGAGGGTCGAGCCTGTGCGATGAAGATTCTTATACCGCCATCGGGTTTCTCCCGGCTGTTTCGTAATATCCTTTATTGGGTTGGTTTTCAGGGGCCTTTTCAACTTCAGGTCAATCCAACGGCGGCGAGAGCGGGGGCGCTCTGGCAGAAATTTATCCGGCGTGGGGCAAAGATTCGATTTGGGGATGAATCCCGCCCGTCACAGACGGGACGGGATGAAAGTACGGTCGCAGATATTTATGCAACGTTCGTGGATGATAAACTCGGTAGCTGTGGAGAATTGAGCGAATGGATTGAGGGACGGACATGGCGGCTGGAGGTTAATGACCGATTAGATTCGCTGAAGCAGTGGCGTCGTGGTAAGGTGGTGATTGAGCAGCAGGTTGGTTCACCGGAATATCGCGCGAAGCGCAGGTTTATGAGTGAATTTGTCGAGCTTTTGCATGATATGGGGGGGTATGAGTTTGCCCGGCAGTATGAATGGTCAACGTGCAAGAGTCAGCCGAATGTCCTCAAACGCCAGGGAACCGAGGATAACCCATCAGGAGGGCTGGTGGCGGTCGATTTCCGGGCGGGGCTTGCTCTGCTGCCGTTTCTGCCGATGAGTCCGGGCGATTTCAAGCTGATAGCCAAAGGGCTTATGCGTGGTTCTTTGGTGCAGTTCGACCGAGGCGATATTAGCAAGCTGGAGGCCTTTGTGCAGGGGCACAACGATGAGTTCGCCGATATGCGCGAGATGTTAGAGGAGCTAAAGGATGCCGAGCAGGTGTATCGAGACTCAATACCTGATATTACACACAATCATATCCGCCTGCTCTACAGTCCAAAGCTGTGGTCAACAATGTTAGGCAGTGCGGTAACCGGCTGGTGTGTGCGGAACCTGATCGACGAAGAGCACGAGTGGAAGCTGAGAGACAGCAGGATTCTGACGCTGATATTTTTTGTGATTGGTGTGATACCGTTTTTGGGTAAGTTGATTCGGCGAATCTGGGGCCGGGCGGACTGGCGAAGGCACTACGGGCAAATGCTGAGGAGCTGGTACTATCTTAGACGGGCGGTTGGAGGCAGGATTGCTGAAAAGGTCATCGTTTGGTACAGGGCCGGACGCTTTGGTGATGAGCGGGCGCTTAAGATAGCGGGCGGGGCCTGCGAAGCAGGCCTTGATCTAACCCCGCGGTGCGGAGTCTGGCGGTTTTTATGTCATTTGCCGCTGTCGATTTTGCCCGCCGGTCTGCACAGGTTTTTGACGGACCGGGAGTATGCAAAGGAACGTTTGGCCTATTTCATTATTCGTCCGGTTCGGCTGTATTTTAATGCGGGGCTGCGTGAGCAATGGCTTCGTGAAATGGTAACCAGCGGACAGCAAAAACATATACTAAGCAATGAGGATGCCCAGATTATCCTTTCACAGGTCAATGAGCCGTTTATTCAGAAGTATCTGAAGAGCTTAGCGGTGCATGTTTGTACTTTGCCGGTAACGCAGATTGTATCTGTGCTGATAGCAACCATTTTTGTTTTGACGCATCCGGAAATGCCAAGGGCACAGGCGTGGGGAATTGGTATCGGTATTATCGCGTTGTTTCAAGTGGTGCCGATTTCGCCGGGTTCATTGGTTCGGGGTCTTTATGTGCTGTATCTGGTAATACGTGAGCGGAATTTCAAGGACTATAATATCGCAGTGTTTTTGGGGTTTTTCAAGTATGTCGGTTACTTAGCTTTTCCGATTCAGATGACGTATCACTATCCTGCGTTGGCGAGATTTATGGCAGCGCACTGGTCGACGGAAGCGGTGCATATTGTTCCGGTATTCGGCGAGCGAGGTGCACTGCTGGAGCATTGGGTGTTTTGCCTGTTTTATAACCAGCCCTTGACGATACGTCGCCGAATGCAAAAACGGGCCCTGGCGCGGGCGTCGCTGAAGCCACGATATTGGCACGTGGGTTTGTGTGCAATCGGTGTCGTGGGATTATTTGCGTTTGCTGAGTTTGTTTACTTAGAAAATGTTGGAGTGCCGCCGAGTTTGAATATACTCTGGTGGCTTGCAGTGCTTGTGCCGCAGGTCATAATTTGTGGTGCTGTTGTAACTTTGGGCTGCGGCGGGGCAGCATTGGCCAAACGGATTGTGGCAGCGGCTGTCTGCGGCGTATTGATTGGCGTGCTTTACACAGCAGTTTCGGCGATATTGAGCTATAACGGCGGGATTGTGGCAAACTGCGTGTGGCGGGTATTTATTTTTGCGATTCTCTCAACCATCGGTGCGATAGTTACGGAGCTGAAATTGCCTTAGCAGCCTTAGTTTATTTCTTGCAGAAGACTCGAATTTGTGCGATAATTAACGTTAAGCCAAAGTGTCTTTGAACAAATCATCTCAGCGGTTTTAATATGTTAGGTTTATGCAAAATTGAGGTTAGGCATATATTATTTAAGAAAATCAGGTTCTCGATTTTCTAAAATAATCAAACAACTGCTTGCCGGGTAATAATTTATTGCTTGAAAAGAAAAAATTAAAAGACAATTTTTTCTTTTCAAAGTATGCCTAACCTCGATTTTGCAGAAGTCTTTTTGACACGTTAGAAGGGAGTCGAAAATGAAACCGGAAGTCATATCCTCAACACTAAGAAAGATGGTGAAACACAAACACCTTAGAAAGCTTCTTGCCAAAAAAATTGACGATTACATCTATAAGATTATAGTCGATGACGAGTTAGAAGACTTGCGAGAAGTGCGGATAAAAAGATACCAGTTCTTATCGTCGATGCTGCGCTGCGTGAACAGAAATATAGATAAAGGCTACGTCTCAAAGCAAGTCATGAAGAAAATCATCGATGTGCTTGTTCAAAATAATCTTATCTGCGAAGACCAAAGTTATACTCAGGCCGTTGAAAAATACGAAGAAAAGTATGGTGAGATGCCGCCAAGCTTTATCGTTTTCTCTCCTACACAAAAGTGCAATCTGAGTTGCATCGGTTGTTATGCGGCTTCAGGAACAGATACGGGAGCCACGATACCCTATCCGGTTGTAGATAGAGTAATCAGTGAAGTTCACGACCTGTTTGGCGGCAGGTTCATAACTATCAGCGGCGGTGAACCTTTTATCTATAAAAGTGAAGGTAAGACTCTGCTCGATATCTACAAAAAATATGACGACATATTTTTCCTGGTATATACCAACGGCACACTTATTAACGAAGAAGTTGCTCAAAGACTTGGAGAATCAGCAAACGCAACACCTGCGATTTCCGTTGAAGGTTTCGAGAAGGAGACTGACCAGAGAAGAGGCGCCGGCACATTTAAAAAAATCCTTAGAGCCTTCGAGCACCTGAGAAAGGCGGGTGTTCCCTTCGGTATTTCCGTAACGGCAACAAACAAAAACGTCGACGTGTTACTTGGAGATGAATTTTACGATTTTTACTTTAAGGAACAAGGCGCAAGTTATATGTGGCAATTCCAACTGATGCCCATCGGCAGAGGTAAAGATGAGCTTGATTTGATGGTGAATCCTGAAAGGAGACTCAAGTTATATAGAAAATGGGAGAAGCTGCTGAGTGAAAAGAGATACTGCCTGGCAGATTTTTGGAACAGCGGGGTGCTTTCCAGGGGCTGTATCGCCTACGGCAGAAGCGGGGGATATGCCTATGTTGACTGGCACGGGAACGTAACGCCCTGTGCATTCATTCCTTACTACGTTGATAACATCTATGAATTGTATGAGAACGGTAAGACGTTAGCTGATGCAATGTTCTCTGATTTTATGAAAAACGGCCGAAAATGGCAGAGAGAATACGGGCTGGACAACTGGAAAAAGCCGAAGAACTGGCTGATGCCGTGCTCCATTAGAGACCATTACGAGATTTTCAGGAATTCAGTTCTGCCCAAAGAGGCAAAACCGGAAGACAAAAACGCAAAAGAAGCCCTGGAATCCGAAGAATATTTTGAGGTACTGAAAAACTACGACGAAGAATTACAGGTTTTAACAGAAAAAATCTGGGAAAATGAGTATTTGCACGTATAATGGCTGCTCGACCGATTATACGATTTGCAGTTTGAACCTTTTTAGTAGGGCCTTAGGGATGTGTCCCCGGAGCCTGCTCTGGAGGGTTTTCTGAGATGACGTCAAATAGTTTTAGTTCGCTTTGTGATGATTTTTACCTCGATATGTACATCAATACCGAGTTGGAACTGCCGACTGAGCGTGATACTATTCTGTCCTTTTTCGAGCGGATACAGAAACAATTTCCGTCTATGGGCCGTTTCTATCGGCGCCAGAATAATGAGTACTACCTTGAGGAAGACCGCAACCCCGGACAATATCGCTGGGTCAGTCTTGAAATAGACCGTATCGGCTCGGGCGTTGCCAACCCCTCTGATTTTGAGACGGCTTATTGCCAGGACAGATTAGTGCTCGAGCTCGTTCCCTATATGCTTGGTGTAAATCATCTCGATATCGATTCACTTGATGTTACTTTCGCTATGGATTTTGATTATGCAGGCAGTCACGATGAAGTTATCGCCGAGGCGCTGTTGGCTCAGAGCGCTTTTAACTGCCTTTTGGATTTGCCCGGGGCAAGGCCTATCGGCTTTTCACCTGCTTTGGTAATGGCATTGTCCGACGATGACCGTACTCAGGGACGAATCAGCATAGAGTCAAAAACGAGCGTCTATGAGCCTAAGAAAAAAGGACGATTTACAGATGATGCGATAAGTTTGTCTTTTACAGTCCGTCAGTATCCGAGGACCGACGAGAAATTCGAGGCGCTAAAATCTTTTGAATATCAATGCCGATTAGCTGAAGAGCTTATAGCTGATAAAATAGTCCCGAACTTTGTTCAGCCTCTAACCAGGACAATCGCACAAAAACGTTTAACATAGACCCAACAAAGGACCTTTAATGGCTATCGAAGCACCATATAGTAAATACAGCAAAACCAACTTTAAGATTGGCATTGTTCTTTGCCTTGGAGCAGCAATAATTTATGCTTATGATGGCTATTTGAGCAAATACGAGTGGTCACTTCGCCGCAGCTTTTATGAAGAACATGTCCAAGATGGCAAACCAGATTTTGATATGGCGTTCAATCAGAAGTCACCTTTTGCATTTGTCGGGCTTGCTGCTGTCCTAACAGCCTGGTTCTGGGTCCGCAAGAACAAGAAACTCCTCGCCGACGAAAATAAACTTATAATCAATAATAAAAAAAGCATTTCTTATGATTCCATAGAAAAAATAGACAAGACCTACTTTGATAAGAAAGGCTTTTTTGTGATGACATATAAGGACAAAGGGGGCAAAGAAGTCAGACGCAAGCTAAATGATAGAACATACGATAATTTAGCAGCCATTTTGGAGCATCTGGTGGCAAAAATCAGTTGAGGATAAGGGCACAAGGGGCTTATGCACTGTGCATTTATGATTTAGCACAAGACTTTTGCAAAACTTCAGTGAGAGCTACTTTAAAGGAACGAATACAAATGAATCGTTGCGTTGTGGGATTACAGTGGGGTGACGAAGGCAAAGGCAAAGTTGTCGATATCCTTGCCGAGCAGAGTGATATCGTTGTTCGATACAGCGGCGGTGCCAATGCCGGCCACACGGTTGTCGTAGGTGACAACAGATTCGCATTGCACCTCTTGCCCAGTGGTTCAATCAGGCCAGATACCGTTTGTGTAATCGCAAATGGCGTAGTCGTTGACCCTGATGTCCTGACAAAGGGTATTGAGAAACTCGGCGAAAAAGATATTTCGTTAGATGGCCGGCTTTTTATAAGTGAAAATGTTCATATTGTGCTGGATTATCACAAAAAAGAGGACCAGTTACGTGAAGAATCACTCGGGAAAAACAAACTCGGCACAACGATTAGAGGCATCGGCCCGTGTTACGCCGATAAGGTCGGCAGAAGCTATACGGTCCGCATGGCCGACTTGATGAACCTGGAGGCACTCAAAGCCAAGCTTCAAACGATTGTGGAATATAAAAACAAAATCTTTGGGGCTGTTTATAACGCTGAGCCGATGAGTGCTGATGAAATCTTCGAAAAGTGTAAATCTTATGCCGAGAAGCTCCTGCCCTTTTTAACAGATACGACCGAATTTCTGCACAGGGCAATTGCGAACGGCAAATCCATCCTTTTTGAGGGCGCTCAAGGTTCACTTCTGGATTTGGACCACGGCACTTTTCCATTTGTAACCAGCTCGAACTCAAGCTCACTCGGTATGCCAGCCGGCTGTGGTGTTCCGGCCAAACTGGTCGATACCTTTATTGGTGTTATCAAGGCGTACACGACAAGGGTCGGTGCCGGTCCCTTCCCCACGGAGCAGGACAACGAGACGGGCCAATACATCCGTGACAAAGGGAACGAATACGGCACAACCACGGGGCGTCCCCGGCGATGCGGGTGGTTCGATGCGGTAGCCGTGTCGTATGCTGTAACTATCGGCGCTATCGATTCGGTAGCCTTAATGCACCTGGATACGATGGCCGGCCTGAAAGAATTGAAGATTTGCAGGGCGTACAAAATCAACGGAGAAGAAAAAACCTTTTTCCCGGCAAATACGGACAGACTCTTACAGGCAAATGTCGTTTACGAAACGGTTCCCGGCTGGGATGAGGAGATAACCGAAGTAAACGATTTTCACGATTTGCCTGCGAACGCCCAAAACTATATTTGCCGAATCGAAGAGGAAATTGGCAAACCAATCACAATCATCGGTGTAGGACCGAAACGAAATCAGACAATATTCCGGTAATGAAGAAGCCCGAAGAGAAACTTAAGAAAACCGCTGAGCGTCTTGGTCTAACGCTCGAACAAATGCCCCGACACATAGCTATCATTATGGATGGCAACGGTCGATGGGCACAGAAAAAAGGTCTGCCGCGAGTGGAGGGACATCGCCAGGGCGGAAAAACAGTCGAGAAAATAGCTCAATGCTGTGTCGATTTTGGTATCGAATCTCTGACATTATATTCCTTCAGCATAGAAAACTGGAAGAGACCTCAAACTGAAGTCAATGCGCTTATGCACCTTTATACTCAATACCTTATTCAGATTCGTCCTACGCTGATGAAGAACAATGTGAAGCTGATTCACCTCGGGCGATTGTCCGGCCTTCCCGAGGCGGTACAAAAAGAACTTGGAAAAACGATGGAAATAACCGGCGCTAATACCGGTATGATACTTGCCCTGGCGCTAAACTACGGGGGTAGAATGGAAATCGTTGATGCGACCCAAAAAATCGCACAAGAATATAAAAGCGGCAAACTGCGACTAAGAGATATCGACGAGCAGTGTATAAGCCGACACCTATATACAGCGGGGCTTGCCGAGCCGGACCTCTTGATACGGACGGCAAATGAAATGAGAATCAGCAACTTTCTTCTCTGGCAAATCTCATACAGCGAATTCTATGTTACAAAAACTTTTTGGCCGGATTTCAAAAAAGCAGTTCTGGAAAAAGCGATAATGACTTACGCAAAACGAACCCGACGTTTCGGAACTATCAAATAAGCTGATGAGTAAATGAGTAGATGTGTTGATGAGTAAATGAGTGAATCGCTATCAGGGTATCAGGCTACCAGATTATCAGGTAGTGGGCACCAGACTATCAGGACATCAGGTTAATCGTAAATGCTTCTGAGAACCTGATGTCCTGGTATCCTCCAACCTGGTATCCTGGTATCCTGCAACTTGATGTCCTGATATCCTGGTATCCTCATTTACGCATAAACGCCCTGACAAAATATAAGAAATTATGCTCAGATACAGGTTGCTTTTTGGAATATTGATGACGGCATTTTTTATAGCTGTTGTCATTTTCGACGGCTGGCTGGACGGTTCTCTGACCGCTTCGGTGGCCGACGATAGAGCGGTACAGGGAACAGTTTTTTGTATCCTTATCGCTTTGTTGGCAATACCGGCTCAACTGGAATTGTCTAAACTCGCAGGGGCTAAAAACCTGAAGATTTTTATTCCTGTTTCAATCATCGCCTCGATTTTATTCGCGACCAGCCGGTATTGGCAGCAGGAATATTGGCAGCGGTTTGTAGAAATTCGGCCGGAAACTTATCTGATTTTCCTCTCGGCCCTCGTTCTGTTTGCGCTGCTTTTATACCAATATTTAAGCTACGGGACTTCAGGGGTGTTAGCCAATTGCGGAGCGAGTTATTTTTCAATTTTGTATCTGGGGCTTTTAAGCAGCTTTTGTGTGTCAATGCGGCTCGATTTTGGAATCCGGCCTTTGCTTATGTTTATTTTTGTAGCAAAATCTGCCGATATAGGAGCTTATGCGATTGGGACTTTGTTTGGGAAGCACAAATTTTCGCCTAAAATCAGCCCTTCAAAAAGCTGGGAAGGAATGGGCGGCGCGGTTGCAGCCGCAGTGATAGTTGCTATTGGTTTTGCGTTAAGTTGTGATATAATGGTTTGGTGGTTAGCAGTAATCTTTGGCGTCTGTCTTTCGTTTATCGGGCAGATTGGAGATTTGGTCGAGTCTATGATGAAACGAGATGCCGAGCAAAAAGATTCAGCAAATAATGTACCGGGTTTCGGTGGAATATTGGATATAATCGATTCGCTTTTGGTAGCGGCACCGTTTGGGTATTTGTTCTTTATGTTGCGCTTTCGATAGAGGAGAGCTTTGGAAATTACGATACAATTAGATTCAACCGACAGGCAGCTTGAATTATTCGGCCCTGCCGACAGTTACCTTCGGCTTTTGCGGGAATCGCTTGGTGTACAAATTACGGCCCGGCAGAGCAATTTAATAATCAGAGGCAAAGACAAAGATGTAAATAAGGCCGTTGAGGTCATCGACAGGATGCAAAAACAGCTTCTCAAACGCCACTCGCTGACTGCTGCAAATGTAACTGCTCTTATAAGCAAAGGCGATTCACGCAGCACTCCTGAGACCGGCGAGGCTATTACCGTCTATGGTCATAAAAAGGTTATTGAACCGTCCACCAAGGGACAGTTAAAGTACATCAAAACGATGTTGGCCAACGACCTTACTTTTTGTATAGGGCCCGCAGGGACGGGCAAGACATACCTGGCGGTCGCAATTGCGGTATCAATGCTAAAGAATAAGCAAATCAGGAGGATAGTCCTTGCGCGTCCTGCTGTGGAGGCAGGTGAGAAACTCGGCTTTTTGCCGGGCGATATCCAGGCAAAGGTCAATCCGTATCTTCGCCCTTTGTTTGATGCGCTCGAAGATATGATGGACTTTGCGCAGATGAAGAAATTTGTGGAGCTGGATATTATCGAGATAATACCGCTTGCCTTTATGCGCGGCAGGACGCTAAACGAAGCAGCTATTATCTGCGATGAGGCCCAAAATACATCGGCCCTGCAGATGCTAATGGTCTTGACAAGATTAGGACATGGCTCGAAAATGATAATAACCGGTGATATAACACAAATTGACCTGGAACCGGGCCAAAAAAGTGGAATGGTCGGAGCGATTGAAATATTGCGACGAATCAGAGGTATAGGTTGCGTAGAATTAAGCCAGAGAGATATAGTGCGACATCGATTGGTTCAGAATATCGTACAGGCTTACAAAAAAAAGGCGAAAGCTGATTAGGATAAATAGATGCCGTTTTGGAAGAAAATAAGTCCGCGTCGAAGTCAGGTACGCAAGAATATATCTGTTGAGCGTTTTTCGCAAATAACCCGGCTGCTCGATACCGATTCTCTAATTTCGATTCTGCTGTGGTGCCTTTTCGTGGTGCTCTGTGTTCCTATTTTAACTTTTGAGCTGATCCAGCAGGTTCATTACTTTAACCTGATATTTACAACGATAATAGTATTACTAATCTGTCTTGCTATAGCTTTCTATATTCACCACTACCAAAAGCGAATAATAGTAAACCACGCCAGAGCGCTGGCACTGGTCGGCTTATTTATTTTGTTGTTAGGAGTAACCAAACTTATCGCATTATCGTTTAACCATACCTCCGTGGCCACCGGCAGCGCCGTCGCGGCAGCCATTATTTTGACAATCGCTTATGACCAGCGTTTTGCGATAGGTATGATGACGTTTTATTGTCTTCTTTGGTGTTTTGCCACAGGAACATTTGACAAATATCAACTGACAGATATCAACCTGTTTTTGACGATGCTCGCCGGTGCTGTTACGTGCTGTTTTTCTTTGAGAGAAATCCGTACACGAATGAAACTGCTCAAAGTCAGCACCCTGGCAGCGGCAGCGGTGTTCATAACAGCCGGTTCTTTAGCTTCTCTGGACTATCTGGCCGATAAGCTGTCGCTGGCTGATGTCTTTAGCAATGCAGGCTATCACGCAGGGGCCACCTTCCTGGTTGGTCTGCTCATCCAGAGTCTGCTTCCACTTATTGAAAAAATCTTCCGCATAGCGACAAGTATGACTCTTCTTGACTATAGCGATGCGAATCAGCCTTTGTTGAAAAAACTTGCTATGGAAGCACCCGGAACGTTCAGTCATAGTCTGTTAATAGGTTCCATTGCGGAGGCAGCGGCCGAGGCAATCGGCCGCAACGGTCTTTTATGCAGGGTCGGCGCTTATTACCATGACATCGGCAAAATCAATAAGGCAAGCTATTTTGTCGAAAATGAAATCGGCTCGGCAAGCAGGCATAAAGAGCTATCGCCTACGATGAGTCAATTGATTATCGTGGGCCACGTTA
>Ga0315532_1002568_pt1 | contig 12355 bp, 12 predicted proteins | sample SalMarWE160370MG_FD_203082 | JGI IMG/M metagenome (GOLD analysis project Ga0315532, IMG submission 203082) | Salt marsh sediment microbial communities from the Plum Island Ecosystem LTER, Massachusetts, United States - Salt Marsh Sediment WE1603-70 ... | reverse complement strand
CGTCTGGGCAAAGCCAGCCGTAGCCCGACGCTCCGCCTCGACGAGTGTATCTTCAGAACCAATTACATCAGCGCCGGCCAAACCTGGATTTTGACTGAGGTAATCTTCAACTGGACCCTGCTCACCTCCACTGACCCCAAACGCAACCGTCACGATCAGCACTAAAGCGTAGATGAACAGGCCTCTCACCATTTTTATTTTATTGATTGACTTTTTTTCGTAACGCATAATTCAACTCCTGTCCTCACTATAAGGACTTAGACAAGTGTATACCCTACCCTTCCGGTACAAGTTTCAACTCTATTTCTATCCCTCCATAGTTTATAAACACGAGATTTTCCTCAATTTTCGTTACTTCACACTCATAGGTATCAGCTCCATCCCGAAGAATGAATTTATCCCCTATCGACAGTAACCTGCCATTGATAAAAACACGGGGGTTTCCACCCAGCTCTATTGCCTCCAACTTTAATCCTGCATTCATCAGTCGTGAACGCAGGTCCGCCAGGTTCTGGACAACACCTGGCTGCTGACCATCAGCCAAGTATTTTCCATCCGGGATAAAGCCGCTCCAGCCGTTCGGATCAAAAAAGTTCCTGGTAATTACATCATTACGACCCTGTATCCGCGGCAATTCGATATAAGATATTATTATCGGTGAGCTTTCCTGCCCTTTCACTTCTACTTCTTTGGCCACCAAAGTTGCCTGAGCAGCCACTGGTGACTTTTTGGCAAATATTCTGGTCCACATAAGGACCATCAATACAATCAGACACAGAGCCAATACAGTTTTTTTCTTATCTGCAACTAAATGATTAAAAAGTTTATTATTACTGTTATCAGTGTTTTTTAAATTCCGCTTCATGTCTTCTGAGACTCCTCCAGGTACATCTTGTTATGCTCAATCCCGTTAGAAACTTCCCCAACTTCCTGTATATTTGGCAATCTTGAATCTTGACTGTCGTCAGACAAGTTTCCAATGGAGTCAACTGTCGGCCAATAATAAATAACCAACTTCGTTTCCATACTAACTTCGCCCTCGAAGCTGCTATCATTCACGAGCTTAACTTGCTCGATACGAACAAGACGATCCAATTTTTGCAGCTGTTTATAGAATTCAAAAATCTGCGTCAATCTGCCTTTGCACTGCATATTTATCGGTATACAGCCCAAATCTTCAGTCTTTATCTCCTTCTGCGGAACAACAATCTGTTCTTTCAAATTATGCCGGGCCGTCAAGTCAGCCAACTGTTGCAGAAATACACCAAGATCTCTTCGCAAAGGGACATTTACCTCAAAGTTCGAAGTCGCCTGCTGCAGTTTCTGCAATTGTTCGGTAAGCACAGGCAATTGTCTGCCTCCTGTTGTACCTTTATCAATTGCGAGTCCCAGCGAGGTTTTTGTCTGCTTTATGGCCCTCATTGTCTTTTGTAAAGGCAAACATCCAAACCAGACAAAATCTACCACCAACATGACAGCCACAATACAGATTAGCACCTGCTGTTTTTTCCAAAAGAATGACACTATAGCCTTTGCCTTTCTTCGTTCGTCTAAGGCCGAATCTAACGAGTTTCGTCTTACTGTTTTTTCATAAAATTAAAAGTTATTAGCCCCAGATTCGGTCTGGGGTAGTAACTAATTCACTAATTCTCTACCCTATAATTTGCCAGATAGCAGCTTATCTCAAACTCACTCACATTTAAATTCCCTGCTGTAAGTGCCGTTCTTGTCCCTGTCCCGCTGTTTATTCTTGTCCCGGGCGCGGCCGAGGGAATAGAATTTCCAGACGCCTGTATCGTTTTGTTCCGCGAGATTGAGGGATAGACCTGACAAAAATATGGCGAATCTTCCAGCTTACATACTAATGCTGCAACGTCACTGGCATCAGCCGCTATACCGTTTATAAGAACTTTAAAACAGACATCGCCAAGCGGCAGGTTTTGTTTCTTATCCGGCTCAGCACCGACAACTCTGATGGCTGAACTACTGCTCTTTTTGGGCTGCTGCTCGTCTGGGAATCTCTCACTGATGAATTCCACTTTGCTAAGAACAACCTTTTCATCAATTAAAAAACTCATTTCAGCCAAAATATCCGCTACATTAATCCCTGAGTCGATTTCTCTGAGTATACGCGTTTTGATTTGCAACTCCGCCAGCTCGTTCTTAATCTTTGTGAACTCCTTTGATGCAGCTTGCACTTCTGACTGCTCCTCTGCCATTTGAGCGAGCTTAGCCGTAGCTTTTGAAACGGAATTCAGGGAAAGAAAATTCCACACCATCATCACACTAAACATACAGACCAGAGCTATATACTGTGTGCTATAACGCAACCGCCGACGTCTGCCGTTCTTATACCACTCTGGAAGAAAATCAATTTCTTTCATTATTATCAGGGCTTTCAATTCCGTTTTTTTGCATTTGCGGCGTAGCCAGCTCATCAGTAATTCCACTAAATCCCTTGAGACTCAGGCCGATAGCTACCGCCCACTCACAAAACAAACCTCGCTTGTCACTACCAAGATTTGTGCTCACCTTTCCGTCCGGCAAATCAAAACCTTTCAACGGCTGAGCTACATCAACCTCAATCCTTAGCTGTTGTCTTAAAACATCAAGCAATATTCTTTCGTACGCTTCACCTCCGCTAAAAACCACTCTCTCCACACGTTTGCCTCTGAATGTCACCGTATAATATCTTAAACACAGTGATATCTCTTCTACGATCTCTTCAGCAACAGTAGTTATTGCATCGAGTATCACCTGTCGCGTAGAGGCATCAAGACGCTCTTTGTCCTCCGCTGGGATCTGTCCTCCTGAGCTCGGCAGCAGGCCTGGCGGGTTTTGTTCCATTCGAAGCCTGCCCCGTAGCATCCGCACCTCGTGGATATCGATACCTAATCTCGCTCCTATTTCGTGATTAAACCTGCTCCCTCCAACCGCTATTTGTTTAACAAAGCAAATTTCCCCTCCGCGACCAAAGACCACTGTGGTAAAGCAACTGCCTATATCCAAAAAAATCGTCGTGCGATCCCTATCCTCCTGACGCCTAAACGACCTTTCAAAGCCCCTGAACAAGGCACACGGAATAACATCTATCGCCACAGGCCGAAGCTGGGCTTCTTCAAGCATAGCTATGTGATTTTTTATCGTTTCGTTGTCCGCAGCAAACAATATCAACTCATTCTTAACCTCATCGCCATGCAGGACACTGCCGGCAAGTATGTAATTAGTCGCGTCCTTATCTGGGTCAAGTCCGAAACGACGAGCAGCCTCTCTTTGTAAAGCCTGTTCCATCTGTGGCGGCTGCATCTCAGCCAAACGCAGAGAAGTTATCTTCACTCTTTCATTTGGCAGGCAGGAAACAACATTCCGTCCGTGGAACTTATTCTCAGCCAGCATCCGCTCTATTGCGGAAATAATAAATCTTCTTCTTTCCTTGTGATCCTCATCCACATCGGCGTCAAGACGTGTCTCATCTGCTGCAACAACAGCTATCCGACCTTCGCTTACCGCCAGTTGAATCATCTTAATAGAATGAAGACCTATGTCCAACCCTATAGGACATGGATTACGAGATTTAAGATTCCAGTTTATCATTTACACTTTCCCTCATCAGTCAGCAATCGAGATATATCCGGTAACAGCCTCTATAGAAATCGTCTTAGTGATTCCGCCCGCCTGCAGAGTGATGATACCGCTATTCAGCGGATTCGTAGCTTCAGTCCCACTATGAGGGCTGCCAAGATAATCAAACGTAATCGTTTGGTTAGAGCCTGGGTCAAAATCAACATCAACTATATCGACGCTGTCCAGCCTGCTGTCGTCTCCGAAACTCACAATATAATTGAAACCTTTTTTGACAGGGTGTTCTATAACGTCACCATCCTGATTTTCTATACTGTAGCTCTCTGCGCTCTTATCGAAAACTACTGAGAAATTTTGTCCTCTGCTGATTGCCATACTCTTTGCGTACTCCAGGTCCGCGGCAACCATGTTAGCAGCGGAATGTATCTGCATAGAAGCCGATGAGGATATCATCGGCACAGCTATCATTGCCACTATCCCGATAACCACAATCACAATCAAAATCTCTATAAAAGTAAACCCCGTTAGATAACTTTGTTCTCTAACGGTTTGCAATGGTGACATTAAACCAACACCCGCTTTATCTAACGGGGTAAATCCCACTCGTACATAAAGACCCAAACCTGCCCCGCCTGTCCTGAGCGCAGTCGAGGTAGCTTGAGTCTCGACCTTGACGAGCCTGGTCGAGTCTCCTTCTCGGGTCTGGGTTCTCCTCACCGACCTTGTCTGTTGAGAATAGGACATTACAAGCCCTGCCTCCGTTACGTTAACTATTATATTTTCGGCATGTTACAGATTCACCTTTATCAGGCTTATAGAAGAATCTTACGTGAAATTTGGTACAAAATTCCGCGATAAATCGCAGGGCTAAATAATACGTTGTATTTAGCCCCCAATTCATCGGGGAATTCACGATAAGATTTACTGCTGTGTTTTGCCATCTGATACAATTGTCAAATCCCATACCTTCAACAGTTAAGGTCAACAAAATTCGTACAACCGTCAAAACAGTACATAGGAACAGTCGAGCACTTTAGATGTTCTGAGGAGTGAGATTATATGGCCTGAATCGGCAATATATTTCGAATTTTTCTTTTTGTTGTGTAAAAAGGCCGATAAGCGATTCTTGTTTTGCGGGGTTTATTTTCTCTGGATACTTCTAAAAAACGCTCCTGCCGCCTGCCCCCATCGCTGCTGTGCATCCTGAGGGCCAACCAAAATGGCTGTTTTTGCAGGTGCTGCTGTTATAGTTGCTATTGCATTATTCCCGGAATCATCCAAACACCAATGGGCGATGAGACCAGACACATCTTGTGGAGGGTATATTTCATTTGGGTCCAAAGCCCTGTTGTATATCCGAACATCATCAATCAGACCGTCCCAGTATTTACCTTTCGTCCCTAAACCAAGCATGAACTTCTGAACACCAGCAGTGGTCCCCACAAGTCGGCTGTCTTCATCCATATCATAGGTCAGGGAATCCGGTACATTGCTATCAATATACAATTTTAGGCCAAAGCCGCTCTGCCACACGAGAGCAAGGTACTGCCAACTGGTTGTTTGCACGTGTGAGCTACTTTCTATCTGGGTATAACCAATATTTGTACGAATAGATGCCTTTATACACTGTTCAGCATGACCATAGGCACCATCCTTATCATATCTTAGACCAAGCTCTTCGTCGGCGCCAGTGGGGCTGCTTGTAAAAAAGATGCCACGATCTTGGTCTGTAACATCAGATTTGACCCAGAGACTAACGGTTAAGGCGGATAGACCATTTATGTAACCTGGAGCACATGGGTCTTCGGCCTTGTCATTGGTGCCGTCAAATTCAAGAGCACCGGAGATATAGCCGCCCGATGGACGCCACGTTGGCTCATTATACAACACAAGTTTACGCTGGTACCCTGATGAATCCACCGTAACCTGGGCCATTTTCCCACGAATAAATAGACCTCCCAAAATATTGATCCTTGTATTATCCGGTCGTATGAATACATCGCCGGTTACAACAGCCAGTCCATTAACGTCTAAAGTAGCGTTGCTTTCTAACATCAGGTCGCCTGTAACATATAGTGCCGGCAGATTTTTGCCGGCTACTATAACATTGTCGATGCCGCTAACTGTCAGGTCTCCATCAACAAGTAGCATCCCGTCGATGGTTACGTTGTTTCCGAGAACCAGATCACCGGTACAGTGCCATATACATGCAGGCTGAAATGCCGAATCGGACAAAGTTCCGGGACCAATGGAAGAAGATGAATACTCTGGGTTGGAGTAGCTTATCGTTATAGGAGGCCAGATGAACGATAGGTCCTGTAGGACTTGGCGGGATTTTTCTTGATTTGGATACATTGGGACGCCAATTAGATCATCCGCAAACACATCACCGTAGATATTGCCCTGATTTGTCAAAGTACCGTTGCAATAAACGTCGCCATAAGTGGTAATTTCAGACCAAAGCGTAGTATCAGCACCCATCCATAAAGCTATGCAGGGGTCGAGCCTAAGCACAGTTTTCAAACTGCTTCGGCCAACCTCACTGCCATCCGCCAATCGACGATAGGCATCGCATTCAATATTATAATTGCAGTAATTATTCGGCTCATTTTCATCGCGAATAATCCGAACGTCATAAAAATCTTTGCTGCCATCGACAAGCTGCAGATTAGAGTCTCCGGTCCAGTATTCTGCTGCTAAATCTTGCGGATTCAGTATCAGGCCTCTAGCGTGTTCCAGCCCGGATTCGGCCAAATAATCCATCTGCGTTCGCAATATCATATTTTGGCCGCAGGCAAGCTCCACATCGCTTCCGGACAAAAAGCCAAGCGACAAGATAGTTATGGCCATGATGATGAAAAGAACGACAAGTAAAGCTATGCCTTTTTTACTCGTATCGCGTATTGCGTATTGCGTATTGCGTAATTTTATTATTTCATTAATCATCATTTGTAGGGTGGGGCTTTCATCCTTCGCAGTAGTCCTGCTACGTAGAATGGATGCCCCACCATTTTTCTTAATCATCGTCTAGAACAATTTCTACACTACCATCCTGGTGTTCGTAAAGCAGGTTCCCAGCCCAGCAGTGAAGGGCATTATTTATCTGATAGTGTTTAACAACATCATTCTCAACAAGGTCAAGCGAAATGCTCACAAATTTTGTATTCGGTGGCTCAGCATCAGTTGAAAACTCGACATTGTTGCACTCCGGCACCAGTCTTATATCGTCTCCAACCGGTGCCGGCATCGTGTCAAGAGAGACTGTGCCTTCAGACGATGATGGAAACTCATACAGGTGCAGGTAATTCGAGTCCGGGCCTTTCCGTATATATACAATCTCATTTAGGTCGATCTGGGCGTCATTGTCATCGTCGGCTCGCCAGATGGCCAGGTCAGAATCAGATGCAGCATATATAAGTTTACAGTGCCGAATAAGCTCGGAGATTCGCAGAGTAGCGAAACGGACCTGGGCCTGCTTGCTGCTTGTATCATCCGTAGAAACATTTGCCGTGCTCATAGCAAAGGCAAGTGTAGCTACCGCAGCCAAGATTATGCTGCTGACAATCAAAGCAACCAAAAGCTCAACCAGTGTAAAGCCGTCGCTCGTCGCTCGTCGCTCGTCACTCGTGGGACGTACTTTGAAGAATTTTGGGATTTTGATTTGTAATTTTGATTTTTGCATTTTGATTTTTGATTTCTTATTTTATTTGCTTATAAGTCTCTTTATATTTACGATTTCCCTTCCGTTGTATTTAACCTGAACTGTGACAAGAATGAAATTGCAGTTTTCTGGTTCACTTTGTAGTGGTTGTTGAGGGACAGTAACATATTCACAGGTTGCTGTTCTGCTAAATTTGGTGTAATTAGAATCGGTGATTATCTCCCCTGCCGCATCCTTTATCTGCCCTTCCGCTTCAGAGTATCCATCATAATCGTCGATATTGTCAAATACCGTTTCTCCATCATCAGGACCTGGATGAAAGACACCATCAGGATCATTGAAGGGTTTATTTATAATCTCTTCCATCAAGTCGCTGGCCAAGTTAGCAGCCAAGGTCCTGCGGATACCTTCTGTCCGCACCTTTGCCCCACCTGTAAAAGGAAGCAACACACCCGCAGCGGCAATAGCAAGCACAACCGTAGCTAACATCGCCTCAGCGAGCGTAAAGCCACGACGTGCCCTTCGATAAGGAAGGTAGCACACAATTAAATACTTGTCCTCATTATTGATAACCATATACCTATGATAGTAACCCAAATTCGAAATCCGAAATCCGAATATCGAAACAAACCTAAAATTCAAATGAACAAATGAACAAAACGTTTTGAATTTTGAATTTTAATCATTTGAATCCTTCGACGTTGCTCAGTCCTAGGGACTCCTTACGGAGGACAGGTTTGTTTAGAATTTAGATATTAGAAATTAGGATTTTCTTCTTTATAAACTTGCATGTGCGACACTGTCATCTGCCTGGAACAGGCCGGTCTTTGTATCAAACCGCCAGCCGGCCGATCCGCTGCCGGCCGGCGGACCATCAAATCGAACCATAGAAAGATTATTAAAAGGATTCTCAGGAATCTCTTTGATATATGGGTCGTACTGTCCCATTTCCGTCGTCAGGCTGTTTTCGAAACTATCAAATGAATCAGTGGGAGGTAAATTATCTTCGTGATGAACCTTATATAAATCGAGCTGAGAACGCATCCGGTAAAGTCCATCCATTAGCCTGCTAATCTTGGCGTCCTGGCTTGCCTGTGTGAAGCGCGGGACAGACTTTATAGACACTACACTCAAGACTATCACGATTACCAAAATCTCCGCGTACGACCAGCGAGCCTCCTCGTTCATAATCCTCCACCTACCACTTATAAATACGAAATCCGAAATACGAAAAATGTAAAGTGCCTAAAGTGAGCTAAAGTGCCTAAAGTGAACTAAAGTTACAGTCTTAATTTTAGGCACTTTAGGCACTCTAAACTTTAGCTCACTTATTTTGTTTCGATATTCGAATTTTGTTACGATTCTGTATTCTGTCTTCTGTGTTCATTAAAAAGGCTGACCATACCTAAGGCACTCCACCGCTGGGCCTCAGCACGGTCAGCCATTTTATTCACTTTACAATATTCACCAGCTTACACTGGTTTCTTGCCGTGAATAATTCACGGCATATTCATCAACATAAGTTTTTACAGAGTCTTATCCGAAACAAGGTCATCTGCCTGGAACGCACCTGTACCGGTATTAAATACCCAGCCGTGTGTATTTGCACCTGCTGTGCTGTCACCAGCTTCACCACGAACCGTACTCTTATCATTGAACGGATTCTTTGGTATTTGCTGCAGGTAAGGGCCGTAAGCTCCATCTGCATCCACGACACCGGCAATGGTAGTCTTTGACGTCATTCGGGTCCAGGTTCCAGCTTCTTCGGGAGCAGGCAAGAGGTCGTTGTGCTGAACCTTATACAATTGAATCTGCGAACGAACAGTTTGAAGGTTGCTCATAAGACTGTTGGTCTTGGCTTCGGTGCTGGCATTTGTGAACTGAGGAATCACAATCGCAGCCAGAATACCGAGAATAACAACCACAATCAGAATTTCCACCAATGTAAAACCACTTTTCACTCTCATTTTTTCACCCCTTTAAAAATATAAATTTTCTTGGTAAACACACCACACCCCGGCCAATAATTTTACACACTTTAAGGTATCGGCCTAATTAATACGCAACTTAACTATCCAAATATTGTTCTGTTCTGCCCCTCCAAGACTAAAAAAGAATGGAAAATCATCAAAAAACAAACACTTCAATAATCTTGCTCAAATATACGTCCGAAAAAACTATTGAGCTGCTTCGAGAGGTTATGCGTTACTTCCCTGTTAAAGTATGAAAAATAAACACCCCCCTGCCAAACCGGCAGAATTGAAAAGTTTGAAATCCTAAATCCTAATATCTAAATCCTAAACTCATCCCTAAGGGACAAGATACCCAAATTCTAATCTCAAACTTGTGGTGAGCTTGTCGAATCCATGACCAAAACGATTTGTTTAGGATTTTGTATTTTGGTAATTAGAATTTGTTTAGAATCCATTCGGCTTCGCTCAGGACAGGTTTAGGATTTAGTGCTTAGAATTTTTGCAAAGAAAAAGGAAACTAATTGTTTATAACACAATATATTCTGGTACATTTTCGATATGTATTTTCCTTTTGGTCTGACCGGCAACAGAAAGCTCTATCCGAATACAATCGACAGCCTGCAAGGCTGATTCGACCTTATCGGCCCACTCAATCAGAACCACCGACTGCGGATAGCAAAAATCATCAAAACCTAACATCTCAAACTCGGCGATGGAATCGAGCCGATAGGCGTCGATATGATAAATATCCAGCCTGCCCCGAGCACAGTCGAGGGGCCGACCTTTATACTCATTAACTATAACAAATGTAGGACTTGTAATATCCCTGCTGTCTTGCGCCCCGGCGCCTGCTGCGATGCCTTTGATCAGGTGCGTCTTTCCACTGCCTAAAGGGCCGCAAACAGCGATGACCTCACCGCCTTTTAATTGTGAGCCGAGCCTTTGACCAAGTTCGATGGTCTCTTCCGGCGAATTTGAGGTAATATTGAAACTTGTGTCCATAGATTTACTAAATCCGAAATTCGAAGCACTAAATCCGAAACAAATCCGAATCACAAAAATTCAAAACTCAAAAACTTTTGGTCATTAGGACATTTGAATTTCGATATTGTTTCGTATTTCGAAATTCGTATTTCGTGATTTTTGAAAAAATTACTACCTTTAATAAACACCTCAATTACCTGAGGTGATCGTATCCACCAACCTTTAAATCAATCATTTTGCCATCCGGCATCTTTATCTGCATTTTCTTGGTATCCGTAATTGTTCCGATTTGCGTTATCGGTATCGGCCCATCCCATTTCTTTAATAATCCTTCGCATTCGTCCGACGAGAGCGTGAAAAGCAGCTCGAAATCTTCGCCATCGTTAAGAGCCGAACTCAATGGATCTTTGGATTTTTGTGCTTGCTTCGATATAGGAATCTTCTCTGCCATTATAACAGCCCCTACGCCACTTGCATTGCAGATACGATTCAGGTCGCTGCTCAGCCCATCGCTTATATCAATCATCGAGTTTATAGTAACCATTTGAGCGAGCTTTATCGCCTCTCTAACTCTCGGCTCAAATTTCAGATGCTTGCCGCTGATAGCACCTCCCAGCGAACCTGTCACGCAGATACTATCACCGGCCTTGGCACCGCAGCGTCTTATAGGTTTATTACCGGCGGTTCTACTGAGCATAGCCACGTTAATCGCAAACGGCTCCTTCTTTCTCCATACGGTTATGTCACCACCTATCAGGGGACAATTATATTTATCACCAGCCAAAGTAATCCCGGAATGGAGCTGCTTTAATTCTTTTTGGCCGAAGCCTCTCGGCAGTGCAACAGCTACTACTGCAGCAATGGGCACTGTAGCCATAGCCGCACAATCGCTAAGGCTGACCGCCATAGCTTTGTAGCCGGCTTGTTTTACAGTTGTTTTTTGCAGGTCAAAATGGACGCCATCCAGCAGCATATCAGTGGTGATAAGAACTGTAACATCTTCCGCCAAACGGATTTCGGCCATATCATCGCCGATGCCAATGGGAAAATCCACCGCGGACAACTTGCTCCGGCGTGCAAACCATGCGGTTATTTCATCTTCACTGATACCCATTTCACCACCAAGGTAAAAACCCCCAAATAAATCCTTCGACAAGGCTCAGGACAGGTTTGGGGGCTAAACATTTATCGTTGTACCAATTGTTTATTCCAGTATGCGATTTGTCTTTTCGCCTGCTTAGGCCCGGCTGCACCATCAGTGACATACTTACTTACCACATTTTCCGGGCCAAGATATTCGTAAATATCTTTCTCGATAACATTTGAGGATTTTTTCAGCTCATCTAAGGGCAAGTCTGCTAATTTCTTATTTTGTTTTTCGCAGTCGGCAACTAACGTCCCGACAATTCCGTGAGCCTTGCGGAAAGGCACGCCTTTTCGAACCAAATAATCGGTCAAAGCAGTAGCATCCAAAAAACCCTCTTGCAAACTAACTGAAATTTTCTTTACATTGAACTTTGTATGCGAAACGACAGCCTGCGCCATATCTAAGGAGGCCTCAACCGTGTCACTGGCAGCAAAAATATGAATCTTATCCTCCTGAAGGTCACGATTATAGCCTGACGGCTGAGACTTTAGGATTGTCAGCATAGCCATCAATGAGCCATACACAGAACCGGTTTTCGCTCGAATAAGCTCTAAACAATCGGGATTGCGCTTTTGCGGCATTATGCTCGAAGATGTACAGAAGCTGTCGTCAAGCCGCAAAAAACCAAACTCATTTGAGCAGTAAATTATCCAGTCCTCAGCTAATCGGGAAAGATGCGTCGCTATGAGCGCACAATCAAAAATAAACTCCGCACAAAAATCCCTGTCACTTACCGCATCGATGCTGTTATAGCTGATATCCGAGAAACCCAATAGCTTAGCTATACTTTTTCTATCTAAAGGCAGCGTTGACCCTGCCACTGCTCCGCTACCCAATGGTGAGATGTTGACCAAGCTGCGGCAGTTTTTTAGACGGATAGAGTCACGCTCAAATTGCTCTACAAAACTCAATAAATAAGCTGCGATAACTATTGGCTGAGCACGCTGAAGATGGGTATAAGCCGGCATTATATCTTCGGTATGCTTGCTTGCTAATGTAACAAAGGCC
>Ga0315532_1002565_pt1 | contig 12373 bp, 15 predicted proteins | sample SalMarWE160370MG_FD_203082 | JGI IMG/M metagenome (GOLD analysis project Ga0315532, IMG submission 203082) | Salt marsh sediment microbial communities from the Plum Island Ecosystem LTER, Massachusetts, United States - Salt Marsh Sediment WE1603-70 ... | reverse complement strand
CGGGATAGCCCTGCGCTATGATAGCGCGCCTAGAGGGATTTGAACCCACGACCCCCGGTTCCGAAGACCGGTGCTCTTGTCCGCTGAGCTATAGGCGCACAAGCTAAATTTTAACCCTCAGTGAACTTTATGTCCAATGGAGGCGTTAATTTGGCGTTATTTTTTCCAAACGCCCCATTTTTAGCTTTGGGCAAGATCCCGTCCAGCAGCATCATGGCGTCTTGCTGCATACCCTCAATTATATGGCTGTAGACATCCATTGTAAAGGCAACACTGGAGTGTCCCAAAGCCTCCGAAATAACCTTTGGCTTAGCTCCCCGGAGTAACATAAGGCTGGCGAATGTATGCCGTAGGTCATGAAAGCGGACATTCTCTAAGCCAGCTCTCTTTGCTATCCTGGCGAAGTTGTGGCTTAGCACGCCGGGGTCAATGGGCTTGCCTTCCACATTGGCAAATATCAGTTCATCGGGACGAAGTAAACGCCCTAGATGTAAGGACAGCGACTCTTTTTCTGCTTTGTATTCTTTCAGGAACGCAACCAGCTTGGGGGTCATGCTAACACGGCGTCTGCTGTGCTCGGTCTTGGGTTCCTTGAACTCAATCACGCCACGCCTCTTATGGAGTGTCCTTGAGACCAGTATAGATTCCGAGTCAAAGTCAATATCTCTCCATCTTAAGGCCAGTAATTCAGCCCGTCTAAGTCCTGTGGAAACAGCCGTATAAATAACAGGATAAAACTGATTATCTGAGGCAGTCTCTAATACAGTCTCGAGTTCTTCCGGGGTCAAGGTCCGCATGGCTTTGTTTTGAGGCCTAGGTGGATCTACCAGTTCACAGGGATTCCTTCCCAAGTAGCCCTGACGCACGGCATATTTAAGCGCCTCAGACAATACACGGTGCTGATGGTGAACCGTTCTGGCTGACAGCTTTTCGCAAGCCTTGCCATAGTAAGCCTGTACCGCCTGGGGAACGAGCTGCTTTAAGAGAATGTGCCCTAGAGCTGGTATTAAGTGATTCTCTACGATAGCCTCGTAGCCATCTAGCGTCCTCTCTGAGCAATTTGTTTTGACATAGCCAGCAAGCCAGTTTCTAAGGTGCTCTGCTAGTGTGAGCTTGCCTGGTGGTGTGTAAACGCCTTTATCAAGCGAGGCCAATAGCTCAGTCAATCGCCTTTGAGCATCACCTTTGCGACCGCTTACCGTCTCGAAGTGCCGTTTACGCCTGCCGTCTGGTCCTATACCGGTGTAGATTTGAATTTGCCAGCTATTTTTGCTTTTTGGCCTTATGCTTCCTCTCATTGCGTGCCTCCTTTTTCTCTTGCGATTGTTCAGGATGCAATCTCTTACGCTTCCTCTCCATAAATTCTTCGAATAATTTGGGGTCTATTTCACGCAGTTTCTTCTCTATCTTCACTTCTCTTTCAGCCCATTCTTCTTCGGATTTCACTTCCTGCATTGCAAGATGGAATACTTTAGCTATTTTCATCGACCTTTCGATAGAATCTCTAGTGAAGAATGTTGCCTCTTCAGCTGATAATTCTTTCTGTAGTTGTGGTTTGGAATCGTCCAACTTAATACCGAGTCTCTGGTCAAGTTCTATGTCTATTCCAAGTATTCGGGCTCTGCGCTCTAGCGAGAGATGCTCTCCTGTCATCGATTCAAATAGACCTAGGTCAGCCCCAGTGGTGTCACTTTCATAACCCTTACCAAGTAATTCCCCTATTAACTCGAACCTAGCATAAGAAAATGCATACAAAACTAGGTTGGGGATGTCATTAATGGCAGCATATAGGCGTGCTACCCACTGTGCCTGGCGAATAGTAAGCGTAATATTAAGCTTTTCGCGAGTATACACCCAAGCTCGTAAGACTGAAGGAAGGGCTTCTGCCGGAATTGGGTATATAGACATGCTCGCCACGCTCCAGGGCTTATCAATTGGTAAAGTTTCATGCGCACGGGCTTTTGAAATCTTACGTTCCAAAACTTCAACTTCAGGCGGCTTGCCTGGCCAGTCAACTTCACTCAATATTTTTTCGGCCAATGGAGTGCGATGCATGTCACGGAAACGCAGCGCATAATCAGTGATGAGAATCTCTTCTTCAATACCAATTTTTGCTCTTTTGTTTGTCATTTTACTACTCTTATTCCTATAACTCGTATTTGTAGTTCCTAACACTAAGCCTTGTAATTCTTACTACGTGTGGTTATAATTATAGTAGCATGTAGCATATAGATTGTCAAGGGGGTAGCAATGAATAAATTGAGAAAAGCTCGAAAGGAAAAAGGCCTTTCCCAGCTTAAACTAGCATTTATGACAGGCATTGCACCAAATGAAATAAGTCGCATAGAAAACGGTTGGCTAAAGCCTTATCCTGGCTGGCGAAAGCGGCTGTCCCGGGTACTTGGCGTGCCTGAGACAGAACTGTTTCCACCTGAGGAACAGAGCAGTAACAATGGCGACTAGCGAACGACTAACTTACAGCGTTAGAGAGGCAGCTCAGGTACTGGGGCTCAGCAAAAATTCTGCTTACCAAGCGTGCTTAAGAGGCGAAATCCCACACCTGAAAATCGGCAAGCGGATACTTATACCCCGCGTACAACTGGAAAGGATGCTTAACAAGGATGGGAAGGCAAAGGACTAATCGGCGGTGTTCTCAAGAGGCAATGGATTTTTAAGAGAAAGATAAGAACAGAAAAGCATAAGAATAGAATAGAAAGGAATAGAAGGGATTACAGAAGAAGGTTACAAAAAAGTATAACTAAGGGTTACAGAATGACAGAAAATAGCTGTGCATCACCTAATAAGCCTAGCTGGGATAACATTATTGAAGAGAAGATTAAGGAAGCGAAAGCTCGTAACGCAAAAAAAAGAGAGTGGGTGGTATTGCGGAAAAGCTGGCTTACTAGCTCGATAAACTACCGGATGACCTTGGAAGAGATCGCTGTCTTCTCTAAACTAATCGTTATGGGTGATGCTTTTGGCTCAGTGCCCGGGCTGATTTCAGACAATGACCTTCGAGCTATACCTCACGAATATATAGCTCACCAGGCTTGCTGCCCACCGGAAGTATTGGAATCTACACTAAAGAAGGGTAAAGAGGACGATAGCATATACGAAAATCATCATGGCATATTCTTGACACACTTTGATGATTACCAGTTCACAGAATACGATCGCCAAAAACCATATCGCCAGGCAAAGAGAGAACGGGAGAAGTCTACCGATCCTGACAAGTATGTCAGAGGCAAGTATGGGCACCTTGTTAGGAGATAACTCCCACTGATAGGCAATGAAAGAACAGTGAGAAGACGAAGAAAACCACTGGTGGGTGTTAAGCAACCCTAATTAAAAATAAGAAGGAGTAAGGAAAAAGAAGGCATCAAGATAAACGAGAATTAGATGTTAAGCATTTTCATTGTAAAGCAGAGAAGGAAAAGAGAAAACAATGATTATTCTCTGTCCTCATTGTGGTAAATCGATAGTGGTCAGTGGTTTAGGTCGGAAACCGCTAAACATCCCACTCAAAAATGTTTATGAGGCGATACAGACACACGGTAGCGTGGCAGCAGCAGCCAATGAGCTTGGTTGCAGCCAGGGATATATTTTCAAGGTCCTGAAAGACAATGGGTTAAATCTGAAGGATGTATTCAAGGGGTAGAGCCTTAGAAAATGGCCCTTTCAAAAGAATCGAGGACTTGCTTAAAGTCAGCGGCATCGGCTCAGCGACATTTGAAAATATAAAGGATTTCATAACCGTGTCGGACTGAAAGCCTCTGACGCTTGACAAGCTGGGTTGAGTTTGGTAGAATATATTCTACCTGAAAAGAAGGAGGTAGATTGATGGAATACCAAAATGTAAAGATCCCCAAATGGGCTTATGACAATGGAAAAAGGTTGCAAGCAGAAGTGTTGAGAAAGGGGATAGACTCAATACCTGCTGAGATTCGAAGGCCGTTGGTATGCCCCTACTGCGAGAGTGAACTCAATTATGTTGAGCTTAGGTATAGATATTGTGAGTGCCCTAGGTGTGGTTATAGACAGCAAGCCATTAGTGTAGAATCGAACATTGGAGAAATTATTGCCGGCGTTGGACTTGGCTTGCTTATAGGTTGGGGAATGGGTCAACTCATTAGAGTAATAAGTGGAGAAAAAAGAAAGGAATTACAAGGGTAAAGCACAACGACGCAAAACAAAGAGGAGAACTATGAGTAATGCTGAATGGGACATTTTCAAAAGAATTAAGAATTTAGAGCAAGATATTGAAACTGCAAAACCAACTTTAAAGGACGCTAGTACTGTGGCGCTGTTTGCTTTTGGGCTGGCTTTTGGAACTGCGATTGCGCGAGCAAGAAGTGACTAGTAAGGTCATGCCTGAAGGCTTCTAGTAGCTCTTCCTTGATACTTCTTGTCCTTGGGCGTTGTATAGCACAGCCCAATCGGGGTCAGTATTATTCCAAATCGCTTTGCCGTATCTGAAACTAAAGCCACCCCACTCGGAATGAATCTCGTTTGTGTAAACCCGTATTTTGGCATCCGGGGCTAAGACATAAGGGGGGAAGGTAAATGAGGGATATCCCTCAGATATGTCTTTCAGCACCCATCCCTCTAGGTTCTGCGGGGTGTCACCGAGATTTGTAATCTCTACATATTCATCGGATTCCGTACGATAAACGACACCATCGTAGAAAATGTAAGTAATCTGAACATTGTTACCACTACTAGTTTCTTCCTCAGTTGTAGCACTTGGGCAAACCAATGGAGGTATATTGTTTGAAGCGAACAAACTGTATGTCTCCCCGTCTGTTGTGATTACGATAGTCCCATGAATATCCGTGCCATATATCTCGGCACCAACCTCACAGAGATTAGCGATGGCTTCCTCGTGAGGATGCCCATAGCTGTTACCTTGTCCAGCCATATAGATGGCACACTCAGGCTTAGCCGCCTTTATGAACTGTATTGATGATGCCGTGCTTGAACCGTGATGCCCCACCTTTAGTATCTCCACATCTGGAACAACGCCGTCAGCGAGCATACTTGCCTCAGCTTCCTGCTCAGCATCTCCAGTAAACAAGAAGTCAACCTGCCCATAGCTAAGGCTTAAAACGAGGGAGTTATTGTTTATGGTACCGCTCAAGTCGACAGGATGGAGTACATTAAAATCAAGGCTGTCGATTCCAAAAACCAATCCTCTACTATACACTGACACCTCAGCACCTTCGGAGTTGACTGCCGACATAAATTGGGAGTACGTTAGCGAAGTACTTGTATCTCCATTGAGCAAGATTTTGTAAACTTCAAAGGCATCTAAAACGGCAATTAGTCCACCTATGTGATCGGTATGAGGATGAGTAGCTACCATCACCTCAAGTGGGCCATCAACGTAATCATTAATATAGCTGACTACACCTGGGGATTTGTCCCCACCATCAATCAGCACTTCAATATCACCATGGTCCAAAAGTATAGAATCTCCCTGCCCAACATCAATGAAGTGAACCGTCAAAGTCCCTGGTTTAACTACGCGGAAAATCCTGGTCAACCCAGCTAATTCCACACTGTAGGAACCCTCTATATCTTTTTCAATAAAGAAGGATATGGAAGTAGTTTCTCCAACATCGAGAGTTACATTTTTGGACTGTTCAACTACTCCATTTATTCTCAATGGCAGTTCAAAAGGTCCCCGTTCTTTCCCTGCATTCCGAACCTCCACTGTAACGGTGACGGTTTCGCCAGGCTCAACCACTGTCGGGCTCACATTTAGGTTGCTTAGTTCACCTAGAAGTAGTGCTCCTCCGCGGCCAGTGGCCAGAATTATGATGAATATGATGATGCCAAGCCCCACAAGTGAAGCTAACCCAATTAACAACTTCCTTTTCATTATCTTGGTTTAAGTTCACCTGTAGCCTCGTAGAAAGTCCAGTCTGACACCTCGGTTGTTGTACTCCATGGAAGTTGTCCCTGACCGGAACATTCTCTTGTTACTTTCCATTTTCCATTCCCTAGATAGACCGTTGTCCATTTCTCATCTTCTGACGGCTGACCAGCACATTCTTCCCCCGCATAAGCCTTTGCTACCGCTATCACTTGGTCAGCAGTGTATCTTGGTTCATCTACTTGTCGAATAAAAAGCAATGTCACCGCAACTGCAAGTGCCGCAACCGCCAGGCATAATAATGCGACCTGCCAACCCTTCATATGACTACTCCTAACTAATCACTGATGTTGCTTTTATACTACTCAGTTAATACTCCAGTCATCGTAATCGTTATCGTGGCACTTGCCGAAGAATTGCTCGCTTTGCTTACACTGCTGGCTACCTCATCATTGGGAATGCTGGTATCAGCAACAGATATGTCCGTATCACTTAAGCCAAGTAGGACTAACCCTACCAGAAGGATTGCAAGGGTGACCACAGTGACCAGCCTCTTCACTTCAACCCCTTCTTAAATCAATTATAATTCCAGGCATAATCAAATACAAGACCATAATGTTAACTTTTGTTAACTTCGCCGAAGCTAGACTAAAGCAAGTGCTTGATACCTAATCTTCCACTGATAAGCAATGAAAGAACAGCGAGAAGACGAAGAAAACCACTGGTGGGTGTTAAGCATCTCTCATTAGAAATGAAAGGGAGTATAGAAAACAACCGCTAAAAACGGCCAGAACTGACAAAATGACGCCTTTTTTAACGCCAGGTTAGCTTTGAGCCTGGGGCTAATCACGAAGGGAAGCAGCGAACTATTAGTTCTGTGACACTAAATCAGATGTGTTCTAGGAATATCGAAAAAAGGTAAAAGAGTTGGTTTTAGCTAGTTGAGGAACTACCTTATCTTGTTGACATCTGTTTGTAGGTGTATAATCGGCTAGCCATAAAGCCTTGGTTTTGGTTGTTACCAAATGTAAACAGGGAAGAATTATAAATGACAATAAACGGATTATTGATTACCTCTATTATCATATAGCACCCTTCATCTGATTAAATTAACATGATCATCAGGACTATTTTACAACCAGAAACCCAACTTGGGAACGAGATCATCGAATTGCTTGATTCAGAAGCGTCATGTTCTCGCATCGTGTTGGTATCAGCTTTCGTCGCTTTGCGCACTATTCTTCGATTGCGGGAACCCTTATTAACGCACGTCGGCAATCGTACTGATTTACTCATCACCGTCGGCATTGATCTTGGGGGTACCAGCCGAGAAGTCTTGGAAGAGCTTGTGCGTTGGAATTGTCGCGTTTTCATATTCCACAATACCATCGCTCGCGCTACCTTTCATCCCAAGGTTTACCTTTTCGAACGCTCAAGTGGTGCAACGCTTTTCGTTGGCTCCAATAACCTTACGGACGGCGGACTATATACGAATTACGAGGTCGCAACAAGGTTTGATTTTTCTTTCCCTGCAGATACGCCAGAATATGAAAACTTACTCAAGCCGCTCAGCCAATTCCTAAACCCAGAAGCGGAGACTGTTCGTCCACTAGATAAGAATTTAATCAAGCAATTGATTAACAGGGGTGAGCTCCTGTCAGAGGCAGAAGCACGAAGACATACCGGCAAGCGGACTCGAGGCCGACCGACCGACCCGATGACAGTTCCTGCCAGTCCTTTTCCCGCCGTAATGGTCCCGTTTGCCCCGCCGCTCCCCAAGGAGCTAAGGAAAGAAGACGAACCATCGGGACCCACTGAAAGTGCGCCAGACGATGCGCTCGTCCTCGTTAGATACATAGCAGGGGCCGGCGGACGTACGTCGCAAGCACACTTTTCGAGAAGAATAGCGGAGAGTTTCTTTGGACTTCGCCCTGGAGATACAAACACTATAAGCGTCCAAGAAGTTCAACCTGGGGAGCCACCTGGCCGCCTAGAAAAAGATCGCCCACTTGTATTCAGCACGAGCAATCGGAACTCGAGGATTGAGATGGAAGGGCTTAAAAAGCGTCTGCCCAGCGATTATCCTACAGACTGGTATGCCATCCTCGTCGTCCAGCAAGTTGGACCACGGAGATATAGGTACATGTCACTTGTACCAGGAGATGACGGATATGCTGAACTTAGCCGGCACCTTGATCGCGTACCCCAACGAGGGCGGGCTTTTCAGGAAGATATTATGACGTTAGACAGGCTGCTCGGGATCTGGCCTTCCTACCCTGTCTGACTTACCTCCCCCTATCGGTGTCATCCCTTCATGCATTCGGTCTTGTCATCAATCTGGGTCGATCCCATTAGTTCACTAAGATTCTTGGCCTTCTTTCCTTTCTTTTGCCGCTCCGGAGGTTTGCTGAAGATCAGAATGTGCTCGTGTACATTCTTGAAGTAAAAGTTCGGCGGGAACGGATAGCTTCCGAATATCGGCCTCTGTGCCCCCCAGGATCCCCATTTACCTCCTGTGCCATCCTTGGACCAGATGACTTCTCCCACCAGCAGGAATCCCACTTTCCTCATGGCCATTATAAAATCGGCGGCTAATGGGAAAGTGAGCAGACCGTAGTTGGTATACTGGTTGACATTTGCTGTAATTATGCACATTTTGCTTCCGGGCGCTAGTACCCTGTACGCCTCGTCAAGAATAGGACGAATCTCTTTGAAGAAGTTTTGATATCCCTCAATGTTACCGACGTTCTCAGGATTACCCCCATAGTCAGCCTTGTTCCAGTAGGGTGGACTAGTCACAATAAGTGAGATCGAGTTGTCAGCGATAGATTCCATTCTCCTGCTATCACCGTGTACCACCGAAAAGGAACTGCTCCCGCTCGCTGATAAGCGGTCACGCATTATCCTCACATACTCGCTATTCTGCTCGATGCAGATGGCACGTCGCCCCAATTGAATGGCTGCCACGGCTGTGGTGCCAACTCCCGCGAACGGGTCTAGCACAGTCTCACCAACAAAAGTAAAGAGCTTTATCAGACGACAAGGGATTTCGACAGGGAAGACAGCAGGATGTTCAAGATCGGTCACGTTTGCAATATGCCAGACTGTCTTGGTATATTCGCGCCACTCATCGACGGTCAGCTTACTCGCCTCTTTGATTGCTGATATGCGATCAGAACTAGTCATGAAAAACCCTCCGTTGGTTCGAGTCTCCGCAAAGCTCGGTTGGCACCCAGTTCGTTCGATCTTCCAGCGATGATGTTATCCGTCACGAATTGACGAAGAAAGGTACTGAAGTCGATAGGAATCGAGAGGTTCCGCAGCAAGATCGAGTCTATGATATCCAGATTCTTCCAGGCCACATAAGGATAGTAGCTCGTCCGTGTTCTGCCTGCGTTTATGCTGTGAATAGGGTTTCGCTGCATCTCCTCCCATAAATGTAGAGACTGATCTCGAATTGTCAACAAGTCGTCCTGCGAGATGCTCGATGGATGCAGTGGCAATCTGCCAATAAAGTCTTGAGTAACGTGAAAGCCATCACCTTCCACTCTCCACAGCCAATATGTCAATCTGCTATTAAGACACGCAAATACGAAGTCTGCATCCTCTACAGTGGAGCATCCAACTGCTCGTATAGAGGGGGGAAGATCAGTTCCTCCTCTTGTATCTTGCGCCGGTACTGTCCGAAATACACGAATCCAGTTGTAGGCCGTAGATCCAAGGAATACTAAGCGAGGATACGTCTCCTCAACTTTCAGCCCAGCAACTCCAGGAATACTGATGAGTGTGGATAGTTTTGGATGAGACTTCAATATCAGATATACATCTCGCTCAAGAGCACTGCCCAGCTTAGGTATGAGTTGCCTTATAGAGCAATCCGGAAGATCGGTTGTGGTAATGTTCTCGAAGAGGCCTGTTCTGCTGCGGCTGCTCCACCTTAACAACGGACCCGTTTGAAGTCTACACAGTGTATTTTCCGATCCGTTGTGCCATAAAACGATTGTGTTTCTAGTCTTGACTTCGTCTCCAAAAAGCGAATCAGGTGTCCGATCAAAAAAGTAGAAACGCCATTCCCCGGAGATTCTTTCGATCTCACCGCGGAGCCTCTTGATCTCCGAGGAAGTACTGTACGCGATCGACATGGGCAGCACCATGCCTCCAGACACCTTTTTACGAGACCCGAACTTCCACATCATCTCTACGAACAGTGGATATAGCGAAGCTGACCGCCGCATTCTTGAAGAAGGCGCAGTCGCGAAGTTCGCTGCTCGAAAACCTTGATGTTCATCATCGCAGATACGCGAGTACGGTGGGTTACCTACGACCATGGAAAAGCCGTCTGTTACTTCTGGGAAGATGTGAGACAAAGAGGCAGTATTTCCGCACAGCTCGGCGGCATTTCCACAACGGTCTGATGACACTGATTCAAGGTTGTCCCCTGCAGCCATGGCAAGCTTAAACTTGGAGCGAACAGCCAGACGTTCACTCGTGTCCTCCGATGTCGCTTCTGCAATAGTGACCAAAGTGGAATCACTGGCACTAAGGTTGCCGCGAATTAGGTGCCATAGGTGCCATGGGCTAGGCAGATTTGAGGAAAGACTCTGTGCCTGTGCCATCAGCACGAATGCGCACGATTGAATGGCCTGTGGGTTCACATCCATCCCGTATAGGCCTTGCAATAGCTGATATATAGGAACAGTGTCCGTACACTTGCCGGCGAGCGCGTTCATCGCTGATCTGAGGAAAAGCCCTGTCCCGCACGCAGGGTCGAGGCAAGTGAACTGCCGAACGCTGAGATTGTCACCCGCGAAGGACTCAAGACTCTCACGCACGATGAAGTCTGACACATCTGATGGCGTGTAAACAGAACCAGTCTGCCTTTGCCGAGTTCTTCTTCCTGCCTGATCCAGACGTCCGGTCTGAGTATCAGTTAATTCAAACACCTGCAACACGTATGGCATAACTTCTTTAAAGTTCGAAGCGAGGGGGCAGTGCTGAAAGTCCGCTGTACAATCACTCGGAATCCATACCATGCTATCTGAAAGCAGCCCAGGAACGTGACCTATAGCATTCCCCATGAACCATTCCTGTGCCTCTGCCATGGAGAGGTTCTCGAGCTGTGGATTGGCCAGCCGTGCTGTCAACCACTGGCACAGAAGGGCAGAGATAGCGAGCTTCAACTGAAGATCTGCTGAAACTACCTCCAGATCTATGACTGGTACGACAGGCTTGTAAGTGTATTGATAACGCTCGATAAGCTCATCTTTGCGTCCGGAAACGAGGACCGCTCGAAGCAACCGAGAAAAAACCGATGCCAGCGGATCCCCCCACTGCTTTATGGAGCCGTTGAGTGTGCGCCCGGCTGCCGGTGTGGACTGTATGCTAATCGATCCGTCTGCTTTCACAAGCCTGGTCTTCATCGAATTGTCCTTTGACCTCGGACAACCAAAGCGGTTGAACTGAGATAGATCGTAGTACCCCCCAATTACGTTGCATCTTAATCGAATAGGCTGCGAATTTTACCGGTTTTTGCGTCGTATTTGCCGCTAAAAACCGCCAGGTCTTCCTTGTTGATGAACCACTGGGTACCCCGTCTGAACGCCTTCAGTCTTTTGGACCTAATATTGCGGCGTACGGTCTCCTCGGAGACCCCAAGATACCTAGCAGCTTCAGGCGTGGTAAGTTCAGCGACATCAATGTACATGGTACCCCCTTGGTGTTGTATAATACAACACCAAGCAGACCACTGTCAAGCGCTTAACGGTAGCCTAAAGGGAAAGCGATATAGAAAATGAGAGGGGAGGCTGGACGCTGCCCTTTTTTGTCTTTGCCGCTTCGAATCCCAGAGATTTCCAAGGACACCATACCAATCAGGCTTACTACAAATTAGGTGTTATGTCCCCACAATACCTGCGAAGGAAGATGAGTGTTCACCCCCCTACCTTATTTTGCGAAATTTTGCGTGTTACTGCCCGCTCGGTTTACAAAGTTAAAAGCCGTAGCTATTTGGTATCCTATCCCCCTCTTAGCTTTGTCCTCTCTTTTTTTAGGGTTGAAAAAATTGAATAAATCCATCAAAACGCCTTCGGTTGTGGAGGTCTTCTATTTTAGGCGAAAAGTGCCTATAATGATAATGAGATAACGAAATTGAAGAGGCTAATCCTTTTTATTACCCTAGTAGTGCTGGTAATGATCGTGGCTAAGTTACCTGCATCGGTGGTATCGGATACTAGCGCCTTGCTTGCTGATAGCAACACTCCCGATAACGAAATAGCTACCAACCAAACTGAAGCAAGCAATTCTTCGGCAAGTGCTATAATAACGATTACGATGACAGGTGTATCTATGCCAAGCAATGATGAAACCGAGCCGGGAGGGGAATAAATGCTAGTTGCTTTGTTGAAAACGATACCACAAGTAAAGGCAAAAATATTAAAGTTTGAGGATAGAATTTGGATAACTGATAACGGTAATGCAAATGTCCTGCGGCGGTTTTGG
>Ga0315532_1002564_pt1 | contig 12385 bp, 9 predicted proteins | sample SalMarWE160370MG_FD_203082 | JGI IMG/M metagenome (GOLD analysis project Ga0315532, IMG submission 203082) | Salt marsh sediment microbial communities from the Plum Island Ecosystem LTER, Massachusetts, United States - Salt Marsh Sediment WE1603-70 ... | reverse complement strand
TTTAGGGCCTTTAGAACACGCTGCCTTGAGGTCATGGTCTCTATACGAGGCATTTATGATTTATCCGATAATTCAATATAACTGCAGCGAAGTCATTAAAAACAAATCAAATATCAAAACGTAGAAATCAAAATTACATAGTAAAATGCAAAATTCTTCTTATCTTTCCTCTTTTTAAATTTTGATGTGTCATTTTATGTTTTGATTTTTAATCTTTAATTTTTTATCAATGAGTATTGAGCCGTAAATAATGAACTCATTAATCATCTTTGGCAGTAATCTATAAGGCGTGCGATTTCGCTCCGCAGGTCTTTGCGGTGGACAATCATATCGACAAAGCCGTGCTCAAGCATAAATTCGGCTGTCTGAAATCCTTCCGGCAGCTCTATCTTTATTGTTTCTGCGATGGTGCGAGGCCCGGCAAAGCCAATTAGTGCGCCCGGCTCAGCTACTATAACATCGCCTAACATGGCAAAGCTTGCTGTTACTCCGCCGGTCGTAGGGTCGGTCAGGACCGAGATAAAAAGCCCTTTTGCCTCATTAAATCTCGCCACCGCCGCAGAGGTCTTAGCCATCTGTCCCAGTGACACCACGCCCTCGTGCATCCTGGCTCCGCCGGAGCAGCTAACTACTACCAATGGCAGTGACTCTTCCAGAGCCATGTCCACCGCTGTACAGACTTTTTCCCCAACCACATAACCCATAGAGCCCATCAGGAAGTTAGGCTCCATTACTCCCAGCATTACGCCTCTTCCTTTAATGAAGGCTTTGCCGATCAGTATAGCATCCTTTGCACCACTTTTTTTCTCATCCGCTTTCAGGCGCTCTTTATAGGAGGTTCCCCTAAACTTAAAGCTGAGCGGATCATTAGTCGTCAGATCGCCAAGGAACTGCTGAAAAGAATCTTCATCGACCAGGTACTCAATTCGAGTTGCCGCCCCGATACGAAAATGATGATCACATTTAGGACAGACATTAAGATTTTCCTCGACGCTCTTTTTATATAGCATGCGCTCACAGCCGGGACAGCGCATCCACAGCCCTTCGGGCATTTCCTTGCGTGGCTTCAATGAAAAGCCGTTCCATTTTGAATTTGTTTCGTTGGCCATACAAAAAATAAAATCAAATATCAAAAATTAAAAATTAAAATTGTGGAGTCCCTTAGGGACGAACTCCTTAATTTTAATTTTGCATTTTAATTTTTGGTTTTTTTACAGGCCTGTCTAATGGCGTTTATTGCTGCCACACGGTCTGGTTTTGAGAATATGGCGTTACCTGCTACCAGAGTATCAGCACCGTATGAGACTACTATCGGCGTCATCTGAGGGTCTATTCCGCCGTCAACCTCGACTCTTATATCAGGGCCAACAATTTCTCTGACCTGGATAACCTTCTTTGCTGCTTCCGGCATAAATTCTTGTGCACCAAAACCTGGATGTACCGTCATCACCAGGACCATATCACAAAGCGGGGCAACTTTTTTAATGCTATCCACCGGTGTCTCCGGATTCAAGCATATCCCAGCCGTGGCACCAAGCTCATGCAACCTATCAATAAGTCTTTTTGACTCATCGGCTGCCTCGATGTGAAATGTCACGTGGTCGGCACCAGCCTCGACAAAACGCTCGGCATATTTTTCGGGCTCGCTTATCATCAAATGGCTGTCAAAAACCAGATTACTGTACTTGCGGAGCTTGGCAATCACCGGCGGACCAATAGTGATATTCGGCACGAAGTGGCCATCCATAACATCCAGATGCACGATTTTCACGCCGGCGGACTCAATCACAGCTATCTCGTCGGCCAACCGTGCAAAATCAGCGCTCAAGATTGACGGTGCAATCTCAATTGTCCCAGCTTTGGGCAACCGCCGCTGTTTATTAACATTTACCATTCGCGCCGTATTTATCCCATTATAACAGCCGGCGGTAAAACCGCCGGCCAACTTATGAATTATCATCTCCGTTTAACAACGAGCAATCATTGTTATTTGTCATCGAGGATTTCGATAGCTTTGAATTTTTTGCCTTCCAACAGTTCAAGCGATGCTCCGCCGCCGGTGGAAATATGGCTTATTTTATCTTGCAAGCCGAGTTTTTCAACGGCACTTGCACTGTCACCACCTCCTATCACGCTGCGGGCTCCTTTTTCCGTAGCCTCTGCTACGGCTAAAGCAACTGCTTTTGTACCTTCATCAAAAGGCGGCATTTCAAAAACGCCCATAGGGCCGTTCCAAACGATGGTCTTTACACCGGCGAGCTTTTCCGCAAAGAGCTTTCTTGTAGCCGGGCCTATATCCAGACCCTGCCAGTCATTTTCAATGTCACCATCAATAACTTTATTCTCAGCACCGGCCTCAAATTCGCGGGCTACCACCGTATCTACCGGCAGCACTATTTCGCTGCCGACCTCTTTGGCCTGCTTTTGTAATTCAACGGCTTTATCCAAGAAACCATCTTCACACAAGCTCTTGCCGATGGCTCGTCCATCAGCCTTGAAAAAGGTGTAGGCCATTGCTCCGCCGATTAATATGCAGTCGACTTTATCGAGCAGGTTCTCAATTACAGCTATTTTGTCGGAGACTTTTGCCCCGCCTAATATGGCGACGAACGGCCTTTCAGGGTCGCTAATCGTCTCGCCGAGGAACTTAAGCTCTTTCTCCACCAAAAACCCAATAACTCGAGGTTTGCCCTCCATCATTACCGGCACTGTGTACATCGAGGCATTGTCCCTATGTGCGGTGCCGAAAGCGTCATCGACGTAAATATCAGCCAGCTCGGCAAGCTGCTTTGCAAAATCATCTTTAGCCTTTCGCAGTTGTACATCCTCTTTTGCAGCTTTGTCTTTTATGGTTTCTTCCTTATGGAAACGCAAATTCTCAAGCAGCATACAATCTCCGCTGGCCAGTGCTTTTGCCTTTTCTTTTATCTCGGTACCAATGCAATCGCCAGCGAAGATAACATCCTGGCCTAACAGCTCGGACAGCCTCTTGGCTACCGGCGTCAAAGAAAATTTGTCCTCTTTCTGGCCCTTGGGTCGTCCAAGGTGGCTCATAAGAATCAGGGCTCCGCCGCGCTGCAGGATGCTTTTTATGGTCGGCAGGGCTTTGACGATTCGGTCATCGCTGGTAATATTGCAATTATCATCCAACGGCACGTTAAAATCGCAGCGCATCAGGACCGTTTTGCCCTTCACATCAATATCAGCAACTGTCTTTTTAGCCATTTTCGTACTTACCCCAACAAAACCACTCATATTTTGTACCCCCGTAAACATAAAAACTACGGCATCATCTTTTTATTGATTCCTGCTTTAACAGGAATGACAATCAAAATACACTCTTACGATGTAGCCATTTTTTCCATTATGTCTACAGTGCGGTTTGAATAACCCCATTCGTTGTCGTACCAACTAACGACTTTGATGGTTTTACCGATAACCATCGTGCAAAGAGAATCGAAGATGCTCGAAGCCGGGTTATTGATAATGTCGCTGCTGACAATCGGCTCATCGCAATAAACCAGCATGTCTTTCATCGGCCCATCAGCCGCCTTTTTCATCGCTGCATTGACGCTATCAACCGTAGCATCTTTTTTCACATTAACCACTAAGTCAACAACACTGCCAACTGGGACCGGCACCCGGATAGCAAAACCATCTAATTTGCCGTCCAGCTCCGGAATAACCTTGCCGATGGCTTTTGCCGCTCCGGTAGTAGTGGGGATAATATTCACCGCAGCAGCGCGCGCTCGGCGAAGGTCTTTATGTATCATATCAGCAACCTTTTGGTCGTTGGTATAAGCGTGAATGGTAGTCATAAGCCCTTGCTCGATGCCAAAAGAATCATTAAGGACCTTTGCTACCGGCGCCAAACAATTGGTTGTGCAGCTTGCGTTCGATACAAATTTTACATCTTTGGTAAGCTTTTTATCGTTAACACCCAGAACTATAGTTGCCTCGATGTCATCTTTGGCCGGCACAGTCAACACTACTTTTTCTGCGCCAGCTTTAAGATGATCACCGTAACCGCCCTTTGGTGATTCTTTGGTGCGGAAAATACCTGTTGATTCGACCACAATTTTGACGCCCATATCTTTCCAGGGCAGTTCCGCCGGATTCTTGACCGCAAGAACTTCTATTTCTTTACCATTAATGATTAGCTTGCTGCCTTTTACTTCGACTGTCCCGTTCCATTTCCCCATTACCGTATCATATTTGAACAGATGCGCAAGACTCTTGGCGTCTGAGAGGTCGTTAACCGCCACCAGGTCCAGGTCGCCTTTTCTCTGTATAATCAATCTTGCTACCGCTCTACCTATTCGGCCGAACCCGTTAATTGCTACCTTTGTTGACATTTGCAAATCTCCTTTTCTTGTAAAATTATAAATTTGGCTTTAAACAGCCTTCCTTCACCCGCTGAAGCAGGCTACGCAAAGGCGGGCTTAATTGTCCATTCTCCGTAGTACTACGAAGGATGAATTCTGCAATAAACAGAAACAGTACTTTATTGACTACCCCTTTTTCTGTCAAGAGTTTATTCCAGATAGAGGATATTATAAAAAACGCGTTTTAGATGATAATTTTAGCGATTTTTGTAACATATTTGCTTGCGGCGCAATTATGTTTGTGACGATGATTGATACTATGGCGGAAATTGAAAAGCAGACAGAAACCGATGAATTAGTCCTTAAAGCCGGCAGTGTCGCGGGCGCCTTGGGGCAGCTTTACGACTTATACTATGACCGGATTTTCCGGTTTTGTGTGCATAGGCTGTTCAATAAAGATATAGCTGAAGAAGTAACATCTTCGGTTTTTTTGACTGTCGCTGGCAGTATCAGAAACTTCAATGGTCAAAATGAGGTGGATTTTCGAAGCTGGCTTTACGCCATAGCGGTCAACCATACAAATTCGTACATAAGGAAGACGTCTCGCCGTAAAAAGCTTCTGGCAGAAGCCGCTGCTTCAGTGGGAATTTCTGAAACCGATAGTGCCGGCGATTCAGCCGAACCGGACTGGCCAATGCTTTATAAGGCTGTTTTGAGACTTAAGCCAAAGCACCAAACCATCGTCACGCTTAGATTTTTTGAGAATATGGATTTTGAACAAATAGGTCAAATTATAAATGCCAGACCTGCAACTGTGCGGGTGACGTTACACAGGATTCTAAAGCAATTGCGAAACTATTTGCAAACTATTCTCGATGGAGAAAAATAAAATGTTTAAGAACGAAGCCGATTTCAAAAGGTTGACTGACCGGCTCAATATCGATGATAAACCAAATCCTTCACATCGGGAAAACCTGCGTCGGCAAATGCTTTCGGCCTTCAACGAAGCTACACAGGAATCCACAACTCGGATAATCGACTTTCGAACTTTTGGGAGAATAATTATGAAAAGTACAATAACAAAATTAGCCGCGGCGGCGGTGATAATAATCGCGGCAGGCATATTTTTATATACAACCAATACTATAGTTCCTGCCGCATATGCTCTGCAGGATACGATAGAGGCTTATAACTCGATTCGTTGGCTGCATATAGACCAATCAGCGCCAGTTGGAGAGCAGATCTGGACATCAGAGTTCTGGTTTGAGTGTGACGAATACGGAAATGTTAATAGAATGAGATATCAGACTCCCTATTGTGGTGATGCTATCGGTTCAATGGCTATTGTAGGAAACTTCGACGAATCGCAAGTCTGGCTGGCAGGGCATAATTTACTTCTAGTAGGATATGGTAATCCAAGCAGTATGGCTGGATTCGACGTTACTATAATCGACCCAAAGATACTTTTTGAAAGACTAAAACAGCAAGAAGATGCGGGCCAGATCATTCTGGATGTAAATGAAACCACATTAAAAAATGAGCCTATCATTGTTACAGTAACATATCCAGCAGAAAGTTTGTCGGTTGACTGGAAAAAGGTGTTTTATATTGACAAGTCAACTTGTCTGGTTACTAAAAGTGAGAAGTTCCAAAAAAGAGACGGCAAATTCCAGCTTGTAAACACTTATGAGTTCTCCGGTTATAATGATGAAATCGACCCGGCGATGTTCAGCTTCGATGGAGAATTACCAGATGATATAACAACAATAGATATGTCTGATATAGAAGCTGGATTAGAACAAGGCGATATGACCGACGAAGAAGTAGCTACTGAGATAACTCGGCAGTTCTATGAAGCGGTTATCGCAAAAGATTTTACCCGGGCAGGTCAATTATACCTTGCGGCACCTGATTTTTTAGTTGAAAAAGCATTTATGGGCGCCAATGTTATAGAAATAACTTCTGTTGGCCAGGTGTATCCGGATTCGGACCCGGATTCGAATAAAATGATCTGTCATTGTAAATTGCTGATAGAGTTTGGCGGCCAGCTTTATAACTCCAATGCCCAGATGTTTGTTTATCGAATAGATGAGAATCCACGCCTTTGGGTCATCGGCGGAAGTAGTGTAAATGTTAGCCCTGTATCAGGTGAAATTCAGATATCAAAAGGCCAAGCGGATCTGAGTACAGTTACATACGAAGACCTTAAACCGGGAGAACTAATGCAGGATTGGCTCATTCTTGAGCCGATCCGAATTGAGGTGCGAGGCGATACGCTTTTCCCTTCTGAAGAAACACAAAAAGAATATTTTGATACAGAGCAACTGGATGTGACACAGTTTGAGCCCGTGGTGAATTTTAACGACAAGATTTATGAATGGGCGGTTCTTGAAAACGAATACGGAGTTATTAATCTTACAAGTGTGTATGAGGACTGGTATTTGATTACGTACCTTTGGGCACAGATAGACATGCCCGAAGAAAAACAAGGAACTCTGGGCATCGGTTCGGATGACAGCGTTAAGGTCTGGCTAAACGGCGAGCTTGTGCACGAGAACTGGGTCACCCGTGGCGTAGGAATAGACAACGACCGCGTTCCCATCAAATTCAAAAAGGGGATAAACCAAATTGTAATCAAGGTCCAGAATGGAGGCGGCCCCTGGGGATTCTGCTGCAGACTGCTGGACGAATAGAAGACTGAATTAATCGATACCCAACGAAAGGAAGGCCGGGTCGAATTGACCCGGCTTTCTTATGCGCTTTGTTAAGCTGAATTCCCCGAAGGAGAGACAAGTTTTGGCCGTTAATAATAAATATCGCTTTTATCATCATACATGAATGTAGCATTTTTAACCCTTTAATTAGCAAAAAACTACTCATATTAGCCAATTCCTAATCATACTTTCCGCCCAATATACTTTATATATGTATAAATTTTGGTTTTTCATTATCATTATCATTCGGAATATGAGGCTGCAATGCAATCTTGTCAGAAAGTCATGCAATATCGGTGTGAGAATTGTAAATTCTTTTGGTCTAATTCTGATAAAAATGGATATGGCGAATGTCATAGATACCCACCCACTATAATTGAAAGAGAACAATCTGCATATAACGTTTTTCCACATGTCACCAGGGATAATTTTTGCGGCGAATTTTGCGATAAAGAAAGCCTATAATCAAAAATGATTACAGCGTGAGAATATCGCCCTCATTAGAATTTGGCTGTTCTTCACTAATTATAGTAGAGCAGTAACAGCATTTTTCACAACAGTTTAGCCATACGGCCCTCCTAAAAATATCTTGGTACAATCTTCCATAATTCTTCTTGACGTGAGGAAAAGAGAATGTATAATTTCGGCAACTTCGGCAATTTGCTTAATTGGCCTAATGCCAAAATAGGCAATATGCTGGTAGAAACTGCTCCTCAATAGGCGGAATTCATCAAGGCGGGTTTTAAACATGAGTTGGTTGAGGATAATATCAGTTTTTAGATGTACGGTACCTTATGTCTGTAAGAATTTTATTGGTCGGTCGCCATGCAATGCTGAGGGAGGGATTACGCTCTCTGCTTGAAAATAAGCTGGATTTTGAGGTAGTAGGTGAGGCAGCAGATGGTCCGACAGCGATACGCCTCACGCGTATGCTCAAACCGGATATTGCAGTAATAGACGTCGATATGCCCGGAATGGATGGCATTGATGCGACTCGACAGCTAAATCGAGAGAATCCTCCTGTCAAAGTAGCTGCAATTTCAACGAGCATGAAAAGAGACTTTATTATAGAGGTCTTAAATGCGGGCGCATCAGGATACATTCTCAAGGAGCGTGCCTTCCACTATCTCGTAACAGCTATTGAGACTATCTGTGCGGGCGATACATATCTTTGTTCGAAAGCTGCGAAAGTTGTCGTAAACGATTATATTCGAGGCCGCTTTTTGGCCGATTATCCCTCGGATGGATCATTAACCAAGCGGGAGCGTGAGATCCTCAAAATGTTGGCGGAGGGCAAAGCCTCAAAGGAAATAGCCCACATCAGAGGCGTAAGCATTAAGACTATCGATGCAACCCGTCGCAGGATAATGCAGAAACTTAATATTGAAAGCTTCGCACATCTGGTAAAATATGCCATACGAGAAGGCTTGACATCCGTGGATGCTTGAGCTTGCGCTGGCATTCCGCTAAGGGATGGCTTACGCCAGATTTATCCGGGTATTTCCTTGCATGGAAAAACCGGGTACGTTTTGTCCATGTCTAATCTGCATTTATGCCAACCCATTAAAGGAATAATTCTGTATTGAACTTCACCGCAGATTTTTTATGATGTGGATGTGCTATGTAGAAAAGACTACACTTGTCATTTCGACCGAAGCCCCTGTGTCTTCTGTCGAAGACAGAAACAGGGGTGAAGTGGAGAAATCTACCTTATTGGCTTCGTGGCCAGATTTCTCGACTTCGTCCGCTCCGTCTAAAGTAGGACCGGACTCCGCTCGAAATGACATTCTGAACTTCTTTTCTATAAACAATATGAATGTGAAATGCAGCTCCATGTTACACGTGGGATTTATCGAGCAAAATTCGTGACGAGAAAAAGCAATAATACTAAGTCGATTCGAGCCTTTACGGAGGCGTGTGGTTTTTTGCCGGGTGGAGTCAATTCACCGGTACGGGCCTTTCGGGGCGTCGGTGCTAAGCCGATTTTCATCGAGCGCGCAGCCGGCTCGAAAATTTATGACATCGATGGAAATGAGTATATCGATTACGTAGGCTCCTGGGGGCCTATGATACTTGGGCACGCCCATCCGAAGGTTATAGAAGCGGTTCAGAATGCGGCGAGGAAGGGAACGTCCTTCGGCGCACCGACGTTGGCTGAAACCGAATTGGCTGAAAAAATAATCGCTGCATTTGACTCTATCCAAAAGGTTCGGCTTCTCAGTAGCGGCACCGAGGCTGTAATGACCGCGATACGTCTGGCCCGCGCGTATGCCAAAAGAGATATGGTTATAAAGATGGCTGGCTGTTATCACGGCCATAGTGATTCTCTATTGGTCTCAGCCGGTTCTGGCGTTGCTGAGGCCGGCATTGCCTCCAGTACCGGAGTGCCTGAAGCACTGGCTAAACTTACCATCGTTATTCCATATAATGATAGTGACGCTGCAAAAGCCGCCTTCGATAAACATAAAGGTAAAATCGCAGCCATATTAGTTGAGCCGGTCGCTGCAAATATGGGTGTTGTCCCTCCGACGGACGGTTATCTGGAAACTCTGCGTAAATTGTGTGATCAAAATGATGTACTGCTTGTTTTCGACGAGGTGATAACCGGATTTAGGGTAAGCTTAGGCGGAGCACAAGAGCTTTATGGTGTAAAAGCCGATATCACATGCTTAGGCAAAATAATAGGTGGAGGACTGCCCATCGGCGCGGTTGGCGGCCGAGCCGATATTATGGATATGCTCGCCCCCGATGGGCCGGTCTATCAGGCAGGGACACTCAGCGGCAACCCAATCGCAACCGCAGCGGCGATTGCGACACTGGATTTACTATCGTCGTGCGTCGTGCGTCATGCGTCGTGCGAAGAAAAGAATACGCAATACGCAATACGCAATACGCAATACGAGAAACTCGAATCTACGTCAGCTCTATTGGAGGTTAGCTTGGCCGATGCTGCTAAACAGGCTGGTGTCCCGGTTACGATTAATCGTGTCGGTTCCATTATGAGTTGTTTTTTCACTGATCAGCCGGTGAGAGATTTTACTGATGTGCAGGCTACCAATATAAAACAATTCAAAAGATTCTTCGCAGAGATGCTGAAACGAGGAATATATTTAGCCCCCAGTGCTTATGAAGCGATGTTTGTGTCACTTGCTCATACAAAAGAGGCAATAGAAAAAACCATCGAAGCGGCGGAACAAAGTTTCAGCAAAATCAAAACCCAAAATGCTCTGTAGAAAACACCAACCGTCATTTCGACCGAAGCGTCCTTTAGGGACGCGAAGCGGAGAAATCTGCTCGAAAGTAGATTTCTCGACTCGCCTACGGCTCGCTCGAAATGACATCTTCCACTCTTTTCTACAGAGCAAACCGAAAAGTAATTTGGCCGTGTAATCTTTGCCCTGCAGGGTCATCTTGTCCGGCTTCCAGGTATTTGACAGAAATACATTAATCGGATAAACTTCCCTTCGAAATAGAGACTTTCGATGTCAATGTGTGCCGAAGATGGTTTCTCGATGCACAACAACGCAAAGATACAGAATGAAATAAAAAATATGAGGTTATTCAGAGGTCTGGAAAATGGAACATAATTGTCCAAAGAAATCACAATATTTATCAGGAAAAAGAATTCTTCCTGAGCCAATCACGGCAGATTATTCCGTGACTGACTTAATTGAAAAAACATTCAATGCTTATAACGCAGGAAGAATAAAAGATGCCTGTGAATTAATTGTAAAAAAATATTCTAAAAAAGATGTTACTATTGGAATGAGCCTGGCAGGGGCCTTGACTCCTGCCGGGATGGCTTCTTCTATTGTGCCTTTAATCGAGCATGGATTTGTTGACTGGATTGTCGCAACAGGGGCAAATATGTATCATGACATGCACTATACTTTTAATCTTCCTCTTTACCAAGGCAGCCCAAATGTTGATGATTGTGCTTTGAGAGAAGCAGGTGTAACAAGAATCTATGATATTCTTTTCGATTATGAAAATGTTTTGATGGAAACAGACAGAAGGTTAAGGAAAATCTTAACAAGAAAAGAATTCCAAAAAGAAATGGGGACCCAGGAATTCTACCATCATTTAGGAAAAATAATGAATGAAACCGAAGAAGAGGACAAACTCGGAAAAGTTAGCATTTTAGCATCGGCTTACAGAACAGGCGTGCCCGTTTTCACATCTTCTCCGGGAGACTCTACTATCGGCATGAATGTGGCTGGGCTGCAAGTCCTAAGTGACAAATTCAAGCTGAGAATAGATCCAAGCATAGATGTAAATGAATCAACTGCCATTGTCCTTAATGCCAAAATATACGAAAAAGGAAAAACGGGAGTAATTTTAGTTGGAGGCGGAAGCCCTAAGAATTTTATGCTTCAAACAGAGCCACAGATACAGGAAATATTAAGAATAAAGGAAGTTGGCCAGGATTATTTTATTCAGATAACAGATGCAAGAGCAGATACCGGAGGTTTGTCAGGAGCGACCCCCAAAGAAGCGGTGACCTGGGGCAAGATCGACCCAAAAGAAGTCGAAAAAAGTGTCATAGTTTACACGGATTCTACAATTGCTCTTCCGTTAATAACTTCTTATGTCCTGCAAAATACAAGCCCAAAAAAACTCAAAAGGCTTTATGACAGAAAAGATGAACTAATGGAAAAATTAACGAATTCATACTTTGAAAATTTCAAGAAAAGTGCTCCGAAAGAGATGAGCCGGCTCGAAGAACTTTTAAATAAAAACTGAAAAAGAAATGAAAACACGTAAACTTCTCAAGCTCGTAAAAAAGCATGGAACTTCTCTTTTTATCATAGATCATGATATAATCAGGGAAAACTATCGAAGATTTAGAAGAGCCCTTCCGAGAGTCCAGGCATATTACGCGGTAAAGGCAAATTCAGAGCCGGAAATTATAAAAACCTTGTTCAATGAAGGGTCAAGTTTTGATGTTGCATCTTATAACGAGTTTATAGAGGTGTACGATCTTATTGATAAATGGAGAGAAAAAAAGAAAGAGTTTTTCATTTGGGACAAAATAATTTTTTCAAACACTATAAAAGACAGGGATACCCTGAGAAAAATAAATAAATACGGGCCTCTTGTCACTTACGATAATCTGGAAGAGCTGAAAAAAATAAGAGAGTACTGCAGGAAAGCCAGCTTGATTTTAAGATTAAAAGTTCCGGATACAGGTTCGCAGGTGGAACTGTCTTCAAAATTTGGGGCAGAGCCAAGAGACGCTTTAAATCTAATAAAAAAATCCTTTGATCTGGGATTAAAGGTGGAAGGCTTGAGTTTTCATGTGGGAAGCCAGTGCACTAATCTTGAAAATTACGTCTCCGCATTGAG
>Ga0315532_1002556_pt1 | contig 12409 bp, 6 predicted proteins | sample SalMarWE160370MG_FD_203082 | JGI IMG/M metagenome (GOLD analysis project Ga0315532, IMG submission 203082) | Salt marsh sediment microbial communities from the Plum Island Ecosystem LTER, Massachusetts, United States - Salt Marsh Sediment WE1603-70 ... | reverse complement strand
GCGGCTACTGTTATTGAGATAGCTTCGCGCCTGGGTATTCCAGTAAGCACCACTCATTGTGCCACGGCAGCTACAATGGGGGTGGGTGCCACGAAGCGCCTTTCCGCAGTAAGGTGGGGAGTAACCAGGAATATCGTACTGGCCTGGATTCTGACCTTCCCGATATGCGGTGCTCTCGGCTGGATAATAGCATCGCTTCTAAAGATTGCCTTTTGAGCTGACAAAACTCCGTTGCCCCTTTAGAACACCTGTGCTATAATTTAGCTTCGCTAAATGGGTAATAGGGGTTCAATAAGGAAAGTAGATTGAGTTTGAAACTATTGCCGGCGGCTCTTCAGAAGCAGGATTACAACCTGGCAGCTCATGTCCTCGTCTATGGCTTGGTCAAGGCCTCGGTAAAAAACCCCAAAAATTCTCTGAATTTTCGGGGACCCCAGAACTGTTATGGCAGCAGAAGGAAAAGGCAAGAGAAAGAGTAGCCCACGGGGTTTCTATAGCCGGGCCCTGGATGAGGCAGAAAAGCTGGAACTGGAGGAAGCTTCTCATGTCGAAGGAATCGACGAGGAGATTGCCATTCTCAGAGTAAAGCTCAGGGAACTTTTGGAAGAGCAGCCAGAGCGAATTGACCTGCACTTCGAGGCAGCCAATATCATAGCCCGGCTGGTAAGAACACGATATCAAATTACCAAAGAACAAAAGAAGTCTCTCAAGGAAGCCATCCAGAAAGTCTTGACCGAGGTTGCTGTGCCCCTGGGGGTTGGTATCGGAATTAAAGCAGCAAGCAGGTAAGCACGCTACAGCTTGAATCCTAAGCACTAAATTCCAAATCTCTTCAACTTTGCTCAGAGTAGGCCTAAACAAACCCAAATATCAAAATCCAAATGACAATTAAAATCCAAATGCTTAAATACCAAAACTACCTTTTTGTCATTAGGGTTTTGATCTTTATTTGACATTTGAGCTTTGTCATTTGATGTTGCTTAGAGCTTAGATATTGAGATTTTATTCTAATGAAGCTAAGACCTTATCAACTAGAAGTGGCCCGGGCAGCTATGGACTCTATCCGGAAGGGGATGGGGCTGACGTTTTCTGTGGAGATTGCCAGGCAAGGAGGCAAAAACGAGCTTTCAGCGCATCTGGAAGTTCTGCTGTTGACGCTATATATGGCCAGGGGAGGCAATCTTATAAAATGCTCCCCAACCTTTAAGCCTCAAACCATTATCTCTATAGAAAGGTTGAAACAGAGGCTGAATAATTTTGGTTTTGATGGCATTTATCGCCTCCAGATGGGCTATATTGTTCAGCTCGGCAACGCCGAAGCCATCTTTCTGTCGGCTGAAGGCTCGTCTTCAGTGGTGGGACACAGCGCTGATATACTTCTGGAGATTGATGAATCGCAAGATGTTAGCAAGGAAAAGTACACCAAGGAATTCCGCCCCATGGGTTCAGCTACCAACGTGACCACGATTCTTTATGGCACTACCTGGGACGATAGCACCTTGCTGGAAGAGGTAAAGCAAGCTAATCTGGAACTGGAAAGAAAGGACGGCATTAAGCGCCACTTTAGGTATGATTGGCAGGAGGTCGGCCAGTACAATCCTGACTATGTCAAGTTCGTTCAGGCAGAGCGGCAAAGATTGGGCGAAGAACATCCCCTGTTCAGGACTCAATATGATTTATTACCTATCACCCACGGCGGGGGCTTCCTATTACGGCAGCAGATAGCTCTGGTGCTAGGAGAACACCAGAGGCAATCGCAGCCTGAGGGGAAGAGGACTTATATTGCTGGCGTAGATTTGGCCGGGGAACATGAGCAGGAAATGACAGGAGGGGACGCTCCTGTCAATGATAGGGGAAGAGGGCGTGATTCCACAGTAATCACCATTGCCGAGGTGGATGCCGCTAACCCATCGCAGCCACTGTTGAAAGTTGTGGAACAATACCAGTGGACGGGAACGCCCCATAGCCAGCTTTATACCCAGATGACGGATATCCTTAAGAATGTCTGGAACTGCCACCGGATAGTGGTGGACGCCACCGGCATTGGTCAGCCTGTAGCTAGCTTTCTCAGAAAGGAACTGGGAAGCAGGGTCATCCCATTCGTCATTACCTCAAAGAGCAAATCCGACATGGGCTTTGAGCTATTGTCCTTTGTCAATTCCGGGAGGCTTAAACTCTACAAGCAAGATGGCTCCCGGGAGTATAAAGAGACCTTGTTTGAGCTGGAAAGAGCCAGGGCGCGGTATCGCCCGAACCAAACGATGAACTTTTATGTTGACCCTCAAGAGGGACATGATGATTTTCTCGTGAGCCTGGCTCTGGTGGTCCAGGCTGCTAAAGGGCTTAGCCCCAGGGAAGCAAAAGGTTGGCTCAGGGAAAGCTAGGCAGGGCTGCCTGGTGCCATTGCGAGCGAAGCGTGGCAATCCCATGGGCTAAATTCCAAATCCTAAAATCCAAGCTTTAAACAAATCCAAATATCAAAATTCAAATCTCTAAGCTGTTTTGGTCATTTATATTTTGACACTGTTTAGGGTTTGGTGCTTGAGATTTAGGATTTCGTACGGGCAGAGATAAACCTCGCCCCTGTAGTTGCCCCAGCGGGCCTGATAATTCAGGCAACTACAAAATGACTCTAGGGTCGGGCTTGCCCCGACTTCACTCCAAGCTAGGCAAGTCTTTGCTTAGCTCAGCCAGGGATTCAATCCTCTTCTTAGTTTGCTCTAGCTGTCCCTTATGTTCTTTGGCATACTGCGTAGCTTGCTCGTAGAACTCTTTTATCCTGGGCACAAAGGATAACTGGGATAATATCAGGGTAACGTCAATAAAGTGCTTTTCTCCGGGAAAATCGCCGCCTCGAATCAGGGCATTGGATGCCAGCTCCTTGATGTAATCGCTAACACTCTTGACCATGTCCATATTCAGGTCTCTTTCCGGACCAGATATGATGTATATAGCTTTGCCGGCATCCTGGGGGCTACAAGTGAGTGAAAGGTCAGAGATGGTGGCATCCAAGGCTTGTGTCCCTCTGAAGCTTTCCAGAGCTTTGTCGCGGAAAGTTTTCTTCCTTATCTCCCAGGGGAAGCGGAATGAAGGAAGCTCAGTTCTCCCCAGGCCAATGGCGGTCCACCCCTCCAGGCTGGCAATTATGTCCCCGGCGTCTATCGTCCGCGAACCCACATATTTGGCCTTAGTTACCTCACCAGCACACATTAAATCATAGAAGGGCTCGGCAATCATCCTGTTTATTCTGTCTATGTTACTAACGAGACTGGCATCTTTTCTCACATACCTCTGGTTATCAGCGAGAAAAATGGCATCCACTACATCGTAAGTGGATTTCAGGCAAGTGGCGGTGTTATATGTGCTTCTGGACTCTGTGGTCTGCTCATGCTCAAAAGGCAAAACTACCAGGGCATAGACTGGCTTGCTGATGTATCTATCCTTAACTGCCCTGGCTATTATGGGCAGCGCTCCCGACCCTGTGCCGCCGGCAGCGCCGGCTATGAGAAAAAAGGCATGTGTCTCGTAAAACTGTGGGATAGCTTTCACGGCATCCAGTACCTTATCACCGTCCTCCTTGGCCAGTTGAGCTCCTAGCTCGTTTATCTTGCCTACCCCGTGTCCCAGGGTCTGGCGCAAGCCCAGGAGCACACGGTGCGTGTAGTCGTCCTTGATAAACCTCAGCCCGGTCAGGTCTGCCTGGTCTGTATTCACGGCAATAATGGTGGGGGCTATGGTTGCCTTGCGCTGAGCACGCGCCTTGAAATTTAGTCTGGCAAAGTGGTCGGCAATCCGGCAGCCACATTGCCCCAGTCCAATAACTGTTAACTTCATTTTTCCCTCCTTCTTTCTTTAACTTTATTCCCCCTTTTTCCTCTATACTACTCCCTTTTATTTGGTATTGCGAGCATCTTCCCCCTCCACCAGGCGGGGATAAACCCCGCCACTACGTTCATTATGTAGGCGCGGGTCTTGAACCCGCTCTCTCTTTGAATCGTGAAGGAATCCCTTCCTTCACGATTCGGCTGATGAAGTCAGCCTCGCAATGACAGGAGGCGAGTGTCATTCTGAGCCACAGGCGAAGAATCTCCCTTGCGTTCAGGGCAAACTCTGCGTGGGAATCTCCTTTAGTAGTAATATATTCTTCTCCTTATTACGAAGAAGTAAACCGCGGCCCCGATGCCCCCTACTATTGCGATTATGATAACAATGAATGCCCACAGTGGCAAGAGTCCGGCCCGGAAGGAGTAGGCCGCGGTCCAGCCGCTTTCGTTCTCTGCGCCATCTACAGCTTGCACAATCCAGTAGTACGAGCCATAAGGCAAGGCTTCTGTCTTCTCCAGCGTGTAGTTCGTTCCGACTAAACCCTGTTTTGAAACTACGGGGTCAGCGAATTCTCCAGTGGTGGTGATATTAGCACTGGTTGCTATCTGGAGGCTATAGTAAACTCCACTGTCATCGGATACCTCCGACCACTCAAATGTCGGTCTCACCCTGCCTATGAACCCCAGCCTGTCTCCGTCGGGCGGCGAAATGAGTTCCGGTATGTCCGGAGGGTCTGATTCCATGGTGAAGATAGCGATGGCCTCCGTTTCGCCACCAATCTCGGCTGTTACCTGGCGTGCGCCATGTTTGCTCTCGGGCACGGGAAAAGTTACATCAAAGCTGCCTTCGGCATTGGTCATGGCCGTCTCTATTTCGATGCCATCGTACTTTATGACCACATTCTTGTTGATGGCAAATCCGTAGCCAGTGACGGTCAGTTTCGTGCCCACGTGTCCTTCGTCGGAGGACAGCACTAAGTCAGGCCCTATCGTGAAACTCGACGCGCTGACGTCTTCTTTTTTGGTCCATTGTCCCTCGGCTGTCACGCTATACGTGCCTGTAGGCATTTCTGGCACCTCGAAGCTTGCCTCCCAGTAGCCGTTGTCGTCGGCTCTGATTATCTCCGTCTCTACTTCCTCTCCCGCAAATAGTATCTTGATGTACCTGTCGTCAGCATAGAAACCGTTGCCGGTCATCGTTATGCTTTCGCCCACAGTGCCCGATGACTTATCTAGGCTTATCCCCGGAATTACTTCGAAGGTGGCTCCCTCAACATCATAATCTTGGCTCTCGTCGCCCTCGGCGTCTATCTCATGGTCTCCTTGGTGGGAGGGGGGGATCTTGAAACTCTCGCTCCACCAGCCATCTTCATCAGCCTCGATGTTCTCTGCTATCACTTCAGGGCTGCCATTGAGGTAATAACTCAGCTCGATGTCTTCCTCGTCCTCGGAAAACCCGTGGCCTTCCACAGTAACCGTAGTGCCCACAGTACCCTCTTCAGGGTCCACTGTTAGACCCGGCTCCACGGTAAAGTCATCATAAGCATCGATGTCTTCCTCGTCCACAGCGAGCACCTCATGGTCTCCCGTGCAGCTTTCGGGAACTTCGAAAGTGACCCGGAAATCTCCGTCTTCATCGGTCTCGACTTCCTTTACCCGGATCCTGGAACCGTTCGGATAATAATAAACATCAACCCACTCATCATCCGTAAAATTATAGCCATAAACGGTGATCTCCTCCCCGGGCACTCCATGGCTGGGGGAGAGCCGGATAGAAGCTCCTCCGCCCTCCTGAGCTTGCGCGGTCGCAGTCGGCAGGGCGATAGCTACAAGGCAGACGGCGAGAACAACCAACAGTCGAGATAGCAAGCGCATTTGATTAACCTCCTTTTGGCTATTATAAACAAAAATGCCGCCAAAAAGTAAGAGCCTTTGGCCTTTTTGGGACGTATTTGCCAGGAAAATCTCTGATTGTTTGTTATTAAGAGCTGTAGTGCGACCCTTCAGGGTCGTGCTCTATTGCACGAGGCTAAAGCCTGGCACTACATTTCAAATATCAATCCTGATTTAATCGGGACATATCTCTACATAATGACAAATAACAAAGCTCAAATGACAAAGAGGAGTGGTGTTGACATTTAAGCATTTGGATTTTGGCATTTGGACTTTTTCAGGGGTGGGTCTTGTACCCGCCCAGTTCACCCTATCCCGTCGAGGGAGATGGAAGGCTCTTTCTACCAGCGGTCATAATATATGGTTCGCCTTCTTACCAGAGCACGAATCAGGGCGCCCAGGAGTACCACTATGGCGACTATGATAGCGATTAGTCCCCATAGCGGCAGGAGTCCGACATGGAAGGAACGGGCCGCGCTCCAGCCGCTTTCGTTCTCTGCCCTATCCACGGCCTGCACAATCCAGTAGTAGGTGCCGTAAGGCAGGGCTTCTGTCGCTGTATAGCTCGTTTCCTCTAAATTCGTAACCGAGACTATGGGGTCAACAAATTCTCCAGTGTCTGTGAAGCTTTTGCTGGTCGCTATCTGCAGGCTATAGCGAACTCCACTGTCATCGGATACCTCAGACCATTCGAATGTAGGCGTAACCTCGCCCATGAATCCCAGCCGACTCTTGTTGGATGGTGAAATCAGTGTCGGTACGGGTGGGGGGTCTGATTCCATGGTGAAGGTAGTGCTGGCTGCGTTGCCGTCGCCATATCCCGCTGTTAACTGGTTCTCGCCATATTTGCTCTCGGGCAAGGGAAAATTTACCTCGAAGCTGCCCTGGTCGTTGGTTTCGGCTGTTGCTACCCGGCTACCATCGTACGTTATGTTCACATCTTTACTGGCGGCGAATCCGCGTCCCGTGACGGTCAGGTCCATGCCCACATGTCCTTCGGCAGGGGACAACACGAAGTCGGGCTTTATCTCGAAGCTGAACTCGCCGCTGTCTTCTTTCTTGGTCTGCTCTCCCTCAGCGGTGACGCTATACTCACCTGTGGGCATCTCAGGCACCTCGAAGCTTTCCTCCCAGTAACCTTCAGAATTGGCTTTTATCTCCGTAACGACTGCCTGGTTATCAAACAATATCGTGATACTCTTCTCATTAGCCGCAAACCTGCTGCCGGTCATCGTTATGGTGTCGCCCACGATGCCCGACGATTTATCTATGCTTATCTCCGCCGTTACTCTGAAGGTGGCATCCTCGACCTCGTAAAACCGACTCTCATCACCCTCGGCGTCCAGCTCATGCTCTCCCCTGGTGGAAGAGGGAATCTGGAAGCTCGTCTCCCAGCTACCCTTGCCATTGGCTACGATATTCCTTTCTATCGTTTGGTAGCTGCCGTTGAGGTAGTACATCAGCTCGATGCCCGCTTCATTCTTGGCAAACCCCTGTCCTTCCACGGTTACCGCAGTGCCCGCAGGACCTTTTTCAGGACTTACCGTCAGCCCCGGCTTCACGTGGAAATAAGTATCTGCTTCGGCATACCCTATGTCAGCGTGCACCTGGTAGTGTCCGTTGCAGCCTTCAGGAATTCGGATGATAATTGTGAAATCTCCACTGCTATCGGTCTTGGTGCCTTCAGATACCAGGATCCCGTCATAATAAATATCAACGGGCTTGCCCTCACTGAAATCATGGCCATAGACTTCGACCTCTGTTCCGGGGGGGCCAGACTCGGGGGAGAGCTCAATATCCCAGGGTACGCATACGGCTTGTGCGGGCACAGCCAGCAGGGCCACGGCTATAAGGCAGATGACAAGGATGACCAGCACTCGAGATAGTAAGCGCATTTGATTCTTTTGTCGTTTTATTATAACCGAAAATGCCACAAAAAGTAAGTGCTGTATTGGCTAAACTCTAAACAATGATAAATGACAAAGCTCAAATGTCAAATCAAGCTCAAAATCCAAAGGACAAAATGGAGTAGTTCTGGCATTTAAGCATTTGGATTTCAGTTGTCATTTGGGTTTTGAAATTTGGGTTTGTTCAGGATCGAGGCCTGTCCCCAACCTCTTATTTGTCATTGCGAGCCCCGATGTATCGGGGCGTGGTAATCCCCTACCCCGCCGAGCTTGCTTCGGCTGACCAAAGTCAGCCTCGCAAATGTAGTGCGACCTTTTAAGGTCGTGCTCTGTTGCACGAGGCTAAAGCCTGGCACTACATTAGAATGACAATAATCAAAGAAAAAGGAGAGGGGCGGCGAAAGCCGCCCCTCTCTGGAATCACCTTCGCCTCTCCCTTAAGAGAGGGTCAGGTGGGGTGTGCTTATACCCGACGTGTCCTGAAGATGAGCACTATGACCACAATCACCAGGACAGCGCCGATGGCGATAATTACCCAAACCCAGAACGGAGTTGCGGGCTGGGCTGGGTGCGCTTCATCGATGTGCGCTTGAAGTTCCGCCTGAGTGTCAAAGCACAGACCGCACTGTGGACAGCAGAACTCACCCTGTGCTGCTGTGGTAAAGGTGCCTACGGAGCTCGTGCTTATGACAGCGCCCTCATTGTAGGCGGTCACCTGCCAGTAGTAGGTGGTGCCGTAGGTCAGCGTTCCGGTGGAAGTGCAGGCTGTATTGGTCAACGCGGTCTCGCTGTCGACAGGGCTGGACAGGTCAGCGTTGGGCGACAGCACCCAGTCAAACGCATCGACAGTCGCTGCCAGGTCCCAACTGAAGCCCACATTCTTTGTAGGCACGTTTAGGGCTCCCGGTACGGGGGATACAAGTTCGATTTCGGCCGCCCAAGTAGTGGGGGAAACCGTGAAGCTCATCGTGTCAGACCACCAGCTGTGGATGTCTTGACAGGTCTCAGCTTCGACAACTCTGACCCTCCAGTAGTAAGTGAATTCAGGGTTGAAGTAGCAACCAACCCACATGCTGGGGTTCGTTGGTTCATCTGGGCAATACCAATCAAACCATATGCCATCCTCATGATCTAGGATGTAGTATGGTTCATATATCTCGGTGAAGTCCTCGTCCAGCGCGAACTGGGTCTCATAGCAGCAGGCATCGCACAGGCGGTCCCACCTGAGGGCAAACGGCGCGTTGCAGCATTCGCAGGTGTCAGTCGCGACAACGAAGCCGTCAGCAGGAGATACAAGCTCGACAGCTTTCTTGGCATAGCAGTCCTCGAATGTCCAGACGGTGCCGTCTTCGCCTTCACACATGTCGTAGGTATCGCCGTCAATGGCGAAGAGATGGCTGTTGCTGTCGGCGGTCAGGCAGCCGCAAATCTTCAGTGCCTGGGGCTGCATGATGAATGAAACATCTTCGTCGAGTCCCCAGGTAAGGTAGTCCCATTCATCCTCTCCGGCGCCGCAGCAAATCTCCACGATAGGATTCAGGCAGCGGGCTACGCCGCTGTGCCAACAATCTGGAACAGTTAACTCGTCATCACTACACCAACCATCACAATTGTCGTCATATATCCCATCGTCGATGGGCGACCAGAGGAAGTAGCTGGCATAGAGAACTCCGCCGGTCTCAGGGCTGGTCATAGGGTTGCCCTCAGCTCTGTCAAGCACCAGACCGGTGTAGTTGTAGGGTTCGGCAGCGAGTTTGGTCCACTCGTCAGTGTCGCCGTCAATGACCAGGAGATAGATACCGTTGTCCTCATAGGCGTGGGCTAAGGCGGCAAAGATTGTGTTGTTCTGGTCGAAGTAGCTGTCAAACGCCACATTGACATAAACATCGCTGTCTTCGTCGACATTCTCCAGCTCGGTGAAGGTGTCTTCATCCTCAGCATCGTAATCGGCGGAGTAGGAGACATCTCCATTCTGGCCACCAACGAGTACTTGGTTGTCCCAAACGGCGATGGACCAACCCTCCTCTAGCTCGCTGTCCACCTCTTCCTGCCACTCATCATCATCGAACATGGACACCTCGCCACTAGCATCCAGGGCAAAGAGGGTATCGACGTCCTGCGCGACCAGATCCACGATGTGACCTATCGCGGTAGATGCTATCGGGTCCCAGCAAGCCAGGGTTTCCAGGTCATTCCAGTACACGTTGCCGCTCATCCGGTCAACCAGGAAAACGGTATCGCCGGTTGTTTCCTCGGGAGCCAGCCTGAGCAGGCCGCGCTCCGAAACCCCCGGAAAGTCGTTACTGTTGTTGCCCTCGAGCTCGCCGCACCAGGTCCTCAGCCACTGGCCGCTGTACTCCTCGGCTTCGGGGAGGTTCTCGGCGTGGAGCCAGACGCTGTCGCAGTAACAGTCCTCGCTTTTTTCATCGTCGATGTTGACGCTTACCAGCATGGTCTTGTTGCAGTCGGGCGATACGGCGACATCCGACAGGTAGTCGATATCAGTGTCAATCAGGCTGAGCTGGTTCCAGCTATCGCCGTCGTCGAAGGTTACCGACCAGGCGCCCTCATCATAAGGGGGTATGCCCATCAGGGCAACGGCGTAAGCCTTGTCGTCGCCGACATAGGTTACGGCCATGGCGGCTACTCCGGTGGGTGGCTTGCAGGCATCATGCCACCGCTCGCAGCAGATATCCATGTTGCGGATTCCGTCGTTGCGGTAGACCTGGACGCCCTCGCAGCAGGTCGTAAAGAGCTCGGTTAGGTCTGGTCGACCACCGTTATAAGCCATCCCTCCGTCGCCCAGCACGCCGGCAATAGCCTCACCTTCGGCTATGGTGCCGTGGTAGGAGATGTTGGTCAGCCAGAGTTCGCCGTCATCAATCTGGCCCATCGGCCCGACGAGGTCGGCAGAGTCTTCTTCTACCCGCATGATATCGCACATTGGAGCATTGCCGGAAGAAGAATCCCAGTAGTTCACCCAGGCCCAGAGGACTTGGTCATCGGTGTCCTTGCTGTTGTAGTCCTCGGGCAGGAGCAGGCCGGCTATTGCTCTGGCGTCATACGTCGCAAGCTCAAGTGGGAGCAATATATTAGCTGAATCATCCGTTTTTATTTCCACAGCATCGTTGCCCAGAGAGGACTTCGCGTTCCAGCCCGGGCTTGTTCCCCAGCTACCGCATTGCATGTAGACACCCTGGTAAGTGGTTGAATTAGAGGTAGAAACGGTGGTAACCAGGACGGTCTTGTCGGTAGTCCAACTGGGGGAGATTATGATGTCGGTGACGAGCGATGAGTAGATGTCGTCCGCCGTCGAATCTGAAGGCCACTGGTTGTCCCAGCCTTCATAGTCCGCGGTATCAGTGACATCATACCAGGAACTGGCTGAATCTCCGGTAACCGTGCAGCGGAAAAGCCCGGCGTTGCCAGAGTCATCCTGACCGCCGATCACGATCTCTCGCTTGCCGCCCGCTTCGGGGGAGACGACGAGGTCAGAGACTTGCATTTGGTAAACGCCGCCATCCTCAACTTCTTCGGCGTCAATGAAAGTCGTGCCGCCGTCGGTGGAGAAGAACACATGCAGATAATAATTTGGCGAACCACCATTATAATCCTCCCACACGAGGGCGACAGCCACGAACTCGGGGTCTTCCCAGTCGGTGGCGACTCGCAGCAACGCCACTATTACGTCTTGGGTCTCGTTGAACAGCTCATCCTCTGCCTCATCCTCCAGTGCCTCGTTGAGATCAGTCCAGGTGGCAGCATAATCGTCGGACTTCAACAGGCGAAAATCCCAATCGCTCCAACCTTCATCACAATCCGCATCATCATATGCCATCACGATAGCGTAGGCTACCTCGCCGGCAGAAGCTGTGTGGTAATCAACGATTATGGACTCGGGTGCCAGGACAAAGCCGTCCATGGTGGGCGTATCAACCATCTCCCACTCGGCACAGACATCGGCGGTGCAATCACCGCTCACCTTCTGGGCAGGAGCTGCTGTAATTAACAGACTAATGGCCAGTGCCGCAGCGATGAGTATATACATCGCCCTCACTGGCCACGCTCTTGCTTTAATCATTCTTATTTCCTCCTTATATAGGTATCCAATTTATTTTTACTCTCGCCCGAGGTCGACCCCTCCGGGCTCGAGTCATTGGAAACATTTTTTCATTATTTCTTCAGTAAACCCAATTTTTAAGCCTGCCTCATATCAGGCTGCCCTGTCTCTGTAGCGCGACCCTTCAGGATCGTGCTCTCTTTGTGCTCCTGCACGAGGCTAAAGCCCCGCACTACATCTAGCACTGCTTTTTGCCCGGGCCAGGCATTGTTTTCTTCCCCTCGGCGAATCAAGTGATCGAACTCCATAACTCCCCTGACCCCTCTTATCTTAAGAGGGAGAACGGCGAGTATTCGCTTCGGGACTTTGCCATAGTCGTCACCTCCTTTCAGTTCTATTCGTTAATGTCATTCTGAGAAGTCAACTTTTGTAGTACGACCCTTCAGGCTAGTGCACGAGGCTAAAGCCTCGCATTACATTAGCTCCGGCTCAGAATGACGGGCAAATATCTTCGGACACTATTCAATTATTAAAGTTCACACAAACTCAAATTTCAGCCAAAAGCCATAATAATAAGCTCAGGCCTACCTAACCTTTCACTTTAAAACTATATGTCTATTTTGTCAATAGGTAAATCAAGAAATTTGCCAAAATAGCTTGGATTTATTATAACAGTCGGCTTTCTTTTGTCAATATCCCTAACATATCGAGGTATCATCGCTCCG
>Ga0315532_1002554_pt1 | contig 12414 bp, 7 predicted proteins | sample SalMarWE160370MG_FD_203082 | JGI IMG/M metagenome (GOLD analysis project Ga0315532, IMG submission 203082) | Salt marsh sediment microbial communities from the Plum Island Ecosystem LTER, Massachusetts, United States - Salt Marsh Sediment WE1603-70 ... | reverse complement strand
TTCTGGGCGGCCTTGGCGACAACCTGCAGCGCGTCGAGCGGCTGGCCGAACTCGGAGCGCGCATTGCGGCGAAGCTCGGCCCCCACGTCTCTGAAGCCCACGTTCGGCGCGCGGCCCGCCTGTGCAAGGCGGACCTCCTGACCGGGCTCGTCGGCGAGTTCCCCGGCCTCCAGGGCGTCGTCGGGCGGGAACTGGCCCTGGCGCAGGGCGAGGACCCGGCCGTGGCGGCGGCCATCGCGGAGCACTACCGGCCGGCCGGGGCCGACGACGCGCTGCCGTCCACTCCGGAAGGCAGTGCCCTGGCGCTGGCCGATAAGGCGGACGTCATCGTCGGCTGTTTCTCGCTCGGGCTGCTTCCCAGCGGCTCGCAGGATCCGTACGCCCTGCGCCGCAACGCGCTCGGCATCCTCCTCATCATTGAGGAGGGCGGTCTGGCGCTGCGGTTGGATGATCTCGTCGAGATGGCGCGCCAGGTCGCGCGAGAGCACGGGATCGAATGCGACGAGGAGGCCGCCCGGAAGGTCCTGGACTTCTTCCGCGACCGGCTCTACCACGCGGCCATCGAGCGGAGCTTCAGGCACGACTTCGTGCGGGCGGTGCTGGCGGCGGGCTGTGAAGACGTCGGCGATTTCTGGCGCAGAATGGCGGCCCTCGCCGAGTGCGGACAGAAGGACTGGTGGCCGGCGCTCGTGGAGCTGGTGGACCGGACCTACCGCATCCAGCGCGACCTCGACCGGATTGCCGAGGTCGAAGACGAGCTGCTGTCCGAGCCGCTCGAGGTCGAGCTGGCCGCGGCGCTGAGGGGGAACCGCGACGCCATCGCCGCGATGCTCGATAAGGGCGACTACGTGCCGGCGGCCGAGCGCTACTGCGAGGTCTTCGCGCACCTCGTCCACGACTTCTTCGAAGAGGTCTTCGTCAACGTCGAGGACGGGGCCGTGCGGCTGAACCGCAAGTCGCTCTGCGGCTGGGTGTACCGCCTCTTCGCCGACCGCTTTGCGGACCTCTACCTCATCGAGACCGCCGAGCGCCAGCAGTAGGCGCGGCCACGTGGGTGTCCTGGCGTACGAAAGCGTCCAGAACACGTCATTCCGAGGCGTGCCATGCGCGCTGCACGCCGAGGAATCTCACGTGTGCGGACCGATGCACCGAGATTCCTCGCGCGCCATTCGACGCACTCGGAATGACAGCGGACGGGTTGCTGAGCGCCGGCAGTAGGGCGGCCTGCAACCGGTCCCCTGGCGGGGGCCCGGGTTGGACCGCAACGGACTCGGCGCATCCCCTGCCAGCGTATGGGCGCCGTGGGCCTGGGAGCACAACCTTGAAGAAGGACTTCCCCATACTGGAGTTCGACGGTGCGCGCGAGGCCGTCATCGAGCCCTCGCGTGAGATCCAGCCCATCGACATGCCCGAGCGCTGCGTGTTCTGCTTCTTCCACGACGTGATGGCCGGCCTGCCGGAGAACGAAGGAACGCGGCACGTCAAGGACCTGAAATCCGAACTCGGGGCGCATCCGGTTTACGAGATCAGCGTGGAAGGGCGGCGGGTGGCGGTTCTGCATCCCGGCGTCGGCGCGCCGCTCGCGGCGGCCCTCATGGAGGAGGTGATCGCGCTCGGCTGCCACAAGTTCATCGCATGCGGCAGCGCCGGCGTACTGGACAGCGGGATCGCTCTGGGCCACGTCATCGTGCCGGCAAGTGCCGTGCGCGACGAAGGCACGTCGTACCACTATCTGCCCCCCGGCCGAGAGGTAGCGGCCAGCCCCGAAGGCGTCGCCGCCATCCGGCACGCGCTGGACGAGCACGGGGTCGACTACATCGTCTCTAAGAGCTGGACGACGGATGCCTTCTACCGTGAGACGCCGGCCAAGGTGCGGCTTCGCCGGTCGGAGGGATGCGTGGCAGTCGAGATGGAGGCGGCCGCGCTGTTCGCCGTCGCGCAGTTCCGGGGCGTCACCTTTGCACAGATGCTCTACGGCGGCGACGACGTGGGCGGCACGGAGTGGGACTCGCGCGACTGGCATGGGCGCGGCGCCGTGCGCGAGCGACTCTTCCGGCTGGCGGTGGCAGCGTGCCTGCGGTTGTGAGTGCGGGGGGAGGCGGAAGTGCGAAGTCAGAAATCGGAAGTGAGAAGTGCCAGAGCCAACGACGAGCAATGAAGGACGAGCAACGAGCAACGGCCCTCACAGGGATGGACAGGATCGACAGGATGACGGCGACGACAACAGCAGAAGGCAGCCTCAACAACATTGCTGTGAGCTTAGCTTCGCCTCGTCGTCACTGTTGCCGTGTCTTCATCCTGGGCATCCTGGATATCCCTGTTCGAGGCCGTTGTTGAGCAACGAACAACGGCCTTTACAAGGATGGACAGGATGGACAGGATGACGACGACAACGACGACGACAACGACAACGACAACGACGACGACAACACCATGGGGCGGGCTCAGCAGCATCGCCTTGACCTTAGCTTCGTCTTGTCGCTGCTGTCGTCGTGTCTCTATCCTGGGTATCCTGGATATCCCTGTTCGAGACCGTTGTTGAGCGCGAGCAGGAGTAAGAGCAGGGGCGGGCGATGATCCGACGGTGCGAAGAGGGCGATTCTGAGGCGATCTACGAGATCGTCAACGACGCGGCGCAGGCTTACCGCGGCGTGATACCGGCCGACCGCTGGCACGAGCCCTACATGCCTCGGGAGGAGCTCCGCCGCGAGATCGAGGCCGGCGTCGTCTTCTGGGGCTACGAGGCCGAGGGCGAGCTGGTCGGCGTGATGGGCATCCAGGACGTGGGGGACGTGACGCTCATCCGGCACGCCTACGTACGCGCCGCCTGGCAGCGAAGGGGCGTCGGCGGAAAGCTGCTGCGCCATCTCTGCGGGCTGAGCGAGAAGCCGATCCTGATCGGCACCTGGGCGGACGCCGAGTGGGCGGTCCGCTTCTACCAGAAGCACGGCTTCCGGCTCGTCACGCGTGAAGAGAAGGACCGCCTGCTGCGCAAGTACTGGTCCATCCCGGCGCGCCAGGTCGAGACCTCAGTGGTCCTGGCCGGGCCAAGATGGTTCGAGTCTTCCCGGTCCAAGCCGGAGCCGGTGGCGCATCGGTTCCTGAGTCCTGTGGTCCACCCGTGGGGCTTGTTGTCGGTCGCGACGGTGTTGGCGTGCGTTGCCACCCTCGCGGGCTTGCTTGGTCGAGTGTCCTGGCTCCTCGAACTGGCGAGCCACTTCCGCGTGCAGTACCTGTGTGTGCTGCTTCTGGGCGGGGCGGCCTTTGCCGTGCGAAGGAAGTGGTGGTCCCTTGGCTTTACGGCGGGGTTCGCCGTCGTCAACCTGTTCCTGGTGCTTCCGCTGTACCTGGGTCCTGCCCCCCCTGCCGGCGCTGGGCCGGACTTGCGGGCCTTACTCATCAACGTGAACGTCGCGAATCGCCAGTACGAAACGGTAGCCGAGTACATCGCTTCGGCTTCGCCTGACGTCATCGTTCTACTCGAGGTGAACGAGAACTGGTTGAGCCAACTGGGGGCACTCCGTGAGGAATACCCTTTCTGGATTCAGGCCCCGCGCCGGGGCAACTTTGGGATCGCCCTCCTGAGCCGCCTGCCCGTAACCGGCGCCATCCGTGTGATCGGGGACGTCCCGGTTCCCTCAATCGCTGCGCAAGTGGACGTGCACGGGCGGCGCTTGAGGCTTGTCGCCATTCACGTTCTGCCCCCGGCCGGCGCAGCCAATGCCGCATGCCGGCGGCACCAGCTCCGCGCTCTGGGTGAACTTGCGGGGTCGTGGAGCGATGCGGTGGTCGTGCTCGGGGACCTCAACTGCACTCCGTGGTCTCCTCTCTTCCGTGATCTGCTGAGGGAGGGAAAGCTCATGGATGGACGAAAGGGCTACGGCATCAAGCCCTCCTGGCCCGCAGGCTTGCCCCTCCTGTGGATACCCATCGACCAATGCCTGGTGTCGGATAGGATTGAGGTCAAGAGCTTCACCGTGGGGCCGGACGTTGGGTCCGATCACTATCCGGTGTTAGTTGAGCTCTCGCTGCCGCCGCCCGTAGGCGGCGCGGAGGGCCGCCCGTGATTGAGATACGGCAAGCGACGGACTCGGACGCGGATGTCATCTGGGAGATGCTTCGCGAGGTGGCTCAGGAGGGCGATTCGTTCCCCTTCGCCACCGACGTGCCGCGGGAGGATTCGCTTCGCAGGTGGCTCTCGCCCCCCCACCGTGTCTTCGTGGCCTGTCTGGACAGGGAGCCCGTCGGGACCTACGCTTTGAGGGCGAACCACGGCGGGCCGGGCTCGCACGTGGCGAACGCCGGCTACATCGTCAAGTCCGAGCATCGCGGCAAGGGCGTCGGCACCGCCATGGTCGGGCACTCGCTGGAGACGGCCAGGGAGATGGGCTTCCTCGCCATGCAGTTCAACCTGGTGCTGAGCACGAACGAACGGGCGCTGCACGTCTACCGCAAGCACGGGTTCGAGATCGTCGGCACGCTGCCGAAGGCGTTCCGCCATCCGGAGCACGGCCTGGTGGATGCCCACGTGCTGTACCGCTTCCTATGACGGCTTTCGACGTAGCGTGCCGGCGGATGGAAGCCTGTACGTGCGGGCAAGTTCCGCTGCCGGGGGGGGCGGCGGCCGTCGGACCGGCGAGATTCCTCGCCCGCCGAGCAGCGGGCTCGGAATGACATGAAGTGGGTGCGCTCGGCAGTCGGGGGCGCTTCTTCCCTGGCCTAGCGGCCAGGGCTATTCCTGTGCCGCCCCTGACGGGGCTTTACGGCCTACGGCTCAGGACCCGGGGGCATTAGGGACCGGCGCCTCAGCTTTCCTGCGCGGCGGCGAGGCGGTCGATGGCCTTCTGGCCGATGTCCGTGCGGTAGTGGGCCTTCTCGAAGTGTATCTTGCCCACGGCCTCGTAGGCGCGGTCTTTGGCGTCCTGGATGGTCTCGCCGCGCGCGGTGACGCCGAGCACGCGTCCGCCGTTGGTCACCACCTGGCCGTGTTCCAGCGCCGTGCCCGCGTGGAAGACCATGACGTCGTCCATCTTCGCCGCGTCCTTGAGCCCCTCGATGGGGAAGCCCTTCTGGTAGCCGGCGGGGTAGCCGCCTGAGGCCATGACCACGCAGAGCGTGGGCCGGGGGTCCCAGCGGATGTCCACGTCCTCCAGCGTGCCGTCGATGATGGCGAGCAGGATGGGCATCAGGTCGCTTTCCAACCGCATGATGAGGGGCTGGAGCTCGGGATCGCCCAGGCGGCAGTTGAACTCGAGCACCTGCGGCCCGTCGCCCGTCACCATGATGCCTGCGTAGAGGGCGCCCTGATAGGGCTTGTCCTCGCGGTTCATGGCATGGACGGTCTGGACCAGGACCTCGCGCTCGATCTGTGTGGCCAGTTCGTCGGTGATGACGGGCGCCGGGCTGTAGGCGCCCATGCCGCCCGTGTTCGCTCCCTGGTCGCCGTCGTAGGCGGCCTTGTGGTCCTGGCTGGAGGGCAGCACGGCGATGGTCCGGCCGTCGGTGAAGGCGATCATGCTTGCCTCCTCGCCGGCCAGGCAGCTCTCGATAACGATCTGGGCACCGGCCTGGCCGAATTCCTTGCGGATCATGATGCGGTCCACGGCCTCGTAGGCGTCCTTCAGCGTCTCGCAAACGATGGCGGCCTTGCCCGCGGCCAGGCCGTCCGCCTTGACGACGATGGGCGCGCCCACCATTTCCAGGTAGGACTTGGCCCGCTCGGCCGCGTTAAAGACGCGGAAAGTCGCCGTAGGAATGCCGTGCCGCTCCATCAGTTGCTTGGCAAAGACTTTGCTCCCCTCGATCCGCGCCGCCAGCCGGTTCGGCCCGAAGACCTTCAGGCCGGAGGACTCGAAGGTGTCGACGATTCCCCTCACAAGCGGCTCCTCGGGCCCGACGACGGTCAGGTCTATGCCGTTCTCCCGCGCGAATCTGCGCAACTGGGGCACGTTTGACTGGGCGATGTCCACGCACTCGGCCTGTTCAGCTATGCCCGCGTTGCCGGGCGCGCAGAACAGGCGGTCGACCATCGGGGAGTCCGCCAGCTTCCAAACCAGTGCGTGTTCCCTGCCGCCGCCGCCGACTACGAGGACCTTCATCCTTGCCGCCCCTCCTCGGGCCAATGGATCCTATCCGTAGCGTTACTCATGCGCCCGTGCGCGCGGGCGGGGCACAGTATAGCGACGCCGCTCTGAGCGGTCAAACAGGCGGCCGTCGGCCTTTGTTTACGGTTCGGGAGCGTGTCAGTATAATGGGCTGCTTCCTGGGCATTCTGCATTGTGCGGACGCGATGAGCCAACAACGGACATCTGCGGGCGGGGGCAAGGACGCCAAGATGGCCCTCATGCCGCTCGGCGCTCATCTGGAGGAACTGCGGGCGCGCCTCATCAAGTGCCTCCTGGCGCTGGGGGGCACGTTTCTGTTGTGCTGGATCTTCCGCGAGCGGCTGATGGCGATCCTGATCAGGCCGCACGTGACCGCCATGCGGGCATTCGAGTTGGACACGACGCTGAAGTTCAGGAGCTACCTGGAACCCGTCGTGGCGCAGTTGAAGGCCTGCATCGTGGTCGCGCTTGTGATCACGGCACCCATCATCATCTACCAGACGTGGGCCTTCGTTGCGCCCGGGCTCTTCCCGCACGAGCGGTCCAAGACGCTGAAGCTAGGCGCCGCCTGTGTCGTGTGCTTCGGGGCGGGAGTCTGCTTCGGCTATTTCCTGTTCGTGCCGATTGCGTTGCGCTACTTGCTGAGCCTATCCGGCGCGGCGACGGAGCCCGTGCTGATGGTCGGCTCCTACCTGTCGATGTTCTTCCTGTTGACGTTCGCGCTCGGGATCGCCTTCCAGACGCCGGTCGTCGTCTTCTATCTGGTCCGCTGGGGCGTCCTGGACGTGGAGTCCCTCCAGAAGAGCCGCAAGGGCGTGATCCTGGCGGCCTTCGTCATCGGTGCGTTTCTGACGCCGCCCGATCCGCTCACACAGATAATGATGGCCGTGACCCTCATCGTGCTTTACGACCTGGGCGGCCTGCTCGCCGCGCCGAGCGCCGCGACGGTGAAGGGATTCGTGAAGTTTGCGGGAAGCGTGGCGGCGATCGGTGCAGGGCTGATAGCCTGGTATGCCTTCTGGCCCGTGGCGGAGGCGAGCGTGATCAAGGGCACGGTGACGGTGGGGGGCAACCCGGTCGAGGCCGGCCGGCCCGCCAAGGTGCGGCGGGGCGCAGTCTGCCGCACGGCCGGGGACTCGGTCGCCCGGATCGCCTTCGGCCGGAAGGGGGCCACGGAGGCCTTTCTTGCCGAGGAGGGGCGGCTCCAGGTCAACGGGCCGCGGAGCGTCCGTCTTCTGGGGGGCGAAGCCCTGGTAGCCAGCCCCCACGAGAGCGCCGAACTGGGCGTGCACACCGCCGCAGCAACGGTCGTCGTTGCCGGCGCGCGCGCGCAGCTTACCTGCCCCCGGCCGAGCACGTTGACCGTGACCGTTTTCCGTGGCGAAGTCGGTGTCAAGTCCGAAGGGCTGAGCCGACGCATCGGCGCCGGCGAGACGGCCACCTTCCACACCGGGGGCGAACCGGTGGACTACTCCGAGGCCGAACAGCGCTGGCGGGAACTGACCCAGCCGGAGTAACGAACGGACATAACAGGGATGTACAGGATATTCAGGATAACCACTAACGACTAACGATTAACCACTAACGATTAACCACTAACGATTAACGGCTGAATGACCATACAACGGCTCTTACCCGTGCAGCCGCCGGTACTCCAATCTCGGGCGGCCGAAGTTGACGAGGAGGCCGACTTCCAGGCCGGTGGCTTTCAAGTAGTTGATGACCTGGGCCTGATGCTCGGGTGTCAGCGCTTTCGCCGCCTTGAGTTCCAGCAGAACCTTGCCGGCCACGACTATGTCGCCCACAAATTCCCCGACGGTCTCACCGCGGAACGACACCGAGATCGGGACCTGCGACTTGGCCGTCATGCCCTTCTGACGTAACGCAAGCAGCAGAGCGTTCTCGTAGACTGATTCCATGAAACCAGGGCCGAGTTCGTTGGCTACCTCGAAGCAAGCTTCGAGTATCTCTGCCGTGATGTCTTCATAAAGCACGCGGCCCATGCCTCCTCATAACCGCGCCTGCCAACCGTGGCGAGATGCACGCATCGGAGCCGTCATGCGGTCATGCGGTCGTCAGTCGTTAATATTCGTCGTTATCCTGTATATCCCTGTTAGATGCCGTGTTGTAGCCCAGGAGCTGCCGTGGGCGTTCGCCGTCATCCTGTATATCCTGTGAATCCCTGTTAGATGCCGTGCCGTAGCCCAGGAGCTGCCGTGGCCGTTCGCCTCCTCCTGTGTATCCCTGCTAGATGCCGTGCCGTAGCCCAGGAGTTGCCGTGGCCGTTCGCCGTCATCCTGTATATCCTGTGAATCCCTGTTAGATGCCGTGTTGTAGCCCCGGCGGCCGTCGTTCGCAGTATCCTGTACGTCCCTGTTAGATGCCTTTCCGCACGCTGAGCCTCGGGGGCGCCATGCAGCCGACGGGCAGCAGGTTGTAAGCGTCCTGCCAGTCGTCCCCGCTCGTAACGAACTGGCCCGGCCCGACCCAGCGCGGCCGCGCCTCGGTGGTGTGTAGCGGGCCGAAGGCGTTGCGGCGATGGCCAATGACCTCGACGGCCAGTTCGGCCCCCGCGCCTTTGCGCACGAGGTCTGTTATCTCCACTTCGTGCGGTTGCCATCCGATGACGCCGGCCTCGGCACCGTCTACCAGCACGCGAACGCACGCGCCGGCGAACTCCGGCACCTCGACGAAGAGCCGCTCCCCGGCGGTCGGCTCCGTGCTGACGGGCGTGCGGTAGACCACCGATCCGCTGTAGAAGGGCATTCCCTGCTCGCGCCAGTCGCCCAGCGTCGTGGCTGCGAGCGGGCCGGTGATGCGGGCGTCCGCACCGTCCACCTCGACCCCGAACTCGCCAAGCAGGTAGCAGATCTCGAGCTGGCAGTCGTCGTCCATCGTGCCCTTCAGAAGCAGCGTGTTCTCGCCTTCCACAAGGACGGCCTCGTCCAGCGGCAGCAGCCGGATGGCCAGATCCACCCACCAGCCGCATTCGGCGTCCGTCGAGATGGGGTTGCCGTTGAGGGTGATCTCGAAGCAGGATGGGTTCTCCAGCGCCAGGAAGACCGGCCCGTGCGGCACCGCGTCGACCTGGAACCGGTAGCGAAGGGCGATGCGCCCGGTCGGGCCCTTCTTCTTTTCCCTGGCCCAGGGCTGCACCATTGAGCCGCCGCGCGTGGGCAGCCCGATCGCCGTGCGGATCTCCGTGTCCGCCTTCAGTATCTCCAGCGGTCCGCTCCAATCCCCCTCGTGCACCTTGTACTCGGGCATGTCCAGCACGAAGACGTTCGGATCCGTGAGCTCCGCCGTCCAGGCATCGGCTGCAAGCTCGATGGACCGGACCTCCTGGAGTTGCTCGACCGGCGGGAGCTCTTCCGTCTCCGGAGTGATGACGAAGAGGCAGCTGCCGCTCGGCGCCATTTCGGCGGCGAAGCGGAGCGCCCCCTCGGCCCGCTCGGTTCCGGCGGCGTAGCGCTCTCCGCTCTCCGTGTCCCAGAACTGCACGTTGCCCTCGGCCTGCACCTCGATGGTAAGGGCGCCGGTGGCGTTCACCCGGTCGATGTTACACATGAACAGATGAAGCTCCTCACCCTCACGGTGCAGGAGGTAGAGCACGCCCGGCTTCTCGTTCCCGCCCTCGTCGCGGATGCTGACGACGCGCGCCGGCTCGACGGCCGCGAGGACCTGCTCGTTGTCGAACTCGACGCGCGAACACTTGTCTGCGACTTCGGCCACTGCGTCCGAGGGCTCCGCGTCGACGCAGGGAGGCAGGGGATTGCAGAAGACGACGGTTCCGCCCGCCTCTGCGAAGTCCTGGAGGACGTCCAATGTGCTGCCGCGTAGCGTGTCCACCGGGGGCACGAGCACGACGTCGTACCGGGCCACACCCACCTTGAGCGCCGGCTTTTCAGCGGCCTGGACCTCGGCCAGGCGGGACAGCATCTCCTCGTCCCCGTAGTCGAAATCCACGTGGCCGTCCAGCAGCCAGTGCAGCACTGAGTCGAACTGCTCCTCCAGCCGTTGGACGGCTTCGTCCTCATGCCAGCCGACCGTCGCCCGGGCCCAGACGCTCTCGACCGGGTGGATGACCAGCAACTTGCGCACCGCCTGGCCACGGCTCATCACGGCGTCGACGCGGCCGAAGTAGTCCTCCACCTTGCGGTAATGCTCCCACCACGGCGATTGGAAGCCGATGGAGGCGGGATAGTCGCGCTTGGCCTGCCCGGACATGGTGTACCAGAACAGATGCTGGCATCGCAGGTTGATGCCCAGGGCCGCCTGCCAGTCGCCGATGGCCTTGTGGCCCTCGAACGGGAAGTCCCAGCCCGTGCACCCGTAGAGCTCGGAGAGCAGCCAGCGCCGCCCCGTCTGGCGCAGAACGCTGGAACACTGTTTGGCTGTGCTCAACTCGGGCGGCTTCTCGGTCAGGACGTCGATTCCCGGCGCCTGCATGAACTCGTAGAATCGCATCGCCGATCCGACCACGCTGGACTGCCGGCACAGGCTCTCCTCGGCGAGCACGTGGCCGGTGAAAAGCAGGTTGTTCTGCCCACACCATTCCCCGACCTGTCGCGCGAAGGCGTCCACAAACAGGAACGTCTTGCAGTCATGGTAGTGGTATCGGGGCTGCGAGACGTCCTTGCCGTCCACTTCGAGGAACAGCTCCGGCAGGTGGTCCATAATGTCGTAGCCGTACCTCTCCTGGAAGACCTTCGGAAGGTCGGGGGTCCAGGGGACGGCACGGCCGGCCCCCCCGAAGACGGACCGCTCGAACAGGCCGCCGTGGTTCGGCTCGTCGGTGAACACGCCGGGAACCAGCCCGCCGAAATGCTCCCCCACCCTTTCCTTGTAGGCCTCGTGCGTGACTTCGATGAACTTGCGGACCGCTTCGTGGCTCATCGTGTCCAGGTACGTGGCGTCGTTGTACCACGAGCTCGGGCTGTCGGCGGTCACGAAGAAGGCGAGCACCTTGGCGTCGACCGGCGATACCGTTGTGTCGCCCCGGATTCGCTTAACATCGCTGGCTTGGGACCCATCGATGCACGCCGAAAAGAGCGCCAGGGGCTCGCGCTCGAACTGGAGGGTAAAATCGTCCGAGACGACCATCTGCAACTGCTTGTGCCGGAACCGCGGGTCCTTCGTGACCAGGCCGCCGGCGGCGCCCGATGGCCAGCGGTCCTCGTCGTAGAGCCACGCCTCCATGCCGAGCTTGCCCGCTTCGTCTATGCAGGCCTTGACCATCTCGAACCACTCGTCGGACAGGTAAGGCGTGGCCAGCCCGACCCGCGAGTGCATGAAGAACCCGCCCAGCCCCATGCGGTGCATGACGCGTATCTGGCGCCTCAGCTCTTCCGCTTCCAGCTTGCCATTCCAGGCCCAGAAGGGCTTGCCCCGGTAGGCAGGTCCGGGATCCTTGAACGCTTCCTTCAAGTCTTCCATCAGCCGGTCCGTCCTTTCTGCGGGGAGGCGCCAGCACCCTCCGGCCGTCTGCGCCATCCCCTTGCCGTGAGCTCAGATCTTGTGTATGTGCGGCTCCCTGTAATCCTTCAATGCGTTGCGGGTGTCCAGAATCAGCCGTGCCTCGCGCACGACCGCGTCCCACGGGAAGTCCGAATGGTCGGTGATGATGATGACGCAATCCTTTGCAGCCAACTCGCTCTGCTGGATGGGCACGGCCTCCAGGCGAGCGCCGTCCGGCAGCGCGACGGCCGGCACATGGCTGTCGCTGTAGGAAACCAGCGCGCCCTTGCTGCGCAGCATCTCGATGATGTTCAGCGCGGGGGACTCGCGAACGTCGGAAACGTCCCGCTTGTAGGCCACGCCCAGGACATGGATCGCGGAGCCCTTGAGCGGCTTGCCGGCGTCATTGAGCAGGTCGGCCGCCAGCTCGACCACGTATTCGGGCATGCCGGCGTTGACGCGGCCGGCCAGGTCGATGAAGCGCGGCTCGAACCCGTGCAGCCGAGCCTTCCAGGCCAGGTAGAACGGGTCGACGGGGATGCAGTGCCCGCCCAGCCCCGGCCCGGGGTAGAATGCCTCGAAGCCGTACGGCTTTGTCCCGGCGGCGTCCACCACCTCCCACACGTCGATGCCCAGCTTGTGACACATGACGGCCAGTTCGTTGACCATCGCGATGTTGACGCTGCGGTAGGTGTTCTCCAGCAGCTTGACCATCTCGGCCACGCGGCTGGAGGAGACCTCGACGACCGTGTCCACCACGCGCCTGTAGAGCGCCGCCGCCATGCGCGTGCAGTCCGGCGTGATGCCGCCGACGACCTTGGGAACGTTTTCGATGCTGAACTGCGAATGGCCC
>Ga0315532_1002540_pt1 | contig 12478 bp, 13 predicted proteins | sample SalMarWE160370MG_FD_203082 | JGI IMG/M metagenome (GOLD analysis project Ga0315532, IMG submission 203082) | Salt marsh sediment microbial communities from the Plum Island Ecosystem LTER, Massachusetts, United States - Salt Marsh Sediment WE1603-70 ... | reverse complement strand
TGGCGTTGCCGCTGCTGATCGTCCACTTTATCGACCCGTATATTACCGCTACGGTAAGCAACATCACCGATGGCATTATTCGTCTCGTCGTCTTCCTCATTTACCTTAATTTGGTGTCACTGATGCCCGATGTTCGCCGTGTCTTCGCCTACCATGGTGCGGAGCATACCACAATCAACGCCTACGAAGCGGGGGAAGAGCTAGAGGTAGATAGCGTCCGGGGGTACGGAACCGCCCATACCCGGTGCGGGACGGGCTTTCTTCTCATGGTGCTGGTAATCGCCATAATCGCTCATGCCTTCCTGGGGCGACCGGCGATGTGGCTGCGCTTCCTCGAGCGGCTGGCTATCCTTCCAATAATTGGCGCATTCAGCTACGAGATGATGAAACTCAGTGCCGACCATATCAAGAACAGGCTGGTGCACCTTGCCATCATCCCCGGCCTTGCCCTTCAGCGGATGACCACACGCAAGCCAGACGACAGTCAGCTTGAAGTTGCCATCAGAGCGTTGAAGTCAGTGCTGGCGGCCGACGCCGAGCCCCTGGCATAGCCCCCGACAGAGATAGGTTTATTTGCCCGCCCACCCTTTTTTTATCCCCTCTCCCTTGAAGGGAGAGGTTTAGGGTGAGGGTAAGGGAGAGGGTGGAAACGCTTCCCCCTTCCCTCTAACTCCCTCCCCCAATGGGGGAGGGAGTATTAAGTAGTGCGCGCCAGGGGAGGGAGGATTTGGTGGCGAGGAGAGGGGAAGGGCCTGTCCTGTCCTTATGCGGAAGGATGCCGAAGGGCCGTTCATGGTTCGACAGGCTCACCACGAACGGTGTTGGCGTCTACCCTCAATTCTTGTAGTTGCCTGATTCATCAGGCTAAAGTGGCCCAATCCTTCGAAGAAGGATGGGCAACTACATTTAAAAAAGCCTTGTTGGGTAACTTATTCCTCACCCATCATGCGGCGCATTATTGGGGGACGCCCGTTTTAACCTACAGCGTAGGGGCGTTTGGTTGAACGCCCTTATTCCCCGTCTTCCTCCAGCCTGCGATAGAAGCAGCTCCTGTTCCCGGTGTGGCACACCGGACCGGTGGCATCCACCTGAAGTAAAAGTGTATCCACATCGCAGTCCTTGAAGATCGCGCGAAGATTGAGGTAGTTTCCCGAAGTCGCCCCCTTGTGCCAAAGCTCCTGGCGAGAGCGACTCCAGAACCAGACCTGGCCGCTCTCCAGCGTCCGCTTGAGCGATTCCTCGTTCATATACCCCAGCATGAGCACATCGCCGTTTTCAGCGTCCTGAATGATCGCCGGGATGAGCCCCCGTTCATCATATTTAAGCATGATGCACAACCTCCATCACTTTTCTGTTTAACATCCCTGTTTTTTTATCTGATAATCAAGCCACCCGTCGTCACACGATCTTGCGGATATCACCGATCACCGCCGGTGGTTTGGGAGGTTTGGCAAAGATTATGAGGACTATGGCGAAGGCCAGCAGTCCGGCAAAGAGGGTGAAGGCGGACATATAGCTGCCGGTGGTGTCATAGACCCAGCCGGCATAGACGGGAGCCACCACTCCGAAAGGCGTGAGGATCATCGCAGTAACTCCATGAATGGATCCGAAAGCCTTCCGTCCAAAGTACCGCGCCCTTATCAAGGGGTTTAGCACATAGGCTGTTCCTATGCCAACACCATAGAGAATGTACCAGACATAAATCATGGCCACAGTTGGGTTTAGCAGGAAGACGCCAATGCCGATCAACTGGAGAATATATGCTCCCCACAGGATAAACCGCAGGTGGTCTGTCTTGACACGGTCGGCGACAAGCCCGCCAAAGAACCTGGCGGGAATGCTTGACCCTATCATTACCACCATCATGCCGGCAGCCGCAAGTTCATCGATGCCCAGGTCGGTGAGAAAAGGTATGGTGTGTATGTTTAGCGCTCCTGCTACCAGAGCGTGGCTGCCGTTTATCGCTAACAGCAACCAGTAGACGCGAGTCCTGAACACCTGCTTGACGCTGAACTCTACCTCGTCCACCTCGGCAGCGTACTGCACCCCTCTCTCTATAAACTGGTCTAAATCCGCAGCTTCGCCCTCCATGGTGGCACCGTCGGGGAGCAACCCGTAGTACTCCGGTCGGCGCTGCTTGAGGAAGAAATAGGCGAGAGGCAAGCCAACAACGGCCATCACCAGCCCGCCGGTGACACAGGTCATCCGCCAACCCTGAGCCGTTATCAGCCAGGCGATGAGCGGCAGCACCACCACCCCAGAAAGCCCGGAGAACACCCACTTGATGCTCAGGGCTGTCCCCCTTTTCCTAACGAACCAGTTTGCTATTGCCGTATCACACGGTATGCTCAGGGCGATATTGCACCCCATCCCCAGAAGACCACCCCACATCAGATAGTACGCCCAGAGCGAGTTCACCGTGTACATCAGCACCAAGGACAAGCTGATGACGAAGACACCGGCGACGACTATCCACTTTGGACCGAACCTGTCGGTCATCCATCCTGACACCGGTGCCTCAACCCCTCCTTCGAGCCTGCCGATGCTGGCGGCGAAAGAGGTGGCGGTGCGGCTGAAGCCGAGCTCTTCAGATATGGGCTTGAACAGTGCCGAGATTCCGTAAGCCTGGTAGCCATATCCCCACAGGGCTAGAATGCCGCTCGCTAGAACTGTCCACCAGCCGAAAAATATCTTGGGGAACTTTATCCTTTTATTCAACAAGCCTCTTTATTAAATACAACCTCAGCAATGATTTCCCATATAAATTACTGTCGCCATTCTGAACCCCTGCTCGCTGGAGTGAGGACGCGCCGGCGCACAGCGTTATCCAATATCAGAGCCATCCGAGGCGATCAGGTTTGAATACATCCTAACGCCTCCCCCAGGTCCAGGTCCCCGGTATAGAGCGCTCTCCCCACAATCGCCCCCTCCAGACCCAGCTCGCTAAGCCTTTTGATATGCTCAATGGATGATATGCCGCCAGCGGCAATAATTGGCAAACTGGTCATTTGGACTAACTCGGAAATTGCCTTAAAATTGGGCTCGGTGAGGGTGCCATCGCGGGCGATATCGGTATATATGAAGCGCTTAACCCCAAGGGCAGCCATCCTCTCCACCATTTCTACAGCGGTGACATCTGTCCTCTCACGCCAGCCATGGGTGGCGACATAGCCTCCTCTGGCGTCTACGCTCACGATGACTTTCTCGCCAAATCTATTACAAGCCTGCTCAATCAAGGCCACATCTTCCATCGCCGCTGTGCCCAGGATTACCCGACACACGCCGAACTGGAGCACCTGTTCCACTAGCTCCAACCGCCTGAGCCCACCGCCGAGCTGCATGGGGATCTCAGCCGAGTGTACCATATCCTCGACGACTGCAGCATGGCATAACTCGCCCTTCGCCGCACCATCGAGGTCAACTATATGAAGCCTCATTGCTCCCAGCGATTGCCAGTGCTGGGCAACACCAACGGGGTCCCCGGAGAACACCGTCTCCTGGCTATAGTCACCCTGGTACAGGCGAACGCATCTCCCTCGCCTGAGGTCAATGGCAGGTATAATCTCCACTGGCTTCTCCTCTAAACTTCCTCACAGTTGGCGTTTGATAACAACACAAGGATTGCATGACAATGATTCTCAGGGTTGGAATACCATCTCCCTGGAGGCTGGTGTTGAGGCAGGTCGATATTTAGCCTATCTCTTTCCCATCAGCAGTGAAGGATTAGAGCATGGCTGCTATGCTGTCTCCTCATAGCGAGCCATGGTAAAAGCCAGGTCCGATAACCTATTAAGATAGTGCACCACACTTTCATTGGTCACCATCCCGTTAGTCTTCAGTTCGACAGCCCTTCTTTCCGCCCTTCTGATAATGGTTCGTGCCAGGTCCAGGGCCGCTGAACTTGGCGAGGCGCCAGGGATGATGAACTTCTTTGGCATCTCCATCTCCGCCTCAAAGTCACCCATGAGCCCCTCCAGCCGATTCACCATCTCCTCGGTAACCACTTGATGCCTGACCGTTAGCTTGTCGTAGTCGTCAGCAGCGGTAGCAAGCTCCGCACCAACAATGAATAGCTCCTCCTGGAGACGATGCAAAATATCACGAGTGTGCTCTTTTTGGGACAGGGCGCGCGCCAACCCCAGGGCGGAAACAGCCTCATCTATGGTGCCACAAGCCTCACATCTGGGGTCACTTTTGAGGACACGGCCGCCATAAAGGAGGCTCGTCTCCCGCTGATCACCCTTATTAAAGGCTTTCATACCGTCCTCCGTTGTGTAGCATTATATCATAGCGCCTGCCAAAGGCGAAGCCTCCCTGGCTCGTTCAGGTGGGTGAGTGACACCGGCCCCCACGTCCTGGTTGTCGAGACAATCTCTCTATATGGGAAGCAAGTCCTCCCTCCCCCATTGGGGGAGGGGACATAATGGGTAGCCTGGAGCATCCGCTCCAGGCATGGTTGGAGCAGATGCTCCAACCTACCCTAATTAATGAATACAGTTGCCCATCCTTCTTTGAAGGATAGGACGGCTTGGGAAGCAAGTCCTCCCTCCCCCCGCCAGAGGCGAGTCTTCGACCTTCGAGGGAGAGGGGATAAAAAGGGTGGGAGGGCCACCCCCTACACCAATATGCCTCCTTGACAATGAAGTGCTCTGTTGATAGACTTTTATCGTAAGTCAATCGTTAATTTCCTGTTGATTGAGCTTTGTTTGTACACAATGTACATCTACTTAATGCGTCAATGAACAACGAACCCATTACCAAAGGGCTGGTGGAAATATACACCGGAAATGGCAAAGGCAAGACCACTGCGGCACTGGGAGTGGCGATTAGAGCCCTGGGACATGGTCTAAGAGTCCACGTCATCTACTTCATGAAGGGCGACTACCCCTATGGCGAGCGAAATGTTCTGGAGCGCTTACCTAATGTTAGCTTCCAAAGCTTTGGCAGTGAATACTTCGTCGATCCGCAAAACGTGAAGGAGGAGGAAAGAGAGCAGGCGAGAAAGGCTCTCCAATCAGCCAGAGAGGCGATTGCCAGCGGCAACTTCGACCTGGTGGTACTGGATGAAGTAAACATCGCCGCTTCGTGGAAACTTGTCAATATTGAAGATGTAATCAGGCTAGTCAAGGAGAAGCCTGAAAACGTGGAGCTTATACTCACCGGGCGCCATGCCGACGAAAGGCTTATCGAGATAGCTGACCTGGTAACTGAGATGATGGAGATCAAGCATCCCTTCCGCAAGGGGATACAAGCAAGGAGAGGCATCGAATACTAAACCAAAGGAGGCAGAGTTATGATTACCTTGAGTGTCATCAAGGCGGACATCGGAGGCTATGTGGGGCATTCCAGCTCTCATCCCTTAGTTATAGAGAAGGGCAATGAGTGCATGGAGAAGGCAAAGCGCGATAAGCTGCTTGTCGATTTTCACGTTACCCGGTGCGGAGACGACCTACAGCTTATCATGACCCATGAGCGAGGAGAGGAAGACGAGGCGATTCACAAGCTCGCCTGGGACACCTTCCTTGATTGCACCGACGTGGCCAAGGAGCTAAAACTTCATGGAGCTGGCCAGGACCTCCTCAGCGACGCCTTCTCAGGCAATGTAAAAGGAATGGGGCCAGGAGTGGCCGAAATGGAGTTCGAGGAGAGGGGGTCGGAGCCGATCATCATCTTCATGGCCGACAAGACCTCGTCAGGGGCGTGGAATCTACCCCTATACAAGATATTTGCCGACCCTTTCAACACCATCGGGCTGGTCATCGCCGAGAACATGCATGGGGGCTTCAGCTTCGAGATTCACGATGTCAAAGAGCACAAGAGAATCATCCTCAATGCCCCTGAAGAGATATATGACATGCTCCTCTTCATGGGTGCGCCAGGTCGCTATGCGGTGAAGTCGGTTTATCACCGGGGCTCCAACCAGGTCGCATCCGTCTCCTCCACGCAGCGCCTGTCAATGATGGCAGGGAGATATGTAGGCAAGGATGACCCGGTATGCATTGTCCGTTCCCAAGGGGAGTTCCCCGCAGTGGGAGAGGTGCTGGAGCCATTCACCAACCCCATACTTGTCGAGGGCTGGATGCGAGGCTCCCACCACGGACCCTTTATGCCGGTTGCGGTCCGTGAATCTAACCCCACGCGCTTCGATGGTCCGCCCCGGGTAATTGCCGCTGGTTTCCAGCTAGCGGGAGGCAAACTGGTAGGGCCAAGGGATATGTTCGACGACCCCAGCTTCGATAAGGCGAGACGGGTTGCTGGTGAGATCGCTGACTACATGCGTAGCCACGGTCCCTTCGAGCCGCACAGGCTTCCCCTGGATGAGATGGAATATACCACCATGCCCCAGGTGGCGAAAAAACTGGAGAAGAGATTTACCGATCTTGAGTGATGGGGATGCCCAAGCTCCTCCTGGCGACAAAGAACGCGGCTAAGGTGCGGGAATACATGCTGCCGCTCCAGGGCATACCCTATGATATTGTCACCCTTTCCGATGCGGGCATCGACCTGGTGGTTAGCGAGACGGGGAAAACAATGGAGGAAAACGCCTCGATTAAGGCTGAAGCGTATGCCTTGGCGAGCAATCTCACTGCGCTCGCCGATGACTCGGGACTGGAGGTGGATGCCTTAGGCGGAGAGCCCGGCGCCTTATCCGCTCGCTATGCGGGCGAGGGTGTTTCCGATAGGGAAAGGCTCGATTTCTTACTGTCGAAGCTTAGCCACATTCCCTGGGAGCAGAGAGCCGCCCGCTTCAGGTGTGTAATCGCCATCGCCACTCCAGAAGGAAAAACAGAGCTCTGCCAGGGAGAATGCCCTGGTGTCATCGCTTTCGAACCCAAGGGAGAAGGAGGATTTGGCTATGACCCCATCTTTTTCCTCCCAGAACTGAGCAAGACGATGGCAGAGCTGACCATAGAGGAGAAGAACGAGATAAGTCACCGCGGTAAAGCGGCGAGAAGGGCGCGCCAGATACTGGAGCGGGGTCCAAAGCGCAGTGACTGATCTCACCATCACCCTTCGACAAGCCTGTCCTGAGCGGAGCCGAAGGGCTGAGGGCGAACGGAATAATCAATGAGACATACTGAGGCCAACACCGTTCGTGGTGAGCTTGTCGAACCATGAACGGCCCTTCGACAAGCTCAGGGAGAACGGAAATGAATGCTCCCTCCCCTTGAGGGAGGGAGTTAGAGGGAGAGGGAGAGGGAAAAGGAGAAGGGGTGATTTGCCACCGACGCGCTGGATGAGTATAGTAGAGGAAAGGGTAAATAGTTCGAAGAAATGACTGGACTATCGGATTCCTTCCAGCGACCAATAAACTACCTGAGAATATCGGTTACCGATCGGTGCAATCTGCGTTGCATCTATTGTATGCCTGCTCAGGGCATCAAACTTATGCCCCACAGCGAAATCCTTCGCTATGAAGAGATTCTGGCGGTGGCTCAGGCAGCAGTCGCTCTTGGCATTAACAAACTGAGGCTCACCGGCGGTGAGCCCCTGGTAAGATCAGGGCTGACCGATCTTGTGCGCATGCTCTCCCAGATCGAGGGCATAGACGATATCGCTCTGACCACAAATGGTGTGCTGCTCAGAAAATATGCCATACCGCTTAGGGAAGCCGGGTTAAAGCGGGTCAATGTGAGCCTTGATACCCTTAAACGGGATAGATACCAGCAGATCACCAGGCATGGCAGGCTGGACGAAGTCCTCGACGGCATCGAGGCGGCAAAAGAGGCGGGGCTCGATCCGGTCAAGGTGAACATGGTGGTGATGAAGGGGATAAACGATGATGAGGTGCTCGATCTCGCCCGCCTGACTCTGAATGATGCGTGGCATGTACGGTTTATCGAACTCATGCCCTTCAGCACCGATGACCACCTTGCCTTTGTCTCCACAAGCGAAATCAAAGAGCGCCTCCTCTCTTTAGGTCCCCTGGAGACTTGCCTGACAAGTCATGGCAACGGTCCAGCAAAGTACTTCCGCTTCCCAGAGGCAAAGGGAACGGTGGGCTTCATCAGCCCAATCAGTGAGCACTTCTGCTTCAATTGTAATCGCATGCGCCTCACGGCGGATGGAAAGCTCCGCCCCTGCCTGTTGAGCGACTACGAGATAGACCTCAAGAATCCGTTGCGCAATGGGGCCTCGATCGAGGAACTCAAGGAGCTGATTCGACAGGCTGTGGCGGCTAAACCAGAGCGTCATCACCTGGCGGAAGGGGTACTCCCGAAGGGACGGGCGATGCGCCAGGTAGGAGGTTGAATGGAACCGACACGGATGGTCGATATAAGCCAAAAGCCGGTGACAGCGCGGGAGGCGGTGGCCAAGAGTGTGGTAAGGATGAAGCCTGAAACCCTGTCTATGATAAAGCAGGGGGAAACACCGAAAGGGGATGTCCTTGCCACAGCTCAGGTGGCTGGATTCATGGCGGCAAAGCAGACCTCTCACCTCATCCCCATGTGCCACCCACTGATGATCGATGAGGTCAAGGTGGAATTCGAATTTACCAAGGATTTTGTGGAGATCACCGCTGCGGTAAAGTGCACCGGTAAAACGGGGGTAGAAATGGAGGCGCTTACTGCAGTGGCGGTAAGCGCACTAACCATCTACGATATGTGCAAGGCAGTGGACCAGACCATGAGGATCGAGGCCATCCGCCTGGTGAGGAAGAGCGGCGGCAAAAGCGGAACCGTCGTCCTCGAATAAAACTAAGCTACTCTCTAATTCTAAGATTTAAATCCTGGAACCTCTTGACTCCCTCGCACAAATACTATGCACCTCGCTATTGGGTGCCAGCAGCGGTATCCTACAAGGTCAGCTTGCCTTAGCCTTAGCCTGTGCCTCCGCCAGCCATCTTGTCCACACCTTTCTGCCGGTCTCCGGTAGCGGCAGGTAGAGCACACCCCCTATCGCGATGGAGACAGCAAGAAACACGACACCCATAAGAGGGCCAGCCACATGCCAGATAGGCGTGAACATATATGGCAGCATGATTACGCTGCCAGTATGACCTACCGCGGCTATTATGCCCGTCGGAGTGCCGGCGTATCGAGGGCCAAACTCCGGCAGTCGAAGCGGAAGCTGCATCAGGATAGGAAGCGCCCCACCCATGCAGAACCCGGGGAAGAAGCCGAACACCCACATCCCCAGGCCCGGTGCAGTGACATAGGTGGCTAGGCCGGCTGCCCCCGCCACAACCGTACAGAGGATGAAGAACGGCTTCACCACCCCGACTCTTTCCGATATGGCGGTCCAGAATAAGCTGCCGAACATAAAGCCGACCACCGAAAGCGCCACGACAAGCCCCGCTGTTCCTGGGGACACGCCTTTCGCCTGCTCCAGCAATCTTGGCAGCCCAATTACATAGGACGTAAGCACCGACGATATAAGTAGGTATGAGGGAGCAAGCCACCATAAGTTCCTCGACCTGACTGCTCGCCCCAATCCTTCCTTGAAGGGCACACCGGCGACGTCAATCCCCCTCTCCTGCAAGGCCGCTGGTCTGTCACGGGCAAAGACGATCCAGGCGACAGTGGCCACCGCCAGGAGTATGCCCATAATGAGCACCGCGCTCCGCCAGGTTGGGAAGAGCGGACCGAGAGCCAATCCAAGGGTTGACCCCAGCCCCAGTCCGGTCATGAAGATTCCTACCGCGATCGAAGTCTGTTTAGGCGGGAACCAAATGCCTACCAGCTTGGGGGCATTGGGACCGGTGACCCCAATGCCTGCGCCCAGCAAGATCATGCAAAGCAGGAATGGCACGAATCCGGTTGCAGTCAACCTCAGCAAACTGCCGGCAGTGGCCAGGACCGCCCCGACGGCCACTATCCTCTTCACACCAAATCGGTCCCCCAACATGCCCCCCACTATGCACAGAATGATGGGGGCAATCGATGTCGATGTATTGATGAGGTAGAACTGCGATAAAGTAATCCCTAAGTCAGGAATCAGGTCATGGCCCCGCACCGCTATCATAACGTTGTCAAAAGTGCACAAGCAAAAAACCGCCCATCCTATAAACAGTATGAGCCAGCGGTATCTTGGATATGTAATTTCCTCAGCCAAAGCCGCCCTCTTTTACATTGATTATCAAGCTATCCTCGGTGGAAATTTTACCTCCTGAGGCTACTTCCTAACATCGATATGCAAGCAGCCGAAGCTCAGCTCGAAGGAGCTTCTGCCTGTGCCACCGCTGCTTCCCTTTCCCATCTTTCCCGAGCCTTTCTGCCAGTCTCCGGTGCCAGGATATACAATATGCCTCCCACCGCCAGAACTGCAGCGAGGAAGAACGCAGCCCAGAAAGGACCAAACCCTTGCGAAGAGCCGACTCCGTGCCAAATAGGCTCGAACATGTATGGAAGCAAGATGAAGCTGAGAACGTGGCCTATCGAACCTATTACCCCCGCCGCAACGCCAACATATCGAGGACCAAACTCACGCAGTCGTAGTGGCACCTGCATTATGAACGGACCGCCCGCTCCCATAAAGAACCCAGGGAAAAAGCCCATCAACCACATGCCAATACCAGGAGCGAGAACATAGGCGAGTACGCCAGTGATGCCCGACATAACCATACAGCCCATGTAGAACGGCTTGGTGACCCCTACTTTTTCCGCCAGCCACACCCAGAATACGGCCCCAACAATAAAACCTAGCACCGCAAGTGCTATAACCCTCCCGGCTGGGCCCTCGGGCATGTCTTTCGCAACATTTAACAACCGCGGCACACCATTTACATAGGCCGCAACCACTGCCATTACCATAGCGTATGCAGCAGCAAGCAACCACAGAGTCTTAGACCTTACAGCCCTAAGCAGTCCTTCTTTAAAAGGCACACCGGTAAGCTCAACGCCACCCACCGTGTAGCCCTTCGGCCTGTCCTTGGCGAATATCCACCAGGCGGCAACCGACGCCACGAAAACCAAGCCCATGATAAGCATGGCACTTTGCCACGTCGGAAACAACGAACCCAGAGCCAGTCCAAGAGCTGGACCAACCCCCAGTGCCGTCATATAAAGCGCGGTAGCAATCGCTATCTGTCTGGGCGGGAACCACAGGCCCACCAGCTTGGGCAGATTTGGACCCAGGATTCCAAGACCTACGCCCAGCAGGATATTGTACAGAAAGAAATCCACAAATCCGAATGAGATATACCTCAACAGAGCGCCGGCCGCAGCTATGAACGACCCGAGTAGCACTACCCGCTTTACGCCAAAGCGGTCAGACAACATGCCACCCACCAGTGACAGCACGATGGGAGCGAGGGATGTTGCCGTGAGGCAGGCATAGAACTGCTGGTCGGTAAGCCCTAGCCCCCCCTCCGCGACTGAGGACACTAGTTGTTCACCCATCACTGCCGTCATCATGTTATTGAAGGCGATTAAACAAAAGAGCGCCCATGCAAGAAAAAGTAGGTACCAACGATATCTAGGATACGTGACTTCGTCGGTCAAATCGGCCCTCCTTTCCATCAATCTCCTAAGAACACTCTCTGAAAACCTTCTTGCCTGAGGTTAATCCCCGGCAGTTGGTTGCCTCAGGCACCCTAATATTTTTATTTAAAAGATATCAAACCCTTTCAACTATATTTGTTCGCATTCATGCTCTTATATATGCTGTTATACCAGAAGTCAAGCTCATTTACTAATAAGGTGTATTCTATTCCATTTTATGCTTACGCACAGGACTCAAGTTTTACCACTGAACTCAGCTACACTGTGCTCGTTCAAAACGACATGTCACATACTGCCTCGCTCCGTCATCTCGGTCGTCGCCAGTCTAAGCGCAGCTACCCCATTTCCCCATTCACCCGCTCTATGGAGCATATTACTGCGTAGCACAGCCAGAAAACATGCAAGTTTGGGGCGTTCAATCCTTCTTAGGAAGGACGCCCCTACCAAGATCCGTATAAGCCACGCAATGACTGGTAGCGCAGAGTCTCGCAACAACTGCAAGATGCCACCCAGCTATGTGAACGATGCCAAGCACTCGATAAAATACTCAAAATGGGCTAGAATATTACCATCTTTGCATTTATGATAAATGAGTGAGCTCTCTGGAACGGATTTGGGGTCGGAAAGAAATAAGGAAGTTGGCAGGCTATTATACTTTAATATGCCTGTTTTAAGTTGAGAAGGAGGCTAAGAGTGGACCTTAATAAAGCACATACCCTGGAGCAGGGGACACGAGTTGGAGCACCATCGCTGGGAAAAAAATGGTATGCGACAGGGACAATCGCTTTTGGCATTCCTTACGGGCTTGGAGTCCGGTTTGATAATTACCCTTACCCAAATGAAAAGGACTTGCATAGCTTCGAGGACATGGGTAAGGACATCCTAGAGGCGCTTATACTGTTGGATACATAGGTTCAGTTGCAAGAAAGCTATAACGGACTAACTGGCGAGTTCCAGCCCATCCAGAAAACTCAACAGCACATCGTTGAAGACCTCAGCAACCTCCTCATGAGGAGAGTGTCCCGAACCCGGGA
>Ga0315532_1002526_pt1 | contig 12508 bp, 13 predicted proteins | sample SalMarWE160370MG_FD_203082 | JGI IMG/M metagenome (GOLD analysis project Ga0315532, IMG submission 203082) | Salt marsh sediment microbial communities from the Plum Island Ecosystem LTER, Massachusetts, United States - Salt Marsh Sediment WE1603-70 ... | reverse complement strand
GTTTTGCGTCATAGCCGTTCTCCTGTGAGAAGACAGTATCCATGTCTTCAACATTGGCCTGCCGGTAGCCTGATTCTTCCGGCGGTAGATTTACGATGCCGATCTTGATCAGCTCCGTTTCTGCTGCTGCTTCGGTTGTTTCTTCTTCTGCTTCGGTTGTTTCTTCTTCTGTTTCTGCTACTGCTGCTCCACCTTTATCACAGCCTACGAGTGAAAACATTGCAACCATTGAAACACTTAATAACAATACTACTATCCATAATAATGATTTCTTCATTTTAAATTCAAACCTCCTATTTATAATAATTCAAACTCCAATAGTTTTTTTCTACAAACCACCTCCCATTATTCTTTCCTTTTTTTATCATTTCTGTTAATTTTCTTTCAAGATTTGTTACTAATATAGTTATATATTAGTAAGACTGAACAAATCTCTTTATCTAATAACTTTCACCTCCTCTTATTTTTTTTATTATTTTTAATTGAAATAATTTTTAGGTTTAGAAAAATTTTCTCTTTTCTTGAATTTTGTTGGATAATTATTAATAGTTTTTATATTTTATATTTAGAGTTAGTAATTTTACATAACATTTTAAATAATGTCAATTCACTTTCTTATTTTTTCCATTATTAACGCTGAATTTATTAGTTATATCACAAAAGTAAGGGTAATATTTTCTTCAAGTGGTATTTGATTGTAAATAACAATACTATTATCTATTATCCAATATGAAAATTAATTTTCAGAAGATTTTTTACACAATCAAGAATATAATGCTATTTTTCCGCCAATAAATAAAGCTGGCTTTGTGTTTAAAGCCAGCTTTATTACTTTATTTATATTGCCTGTGGTTATTAAAACAACCTTACATCGGCATTCCGCCCGGATAGCCACCGCCTCCAGGAGGCATCATAGGACCTTTATCCTTTTCAGGCTTTTCAGCCACGACAACTTCGGTTGTAAGAAGCAGCGCTGCTATTGAAGCTGCGTTCTGAAGTGCGCTTCTGGTGACCTTGGCAGGATCAATGATCCCGGCATCTATCATATTTACATACTTACCGTTTAAAGCATCCAGCCCCTGACCCTGAGGCAGTGATTTTACTTTCTCCACTACAACCGATCCTTCCATGCCTGCGTTTGCAGCAATCTGCTTTAGTGGTTCCTCCAGAGCTTTGGCGACAATGGCAGCACCTGTTTTGACGTCACCTTCAAATTTACTTAGATCGATTTTTGGAATTATATTTATAAGCACCACTCCTCCGCCTGAAACAATTCCTTCTTCAACTGCAGCTTTGGTTGCCGACAGCGCATCTTCTATTCTGTGTTTTTTCTCCTTTAATTCTACTTCTGTAGCGGCTCCTACTCTTATTACAGCAACACCACCGGATAGTTTTGCCAGCCTTTCCTGAAGTTTTTCTTTGTCAAAATCCGAATCACTCTGCTCTATTTCATTTTTAATCTGTTTTATCCTGCCTTTTATGGCGTTAGCCGTGCCTTTTCCCTCGACTACGGTCGTATTTTCTTTGTCTACCTTGATCTGCCTGGCTGAACCAAGCATATCCAGGGTGATGTTTTCTAATTTTACGCCTATTTCCTCACTTATTACTCTTCCGTCAGTGACTATGGCAATATCCTCAAGCATTGCTTTTCTTCTGTCTCCAAATCCGGGAGCCTTTACTGCAACTGCGGTAAGAGTGCCTCTTAACTTATTTACTACAATAGTTGCCAGTGCTTCTCCTTCTACATCTTCGGCAATTATAAGAAGGGGCTTGCCGGACTGCTGGATCTTTTCCAGAACAGGAACCAGATCTCCCACTGCTGCTATTTTCTGATTTGCAATAAGAATGTAGGGTTCGTTTAAAACTGCTTCCATTCTTTCAGCATCGGTAACCATATACGGAGAAAGATAACCTTTATCAAACTGCAGTCCTTCTACCAGCTCTATCTCAATACCGAACTTATTTGATTCTTCAACAGTAATAACTCCGTCTTTACCGACCTTGTCCATTGCATCAGCTATAGTGCTTCCTATTTTTTCATCTGCTGCCGATATAGCTGCAACTTCCGCTATTTTCTTTTTATCGGTAGCTATGTCCTTGCTCATCTGACCTATCTGGTCAACCACTATATTGACTGCTTCTTCCATACCCTTTTTCAACTGCAGCGGATTTGCACCTGCAGCCACATTCCTCAAACCTTCTTTTACCATAGCCTGTGCCAGCAGAGTCGCCGTTGTGGTGCCGTCTCCTGCAACATCGTTGGTCTTGGTAGCCACTTCCTTCAGAAGCTGGACTCCTGCATTTTCAAATACATCTTCAACGTCGATTTCCCGTGCAATAGTCACACCGTCATTGGTGATGGTTGGGGCACCGTACTTTTTATCCAGTACTACATTCCTGCCCTTTGGCCCAAGTGTAACTTTAATTGCATTTGCAATTATATTTACGCCTCTTTCCAAAGCTCTTCTCGAGTCCTCATCATACTTAAGCTCTTTAGCCATTACTTTCTAACCTCCTTTTTAAAACTAAAAATTTTTAATCTACAATTGCCAGAACATCGCTCTCTTTTATAATCAGATGTTCCTCACCGTCAATTTTTACTTCCGTTCCCGAATATTTGGAATAAAGGACTACGTCCCCGACCTTTACTTCCATAGGGATCTTCTTGCCCTTATCATCCTTTGCTCCCTCACCGACCGCAATTACTTTACCTTCCTGGGGTTTTTCTTTTGCAGAATCCGGAAGAACGATCCCGCTTTTAGTCTTCTCTTCACTGGGGTTTGGTTTTACTAACAATCTGTCACCAAGTGGTCTGTATCCCATTACTTTTCCTCCTTCTTAAAAAAATACATTTACGTAAAAACACATAATAAAGCCAGCACTCTCTTATTTAGACTGCTGACATTAAGAAATAATATTATAATGAAACTAAAAAATCAAGAATAAAACCGTAGAAATTTAAAATTTTTAAAGCAGGTCAAAGCCAGTACGTAATAAAACCATTTTTGCGCGCTATCAGGCAGCTATAAGTCGCTTCTGGAATATACATCGACTTCCAGACTGTCAAAATTTTCCTTACGGTACTTATAATATCCCAGGCATGCGACCATCGCGGCATTATCCGTACACAGATAGACAGGAGGAATCAATATCTTTAGATTATTTTTTCTTCCTTTTCCTTCCAGCTCTTCCCTGAGTCTGCTGTTGGCGGCAACTCCACCGCTTACCAGGACGTCACTTATATTAAATCTCCTGCAGGCCCTAATAGTTTTTTCGGTCAAAACCTCTACTATAGATTTCTGAAAACTTGCAACCAGGCCGGGTATATTTTCCTCAGCCATAAGTTTCGGTTCCTTTTTTGTCCTGTAAATCAAAGATGTCTTAAGCCCGCTAAAACTAAAATTAAAGTCCCCGCTGTCTATCATCGGTCTTGGGAGATCTATGTAATCGGGGTCTCCCTTCTCAGACAGCTTCTCTATCACAGGACCTCCCGGGTAGCCAAGACCCAGATATCTTGCAATCTTGTCAAATGCTTCTCCGGCAGCATCATCAACAGTATGGCCGATCTCTTCTATATGCCAATCCTCACCTACAAAATACAGGCTCGTATGACCCCCCGATACGATAAGGGCTATAAATCCGCCTGCTATATCAGGATTTTCCAGGACATTGGAATAAATATGAGCTTCAAGATGGTTTGCTGCCATAAGCGGTATTCCTTTTGAATAACTTATGGCTTTAGCCGCGCCCACTCCGACCAGGAGCGAACCTATTAGACCCGGCCTGTTGGTGACACTTACCGCATCAATACTTTCAAGGCCGACTCCGGCTTTTTCCAGTGCTTCCCTTATTACTATATCTATAACTTCTATATGCTTCCTTGAAGCTATCTCCGGGACGATCCCGCCGTACTTTCTATGGATCTCATCCTGTGAAGAAACTATATTTGAAAGTATTTCCGAACCGTTCCTTACCACTGATGCACAGGTATCATCACAGGAGGTCTCGATACCAAGTATATATATATCTTTTTTATTATTATTTTTATTTCTTTTGTATTCCAATTTATCTTTAAATATGTCTTTCTATCCTACCGGCCGCTGCCGGCTGTTTTTCTTCTGCCTTCCAAAGGGCACGAATTCCCTGATATAAACAGGAACAAGATTTTTGGGTTCAACCTCCCTGATCTTATTGAAATAGGCGCAGATATTTAAATATCCCGCCTGCGGGTAAATATTTTTCCTGTCCAGGTAGAAACCCTTATTCTGCCTTATGATATCTCCCAGTATCTTGCCATAACCTTCCCAGCAGCTCCCGCCGATAATCATAACGGGACTATGGTATTCGTCTTTAGCTTCCGGTATTTTTAATACTTCACCGGTAAATAATCCCTCTAAAACTTCTTTTAAGCCCCTTCCTGGAACCAGAAATCTTTTGCCTTCCCTTCTTATGACATAAGTTCTTTTTTTGACCTTTATTTTTGCCATATATTTTCTTTCACCGCAGGCCCCCGTGCCTATGCTGTAAAATGCAAAATAGACCTCGCCTTTTCTCACATCAAGACAGGGCATTATAAGTACCGGGGTATTTCTACTTAGGAAGCGGATTATGAGACTGATGTTTTTTATACCTATTCCCAATGCAAAAGCGTCCAGCGAATTTATTCCAAAGGCAGGCTTTCCTTCCAGCCAGGATAACATCTTTATCACACTGACTCCTATTCTGGTACCGGTAAAATCTCCCGGGCCGAGATTCACACCAAAAGCGTCTATATCGCCCAGCGAAAGTCCGGCCTTAGACAAAGCGCTGTCCAGCAGGCCCATTACTCTTACCATATGCTTCATGCCGCTGCGGTCGACTGCCTCTGATAGCAACTTTTCATCCCTGCTTACAGCGACACCCAGATCTCTGGTACTGCTGTCTATGCTCAGGATATTCATAAGACTAATCCTCAACCTTTTCCATTATTTTTTTAAATCTGGAGAGCTTAAGATCCCAGTACAGGCTGCCACTTTTAAAAGTGATTTTCCTTTTTGTGGAAATATTACTGCTGTCTATCAAATATCTTAAATTTATCTCTAAAAATTCTTTTTTAACATAATCCTTCATCTTGTCTCCCCATTCAACACATATAATTGAAGAGCTGTCATAGAGATAATCTTCCAGTCCGGTCCCATTTATATCATCAATGTTTTCCAGCCGGTATAGATCTGCATGAACAAACTTCAGCCGGTCAGCAATATGATATTCATTTAATATGGTAAAACTCGGGCTTGAAAGATTTTCCTTAAGACCCAATCCCCCAGCAAGACCTGATATAAAGGTGGTTTTTCCGCCGCCCAGCTCTCCGGTGAAAAGAATGATACTGCCCTTTGAGAGAAATCTTGAAAGCTTTTTTCCGAGGTCTTTGGTGAAATCAGCAGAATTTGAAATAATCTCCATTTGCATGTTAAAAAAGCCCTAATTGTTCGTCTTCTTCCTGTTTGCCTTCTAAAGTGTCAGATTCCAGATATGAAACGCCTTCTTCTGAATCAGAGATCTCACCACCCGAATCAATCAACCTTTTTATCTTTTGAAAATCCTCCTTTAAGACTCCCGTCTTTGATGGTGTATAAAGAGCTGCCGCCGGATGGTTTATGGGCATTATAATATGATTTCCGACCCTGAAGATCTTGCCTCTTAGGCTGCTGATACCCTTATCGGTATCAAGTAGAAGCTGCGTGGAAAATCTACCCATAGTGCAGATTATTTTAGGATCGATTATTTTTATCTGCTCCATTAAATAACCCTTGCAGATATCTATTTCTTCTATCCTCGGATCTCTGTTGCCGGGAGGCCTGCATTTTAACACATTTGCTATAAAAATTTCGCTCCTGTCATATCCGATTGAACCAAGAAGCTCATCAAGCAGCTTCCCTGCCTGCCCCACAAAAGGCAGCCCCTGCAAGTCTTCATTTTTTCCCGGAGCTTCTCCCACGAACATTACTTTTGCATCGGCGCTTCCGCTCCCGAAAACGAACTTAGTCCTTACTTTGGAAAGTTCACACCTGTCGCAATCCCTGATTTTAAGATAAAACTCCTTCAATTTTTCCCTTTTATCATTGGCTTCCATAATACCTTCCTAAAACTATTCCATATCTGTATCTATTTATAACCTATAATATTATATACTTCAACATTTATGTGTTTCACATTTACAAAAAGAAAAATTTCTTCTATCATTTTAACAGGAAAGGCAGTATTTAAAGCAATAATATAAAAAAGGATTTAAACATGAAAACAAAAACAATAATCTTTATCGCCATTACAGCACTTGCTCTGACATCACTTGCAGGATGTACATTACTTGAAGCAGGCCCCCTAGAAATCAGTGAAGTCACCGTTTGCCAAGATCTAGATACCGAATATAAACCTGTAGGGCCTACGGATACTTTCTCAGCAGAAACTCAGATTATTAATATATCAGTTAAAGTCGATAATATTACTCCTGAAGATAAATTGACTACCAGATGGAATTATGTTGAGACCGGTGAAGATATCGACACCACCGATTTCTATCCGGAAGAATCCGGTTCCGGTTACGTAGGCTTTAGCTTGACTATAGACGAGGGGTTTCCTTCAGGAAGATATAACGCATTAGTCTATATAAATGATGAGATAGTGGAAACGGTAGAATTTAAGGTGGAGTGAGAAGGGTATTAAGTTAAGCAGATAGTCTTAATTTTAAATTTAGTTATTTAATATTCTTTAGATATAGCATAATTCCAATAAACCGAGATATTAAGCAGATATATAAAAAGGTACAATTCTAATTAGAACTGTACCTTTTTAATTAAGGGAATAGGCAGGTGGTAATCTGCATCTCCTACCGTATAAAAACATACGTGGCGACGGCTACCTGTTCCGTCCTCAGATTCCCCAAATTAATTATACTAAAAAACTACTTTATTATTATTAATAATAATAAAAAAGTCAATATTAAAAAATCTTAAATGCTTTTTTAATCCAATATTTAGTAACTTTTTTCTGAGACATCACAAACAAAGTTCTCACATACAATGTTCCGCTAGAACTTGGCCTAACAGCTACTAAAATATATTCTTTCTTTTCCTTATAGACTTTTATATATTCTATAGAGTTATTTTTAGGATTTTTCGATACGTAGGTCGGAAATGAAATTATTTTACTAATATCTTTCTCATATCTTTTAAAATCTTTTAAATGATATTTTTCTATATGTTTAATATTTTCCTCTCCAATATAAATCGGTGAATTTTCCGTTAAAGACAAATCTAAAAGCTTAATAACACGATAATTTAATTCACCTATTTTCCGCATTTTATCATTTTTTACTATATTAATTTTATATTTAAAAATTTTTCTATTTTATTCTTCTTAGCCTGCCATTAGCTTTGGTATGGATCGTTATATTATCTATAGAGACTATCTTTAGAAATAAACACTCCACATCTGCCTCGCAATATACCTCAATATATTTTGGGTTATCAATATTTTCTATTACATTATAATCAAGACTGTTGATAGTACAGTCATTAACGCTCTTATAATTCTTATAGAAATATTCATAGATTATATCTGGATAATTTTCTGTTAATTTATTGACACCTAGTTCCTGTGCTGCTTCAATATCAATACACTTAGAAGCTTCTTCTGCAGCTATCATGCATGCCTTATTTATCTCTTCTTTGTACAGGAAAGCTCTGCCTATATCTATAACAAAGCCGATTATCAGAATAAATATAGGCATTAAAATAACAATAATTAATAAAGTTGAGCCTTTATTTGAATTGGAATCAGAACTCAATTTTTCCATAATTATTTCCACCCAGCCATTTATTAGCATCAGAATTGCTTCCCTGTGAATCTAAATTAATTGATCTAAAACCATTTATAGGGTTACTAAAATAGATGTGAGCACTTTCTCCACTCTGAGCGTATAGATAAATATGCAAAATACTCTCTTCACTGCCGCTGTAATCAAACTTCGTAATTGTATTTATACTCCCCTCAGCAGAAGGAGATATTTCCTCATCGTAAATAATGGCTTTCTCAATTCCTTTATCATTAAATCTATAAATATCCTGATAAATATATACTCGGACAATTTCTTTTTCTTCTTCACCTTCAGCTAACTCACTGTTATCAACATTCCAGCTCATATTTAGTTCCATACTACACTCTTCATTATTTTTATCTTTATGCCATTTGGTAAAAATGAACTTTGGGCTTTTTTCAACAACTACTTCACCATGAAGAGATGAAGTGTAAAACCCATCTTCAACCCAGACCATACGATATTCATAGTGGCTTGTATCGACCCATTCTTTTTCTGTATAATAACGCCAGTATCCTGATGACGGTACTGTATAGGAAGTATCAACCCATACTTGTCTGGTTCTGGTTTCCCAATGTGAAGTATCTATTATCTTATAAGCGGTATACGGTTTCCAATATCCAGAATCAACCCAGGTATTATAATACACTACAATTTGGGCTTCTTTCGCATAACATTTATATTTAGTCGCAAGAATATGACCTCCGTAATAAGGGCGGTAGTCTATAACATCTTTATAAGCTCTGTATCTATTTCCATTATATATAATAATAGTCTCACCTTTCGGTTTTGATGCAAAAGAATATACATTCCATCCATATTCATTAGTACCAATATAAATAGTAAGATTCACAGAAACCCATTTTTTTACATACGTGTATCTTATTTCCCAATGCGAGGTATCAATCCATTTATAAGCTGTGTAGGGCGTTAAAGCCGAAGAGTTAACCCATACACGATATTCTTCAGTTTTCCAGTAACCTTGATTTATAGTATCAGATGTGCCCACCCACTCTTTTTTTAAAGTTTCTCTATAATATCCGTCAGTAATCCAAAGTTTTTTACTTTCCCAATGTGATTCATCAATCCATACCTGTTCTCCTTCAGAAATATCTACCTTTAACCAGCCTTCTCCTAATAGCTTTATAGGAAACGAAAATACTATAAGAACTAAAATAATTAAAAATAATCCGCTTTTAAATATATTTTTCAGAACAAACCTTTCTTTTTTAATAAATAGATTACTTACATAATTACCTAACGTAAAAATTTAAACTTCTGCTTGAAACCTTAGAGATATCATCTATAAATTTACTATCTATTACTTTTATATATTTACCAATAAGCTTTTCTATATATTCAATACTTTTAATTTCATTTGAATTAATAGCTATTCTATCTCTAACACCAGACTTTATATCTTCGAACATATAATCATCAAAATCAAACTCTATTTCATAATCTTCTACATCTTCATAATCATAATAAGATTTATCCAGATCTACATTTTTACATTCCTTGTCCACTAAAAATATTATCTTTTCATCATCAACACTATTAATAACCCCCTGGTAAAAATGGCAATAAACAACCTCCGCCTCAACTGTATTTTCATAAAATATAACATCCTCACCATCTATAGTTCCTGTTCTTCTTTCCATTTCAATAACAACTTCATTGCCATCTTTATCCAAGAAAGTTTCATAAATATATTCAGGACAATCATCAATATCATCTTCGATTTTATTAATATTTTTATTTCTATTAATCCAGTCTTTTACATAATTAAATATTCCCTCAACATAATTGAATTTAATGATGGTCAAAATGAGTAAGACTATGCTTATAATTAAAAATATACTTACTTTTTTCCTATTTAACATATAAATAATTCCCACTTATTCTTTTTCTTCAATACTCATTGCACTACTTCCACAGACCTCTGCATAACCATCTTCAAACATTGAGAAAGGTGATATTTTAGAAAAAAAGACTGGTACTTTGTAAATTACTTCTACTTGCACTATATCGCCAGGATCTGTTCCCGAAACATCAACCTTCAGACTTAACCTCTCATCAAAGCTCCATCCAGGTAATGTAGAATATGCATAAGATAATGCTGAATTTGCAGCATCTAATTCTGGTTTATCCGATAAAGTAGCAGCCCTAGCAGCCTCATAAGAAGCAGAGTTTACAGCAACTTTAGCATTCAATATAAATCCAAACTGAATAATTCCTGCAACTAAAAGTATTAATATCGGCATTACTAAAGCAAGTTCGATAAAAACATTTCCTTGTTCTGAACTTTTTTTATACTTGAGCATTAGTCAATATCTTTCAATCATTCTCTATAAATTCCAAAGAAATATATATTTTTCTAACTTTAAACTTACAAACTATCTACTATGGATTGAAAAACTGATTGAAGTTTACCTCCAAGTGTAGATACCACTGCAATGCAAACAATTACAACAAGTGCTATATATAGAGCTATTTCTATTAACGTAGCTCCTTTTGACTTGAAAAATATGCTGCTTATAAATTTGCTTAATAAATTCAAAATATTCACCTCCGTTTATATTTGTTTATTAAAATTTCTAATTATTTAAATAGTTACTTATTACTTTATTCTAAAAATAAAAAACATCTACACTATTGAAAAAACATTTTTAACTGCGGTAAAACCGGCAATAAAAATAGAAATATCATTGGAATAAACATGAAAACGAATATTACAATAACCAAATTAGTTTCCAGTTTTTCAGATTGTATTTTTAATAGATCTCTTTGATTAGCTCTTATATCTTTTGATATACCTTTTAAAACTTTATTAATTGGATTTCCAATCATTTCAGCTTGTATTAAGATTTTAATTAAAGTTTTAAAATCATTACAAAAAGAAAGTCTGGCAATTAAATAATAAGCATCTCTCTTGGTATTACCTTCAAAGATTTTTATTCTTGCTAATTTAAAAAGCTTACTTATCTCTCCTTTATAGTTATCTGATATATAATTTAATGCCTCATTTAAATTTAAACCTGCTTCTATTAAGGATGATAAAACATCTACTATATCAGGAAGCTCGTGCAAGATTTTTTTACTTATCAATTTAATCTGACTCTTAATAATCTCTAAAATCAAGAAGTAAATTATTATTGCTACGATAAACGAATATAAAATAAAATTTTTACCCAAGAGGAAACCCGAAACGATAAAAACAATAAGAAAGCTTATTGAAAGAAAGATTCTTAATAAAAATAATCCTTCTAAAGATTTTATTCTAAAACCTAAAACTCTAATTCCTTTTTGTTCTTCAAATAAAACTTTCAAATCTTCACTTAATTTTGTTCTTTTTATTTTTTTAAAAATATTTCTGGTTCTAGTTTCAATTTTTTCAAAAATTAATTTTGAGCCCTTATTGCTGATATTAATAGATAAAAGGAATGTAAAAACTGAAATAAGAACTGCTGTTGGTATTATCAGTAAGTTCATTTTATAATTCTATTTCCTCCATAATAATTAATCATTCTGTTTATTATAAAAAACCCAACCAAATTACTAAGAATAATATATACAAGGATCAGAATCCCAATTTTTGTAAATAAAATATTCAAAATATCTCTATTAATTAGAATAATAATTATTATTGAGATTACGGGTATTAGAGTTATAAGATATGATGTATATCTTGGTCCGGAACTTAAAATTTTGATATACATCTCTGTATTCTTTTTTTCCCTAATATAATTAATTTGATTCTTTAAAAATCCTATTAAATTAATTCCCTTGTCATTTGCAGCAATAAAACCTATTAGTACTACCTCGATCAAAGGACTGCTATTTCTTTTAATCATATTTCTTAAAGCCTCATTTAACAAAAGACCTCTTCGGGTATCGTTTAATACCAGTTCAAACTCTTTTCTTAATGGATAATCCGTTTCCTCTATTGTCTTTTGTATACAATTTAAAATATTAGGATTACCGTATAAATATCCGACAAGATCTAATAAAAATTGCTCTAGTTGATTTTCTTTCTTAATGTTTTCTCTTCTTCTTCTTATATTTATAAAAATAAAGAATAAAAAAATAATTATGATTAAAAATAGAATAGAAAAAAATAGACCTGGTTTTAAAAATAATCCTATTAGAAAAGTGAGAGAGAATAATATAAAAATAAATATTAGAAATTCTCTCGCATCTAGATTTAAATTATTTTTATTAAGCCAAATGTTAATTTTAGAAAGAAAACCAAATTTCCTATTCCCTGCATTCTCTAATTCTTTATTATCATATATCCTTAAAATTCTATTAATTATGTTCCTTTTTCTATCAATAATAAAAATTGCCAAAGATCCAAATATATATAAAAATCCTAGCCCAATTAATATAGATATAATTATAGATACTTTAATTTATAATCTCCTTTTTTACTTAAATTATTATCTAAAAGCAAAATTTCTTTTAACCTTCTATTACAAATATTAAAATTTTCATCTTTTTCATAATCTAAAAATAAAATTAAATCTATTGCTCTTGAAATCATTTTTTTTATAACATAATTATTAAGATTAGTTCTGTATTCCATTGCCAGTGTCTCTAATCTTAATAAAGAGTCCAAAGCAGAATCAGCATGAATGGTACTAAAACTACCTC
>Ga0315532_1002523_pt1 | contig 12537 bp, 7 predicted proteins | sample SalMarWE160370MG_FD_203082 | JGI IMG/M metagenome (GOLD analysis project Ga0315532, IMG submission 203082) | Salt marsh sediment microbial communities from the Plum Island Ecosystem LTER, Massachusetts, United States - Salt Marsh Sediment WE1603-70 ... | reverse complement strand
GCCTTGATCCACAGCGAAATCTCCGAGGCCAGCGACTGCTACAAAAAGGGCCAGCCCCTGGAAGCTGTGGGCGAGGAGCTGATTGACGCCATCATCCGCATCTTGCACCTCCTCTCAGCCCTGGGCCTGGATGCTGAGGAGCTCTATCAGGAGAAGATGGCTAAGAATTGGGAAAGGCCGTACAGGTATGGTACGGTTAGGGGAGGATAGTTGCGCTTGCGATGCGCAGAGAACGCCTTTATCGAACAGAAGCGATCATCCTCAGGCGGAGTGACTTCGGCGAGGCCGACCGCCTGTTGACCCTTTACACGCCCAAGCTGGGCAAGATCAGAGCCATTGCCAAGGGGGTGCGAAAGCCCACCAGCCGCAAGAGCGGGCACGTGGAGCTATTCACCCACAGTCAACTCCTCATCGCCAGGGGGCGCAACCTGGACATCGTGACCCAGGCCGAGACCGTCCACGCCTTCCGCCCCCTGCGAGAGGACCTGTTACGCACTACTTACGCTTACTATGCCGCCGAACTGATGGATCTCTTTGTAGAAGAAGGGATTGAGAACCGCCCTCTCTTCGATCTTCTGTTGGCCATGTTGGGATGGCTGGGCGACGCTTCCGATTTGGATCTGACCACCCGCTTCTTTGAGTTGCGCCTTTTGTCTTTGCTGGGCTATCGCCCTCAGCTCTTCCAGTGCGTTGCCTGCCGCCGTCAAATCGAGCCGGTGACCAATTTCTTCAGCGCTGGCGATGGTGGTATCCTCTGCCCTAACTGTGGCGAGAGCCATCGGGGAGCCCAGGAGATAACTCTGAACGCTCTAAAGGTGTTGCGTTTCTTGCAGACCAGGGACTACGATACTTGCCGCCGTCTTCGCTTGAGTCGCCCACTGCACAGAGAACTAGAAACGATCATGTATCATTATATAACCTACACCTTGGAGCGGAGTTTGAAGTCAGTGGAATTTCTCAAGACCTTGCGCCAGCAAGGGGTGGGGAACAGAGGTTAAGGCGCATTTAGCGTCCGAAGTGAGGAGGTGTGCAAATGTCAATTTACACAACTGATGAGATGAGCATTGAAGAGTTCACCGAGATGGTGCGCCAACATCCGGTCGAGTTTGAGCCGTTACCAGCCCGCTTCTGGGAGGACGAACACTGGCTGTTCGAGCACATAGCTGAGCTCACGGAACAGTATCCTGATCAATGGGTAGTGGTTTACAAAAAGCAGGTGATCGGAGTGGCCGGTGGGCGTAGGGGGTTAACGGAAGCCAAAGAGCAAGCCCAACACATAGTCGGCGATGGGGGGCCACTGGTGACCTATTTTCTGGAGAGCAAGCCGTATGTCTATCCGACTGGCTCTGTGCATTAATGAGTACTCTTATCTGGAAATCTAACGAGGAAACGGGAGCGATTATGGGAAAACCTCTGACCTTTCAAGAAGCTATCCTACGCCTGAACCAGTTCTGGGCCGACCAGGGGTGTCTCATCTGGCAGCCTTACAACGTGCAGGTTGGCGCAGGCACGATGAATCCGGCTACTGTGCTCCGCGTCCTGGGGCCGGAGCCCTGGAACGTGGCCTACGTCGAGCCTTCGGTGCGCCCCGCCGATGGACGCTATGGCAAGAACCCCAACCGCTGGCAGCAGTGGTATCAATACCAGGTCATCCTCAAGCCGGATCCAGGCAATCCTCAGGAAATCTACCTGGATAGCCTGGAGGCCCTGGGCATCAGCCGCCGCCAGCACGACATCCGCTTCGTGGAGGATAACTGGGCGTCGCCAGCCCTGGGAGCCTGGGGCCTGGGTTGGGAGGTTTGGCTCGACGGGCAGGAGATCACCCAGTTCACATATTTCCAACAGGCCGGAGGCTTCTCCCTCGACCCCGTCTCAGTGGAGATCACCTATGGCCTGGAGCGTATCATGCTCCCGCTACAGGGGGTGCAGGGCTTCACCGAAATCGAGTGGCTCGATGGCCTCACCTATGGCGACGTCCTTCTTAAAAGCGAGATCGAGCACTGTATCTACAACTTTGAGCTGGCTGACGTAGAGAGGTTGACTCAGCTTTACAATCTGTACGAGGCCGAGGCGGAGAATGCTCTGGAGAGAGGTCTGGTGATCCCGGCCCACGATTACGTGCTCAAGTGCTCTCACACCTTCAACGTGCTAGACGCCCGTGGCGCTGTTGGCGTCACTGAACGGGCCAGGTACTTCGCCAGGATGCGGGAGCTAGCGCGAGCCGTGTCTGAGGCGTATGTGAAGCAGCGGGAAGAAATGGGGGTCCCATTGCTAGCAAGAGAGCAGAGGAGCAGAGGAGCAGAGGAGCAGAGGAGCAAAGTAATAGAGCCCTTGCGACTTTGCGACCCTGCGACCCTGCTTCTTGAGATCGGGACCGAGGAGTTGCCGGCGGGTGATCTCTCCTCTGCCATTGCCCAACTGGAGAAAGCCACACCCAAGTTGTTGGCCGAGGCACGATTGGAGCACGGCGAGATTCGGGTTACGGGCACGCCCCGGCGCCTGGTCGTCTACGTCGAGCACCTAGCTGCCAGTCAGCGAAACGAAGAAGGGTTGGCCAAGGGGCCGCCGGCGAAAGTGGCCTTCGACGAAGCGGGGCGACCTACTAGAGCGGCTAAGGGCTTTGCCAGTAGCCAGGGAGTGGCTGTTGAGAGCCTGGAGGTCCGCGAGCTGGATGGCGGCCAGTACGTTGTCGCCGTCAAGGTGGAAAAGGGGCAGCCAGCGGCTGAGGTACTAGCCACGCTCTTGCCCGATCTGATCGCCCGCCTACGCTTTCCCCTGGCCATGCGCTGGAACGCCACCAACGTGGCCTTCTCCCGCCCCGTCCGCTGGATGGTGGCTCTCCTGGGCGATAGCATCATCCCCTTCGAGTACGCGGGCGTGAAGAGCGGCCGTACCTCGCGAGGGCTCAGGCCCTTGCGCTCGCCCGAAATCGTGATCCAGGGGGCTGAGGACTACTTCACCCTCATGAAAGCCAACAGCATCGTGGTTGACGTGAACAGGCGGCGTCAGATGATCCGTGAGCAGGCGGATAAGCTGGCCGCCGAGGTGGGCGGGCGAATCCCCGACGATCCGGGCCTCCTGGACGAGGTGACCAATCTGGTGGAGTATCCCACTGCCCTCTTAGTCGCCTTTGAACCAGATTATCTGGAGCTGCCCAAGGAAGTTCTTGTCACAGTGATGAAGAAGCATCAGCGCTACTTCTCCGTGGTGAAAGATGGGGAACTCCTGCCGTATTTCATCGCGGTGCGCAATGGCGATAGCGAGCACCTGGACATCGTGCGGCACGGCAACGAAGAGGTGATTCGAGCCCGCTTCGCCGACGCCGATTTCTTCTACCAGGCCGATACGATACAGCCGTTGGAGGAATTCTTACCTCGTCTGGACACCTTAACCTTTCAGGAGCAGTTGGGTTCCGTCTTGGACAAGACGAAGAGGTTGGAGCAATTGGCTCCTCGCTTGAGCGCGGTGCTTGGCCTTTCGGAGGCAGAGACAGCCACGGCCATGCGAGCCGCTCATCTCTGCAAGGCAGATTTGGCCACCCAGATGGTGGTGGAGCTAACCGCGCTTCAGGGGACGATGGGCCGGGAGTACGCCTTGCGCTCCGGCGAGGATCCTGCTGTCGCCCAGGCCATCTTCGAGCACTACCTGCCCCGCTTCGCCGGCGATCGGCTACCTGAAACCTTGCCGGGCATCGTCGTCGGCTTGGCTGATCGGCTGGACAGCCTGGCGGGCCTCTTCTCAGCCGGCCTGAAACCGACTGGCTCAGCCGACCCCTACGGCCTGAGGCGAGCGGCCTTGGGCATGGTGCAAGTTTTGGCCGGGGCGGGCATCTCCTTCGACCTGAGAGAGGGTTTACGCCAGGCAGCGGCCCTGCTCCCCGTGGTTGCCGATGAAGGAGCGCAGGCTGAGACGTTGGCTTTCCTCGTGCAACGCTTGCGAGTTTGGCTTCTCGATCAAACCTTCCGCTACGACTCGGTGGACGCCGTGCTGGCCGAGCGCGGCCACGACCCCTACCTGGCGTATCAGACTGTACAAGAGTTCGTTCCCTGGGTGTCGAGCGACGATTGGATGGATCTACTCAATGCCTATGCCCGTTGTGTGCGCATCGTGCGAAGCTTCGAAACCGAGTTTGAGCTGCGACCAGAGCGGTTCGTCGAACCTTCCACCCAGCGCCTCTACGAGGCATATCTGGCCTGCCAGGAACAAATAGGTCCTCAAAGCAGCATTGACCAGCTCTTCACCGCCTTCCAGCCAATGATCGAACCCATCACCACCCTCTTTGACGACGTGTTGGTCATGGCCGAGGACAAGACGCTTCGGGAGAACCGCCTGGCCCTCTTGCAGCGTATCGCCGCTCTGACAGAAGGCATCGTGGATTTGACCAGGGTGGAGGGATTCTAAACTATGTGAAAAAGCCTTTGGCTATAATCAAAACTTAGGAGGTTTAATGAACATGACAAAGAAGTGGGTCTATCTTTTCAAAGAAGGCAGCAAAGATATGCGCGATCTCTTGGGTGGGAAAGGGGCCAACTTGGCCGAGATGGCCAACGCTGGGCTGCCCGTTCCGCCAGGCTTCACTATCACTACCGAGGCCTGTAACGCTTACTTCGAAGCTGGCGAGCAGTTACCCGAGGGGACGTGGGAGCAGACGTTGAGGGCTCTGAAAACTGTGGAGGAACAAACGGGCAAGAAATTCGGGGATCCAAAGAACCCGCTGCTGGTCTCGGTTCGCTCCGGGGCTAGAGTCTCCATGCCAGGCATGATGGACACAGTCCTGAACGTGGGGCTCAACCCAGAGACCCTCCAGGGCCTGGCCGAGCTAATGGGCAACGAGCGCTTCGTCTGGGACGCTTACCGCCGCCTGGTGCAGATGTTTGGCAGCATCGTCAAGGGCGTTGACCGCCATGAGTTCGAGGCCACCTTGGACGAATATAAAAAGAAGACTGATGGGGGCAAGGATACAGATCTCACCACCAACATGCTGAGGGATGTGGTGCGGGACTTCAAGGCTCTCTATAAGAAAGAGCTGGGCGAGGACTTCCCCGATGATCCCTACGAGCAGATGCGCCAGGCCATTGCTGCTGTCTTCGGCTCCTGGTTTGGCAAGCCGGCGGTGGACTACCGCAACGCCGAATGTATCTCCCACAATTGGGGCACCGCGGTCAACATCGTGACCATGGTCTTCGGCAACATGGGTTGGGACTCAGGCTCCGGGGTGGCTTTCACCCGCAACCCGTCTACTGGCGAGAAGAAGATCTACGGTGAATACCTGCTGAACGCCCAAGGTGAGGACGTGGTGGCCGGCATTCGCACCCCCCACACAATCGCCGACTTGAAAGAGGAGCTCCCCGAAAACTATAAACAATTCTTGGAGATTTGCGATCTGTTGGAGAACCATTACCGCGATGTGCAAGACGTGGAGTTCACCATCGAACAGGGCAAACTGTGGATGCTTCAGACCCGCACGGGCAAGCGAACTGCGGCGGCGGCGGTCAAGATCGCCGTGGATATGGTGAGGGAAGGTCTGATCACCAAGGAAGAAGCGCTGATGCGAGTGGCGCCGGACCAGGTGAACCAGTTCCTGCATCCCCGGTTCGATCCCGAGGCCAAGACGAAGGCCAAAGAGGAGGGTAACCTGCTGGCGGAGGGGCTCAACGCCTCCCCAGGCGCGGCCACTGGCATCGTCATCTTCGATGCTGACACGGCTGAGGAGCGGGGCGAGGCCGGCGAAGCGGTCATCCTGGTGCGCCCCGAGACCAACCCCGACGACGTTCACGGCATGGTCCAGGCCCAGGGCATCTTGACTCAGCACGGGGGGATGACCTCGCACGCGGCTGTTGTAGCTCGCGGCTGGGGCAAACCCTGCGTGGCCGGCTGCGAAGCGATCAAGATCAATCTGGATGCCCGCAAGTTCGATGTCAAAGGCCGAGAGATCAAGGAGGGCGATTTCATCTCCGTTGATGGCACCACTGGCGAGGTCTTCGCTGGCAGCATCGCCACCATCGAAGCCAGCTTCGAGGAAGAGCACGACCTGGTCACTTTGTTAGGATGGGCCGACGAGGTCCGCAAGCTGGGCGTGTGGACCAACGCCGATAACCCAGAGGACACCGCCCGCGCTCGCGCCTTTGGGGCCGAGGGCATCGGGCTGTGCCGCACCGAGCACATGTTCTTCGAAGAGGAACGGCGGCCCACAGTGGTCAAGATGATCATGGCCGTGACCGATGAGGAGCGTCAGGAGAGCCTGGATAAGCTCTTGCCCTTCCAGCGGGAGGACTTTGAGGGCATCTTCCGGGCCATGGATGGCTACCCGGTCATCATCCGACTGATTGACCCGCCCATGCACGAGTTTTTGCCCCCGCGCGAGGAGCTGATCGAGGAAGTCGCTCGCCTGCGCTGCACCGGCGAGAACCCAGAGGAACTGGTTGAAAAGGAGGAAATGCTCCAGGTGGTCAACTCCATGTGGGAGACCAACCCCATGATGGGCGTGCGCGGCTGCCGGGCGGGCATCATGTACAAGGGCCTGACCGAGATGCAGACGCGGGCCATCATCGAGGCAGCCTGCAACGTGGCCCAAGAGGGCGTGGACGTGCATCCTGAGATTATGATCCCTCTGACAGCCGACGTGAACGAGCTGCGCATCGAACGGGAGAAACTGGAGAAGGTGGCCAAAGATGTGATGGCCGAGAAGGGCATCGAGGTGGACTATAAGATTGGTACCATGATCGAGATCCCGCGGGCGGCCATCACTGCCGACAAAGTTGCTGAGTACGCCGATTTCTTCTCCTTTGGCACCAACGACCTGACCCAGATGACGTATGGAATCTCGAGGGACGACGCTGAAGGCAAGTTCTTGCTGGATTATGTGGATCGCAAGATCCTGCCCCACAACCCCTTCGAGGTGCTGGACCGGGACGGCGTGGGCGTGCTGATGAAGATATGTGTGGAGAAAGGCCGCACCACCAAGCCCAATCTGGAGGTTGGCATCTGCGGAGAGCATGGTGGCGAGCCCAGTTCGGTGGAGTTTTGCCACATCATCGGCCTCAACTACGTCTCCTGCTCGCCCTTCCGCGTGCCCATCGCCCGGCTGGCGGCGGCCCAGGCGGCGCTGCAGCACGAGTACGGGCGTAAGCAATAGCTTCCTGCTGACAACGGTCTGACCGGTGGCAGTCCCTGCCTCGACAGGGGCTGCCACCGTTTTGTTTGACGTGAGTTTGCTTTAGCGCGTTGTTTGTGATAAAATATCAGTACCAATTGCTCAACCAAGGAGAGGTAATCCGATGGGCAGAAGATATAACAATCCCCCAATTATTGAAGCACTATGCGAGTTGCGATTTGAGCCGAGCTTGCCCTGGGACCTTGCCATTCCTGGTCTGGTCTACGAAAGGGTGCGGGGGGATTTTCCCAAGAGACGACAAGTCAGGGCATTTGAGACCAGTGTCTCAGCCAGCCCCGAGGGCGTCGAGCAGCAAGTCAGAACGACGGATCGCATGCAGTTCTTGCGTGAGGACGAAAGGGCCCTAATTCAAGTTGGGCCGGATCTGTTGGCTGTCAATCATTTGAAGCCATATCCTACATGGCAAGAGTTCCTGCCTTTGGTCCAGACAGGCTTTAGTGCCTACTGCGAAGCTGCAAATCCTAAGGGTATCCGCCGGATTGGGCTGCGACATATCAACCGCATTGAGATTCCTGGGCCAAGTGTTGAAATGGAAGACTACTTCTTGTTCTACCCCTTTGTTGGGCCCAATCTACCCCAGGAACATGGGCCGTTCATTGTAGGAATACAAATTCCATATGAGGGAGCAAGGGATGTCTTGAGGCTCCAGCTAGCAAATGCCAGCGCCGAGACGCCTGACATGGTCCCTGTGATGCTTGATCTGGACTATTTTCTTACTAAGCCGGGGAAGGTGTCCTTGGTTGCTATTTCTGACTGGCTGGAAATCGCGCATAAGCACGTTGAAGAGGCTTTTGAAGCCTGCATTACAGATCGCCTGAGGCAGATGTTCGAGGAGGTGAGGGAATAGATGCCGTACCTTGCAAATGTTCAACAATCCATGGCGTCGGGCCTTCAAAGGGCACCGTCTCTCCTACCTGAGAAAGCAGAATGGCTGCGGTGGCATAAGGACGAGGCAGGGCAAGTAGTTAAAGCGCCCCTTTCAACTTCTTCAGCAGCCTTGCAAGAACTCTTGGAACCGATCCAAATCTGGCAGCAAGCAGGCGCTTCCACCGTTTATATCCCTAGGATCGAGATCAGATTGCTTGAGCGGCTCTACATCTTTAGGGAGCCGAAAGAGGTGTCCCGATTCCTTGAAGACAATCCGTTTCTCATCCTACTATTATTGGAGACCTACGGCCAGATTGAGAGATACTTCGGGCCATATCCACAGGTCTTTCTTGAGATTGTGACTGATCCAGAAGCATCGGACAATCATGAGTTGTTTGCTCTTATCTACACGAGTCTCACACCGGATGATGCGTTGGATAGATTGGATCGGCTTGACAGGGACTGGTGGCTGGATGCCTCTCGCACATCTCAAGGGAAGCTCTGCATTGACGTAGAATTCCTATGAGTTTTGACTGGTCTGAGTATCTTGGTTTGGCACAGGAACTCGTTGGGCAAACTGTGAGCCCTGCAAGTCAGGAAGCCAAGTTGCGTGCCGCCATAAGTCGGGCGTACTATGCGGCTTTCTGCAAGGCACGGAACCATTTACGTGATCATGAGGGACATGTAATCCCTCGTGGAGGCGAAGCCCATGCATATGTTCGCGATCAATTCAGGAATAGCCCTGACCGATTGCGTAGTCAGATAGGCCACAACCTAGACCGTCTGCGAAGGCACCGAAACATGGTGGATTATGATGACTCTGTCAGTGGGCTTGTGCAGATGACCTCTAGAGACTTGAGACTGACTCAGAGAGTGCTCTCTGCATTAACCACCCTCTGAAGGATTATAGCACTGATTTCGCTCTACTAGAGAATCAAGGCGCTGTCGCTGCTTGACGAGAGAGACTACATGGGGGCAAGTCTCATTTCAAATGCTAAAAGAGGTATCTGCCGGTGAGCATGGTTGACGAGATCAAACAGAGATTGGACATAGTCGAGCTAGTCTCCAGCTACGTCACCCTGAAGAAAGCGGGGCGGAACTACAAGGGCCTCTGCCCCTTCCACGCCGAGAAGACGCCCTCTTTCGTCGTCTTCCCAGACACCCAGAGCTGGCACTGCTTCGGAGCCTGTGGCACGGGAGGCGATGTCTTCAGCTTCATCATGCAGCAGGAGAACCTGGATTTTTCCGGCGCGCTGCGCCTCCTGGCCCGGCAGGCAGGGGTGAGCCTGAAGCCCCGAACCGAGGCCGATCTGGCCGAGGATAAACTCAAGAAGCGACTGCGCGAAATCAACGAGAGGGCCGCCGAGTACTTTCACAATTTGCTCTTGAATTCGACCGAGGGCGAGACGGCGCGCAGCTATCTCGCCCGGCGAGAGATCAATCGGGAGACCATCAGCAGATTCCAGTTGGGTTACGCTCTCGACGACTGGCAGGCCCTGGGCGATTATCTACAAGGGAGGGGATACAAACGAGAGGACCTCCTGGCGGCGGGGCTGATCATCGAACGGGAGGACGGCAGCGGCCACTACGACCGCTTTCGGGGACGACTGGTCATTCCCATCCGCGACGAGCGGGGCGGGGTGGTGGGCTTCGGAGCGAGGGCGCTGGATGATTCCACTCCCAAGTACATTAACTCACCTCAGACGCCTGTCTTCGATAAGAGCACCATCCTCTTTGGCCTGGATTTGGCCAAGGGGGCTATCCGCCGGGAGGGGCTGGCCATCATCGTCGAGGGCTACATGGACGTGCTGATGGCCCACCAACATCAGATAGCCAACGTGGTGGCTTCCATGGGTACGGCTCTGACCGAGACCCAGCTCAGGCTGCTTAAAAGATTCAGCCAGCGTTTCGCCCTGGCCCTGGACGCCGACGCCGCCGGCCACCAGGCCACCCTGCGCAGCATGGCCCTGGCTCAGGAGACCCTGGCCCAACGAGTGGTGCCCGTGCCCACCCCTCGCGGCCTGATCAAATATGAGAGCCGTCTGGATGTTGACATCCGCATCATCACTCTGCCCCAGGGGCAGGATCCCGACAAGGTGATCAGGGAGGATCCTGCTCTGTGGGCCAGGCTGGTTGAGAACGCCCTGCCGATAGTGGAATATTATTTCAAGGTCGTCACTTCGGAGCTGGACCTGGATTCGCCCAAGGGCAAGGCGGAGGCTGCGCGCAGGCTCATGCCTGTGATCCAGGAGATCGGTAACGCCGTCGAGCGCACCCACTATATCCAGAAGCTGGCGCGCCTGGTTCGGGTGGACGAGAAGACGCTTCTGCATCAGGCGGGGGTGAAAGGTAAAAGGGTGAAAAGGCGCAAGGAAGAGATGGAAGCTCCACCGGACAGAGAGGAATTCACCTTTGGGCTGGAAGAATATTGCCTCTCTACTTTACTTAGAAGGCCGCACTTACTTCATAGCTTGGATGAGGCGCTGCAGGACGTGGGGGCGGACGGACTGAATGTTGATGATTTAGCCCAGGCCGAGAACCGGGCGATATTCGCCTCCTGGCGGGAGAGTGTGGGCCTGGATGAGAGCCCAGATCTAGAGAACTTTAGAGAGGAACTCGACCCCGCGCTGCGTCCTCGCTTCGACTTTCTGTTGGAAGGGCCAAAGGGTGCCCCGCCCATCAATGACGACCAGGCAGAAAAGGACTTGATTAAGGGGGGGCTGCTTCTGCGCCAGCGGAAGATACAGAGGTTGGTTGAAGAGTTGCATTTTCTCCAAGCGGACGCTGAAGAGCTGGGAGGAGCTGCAGTTGAAGAATATGGCCAGATGGTTGACTCCTATCGTAGTGCCCTATGGGGCATTTCTCAGGCCCTGGCTGCCCGCTCATTTTTCGGACGACGCGAAGCCAGAATCCCTGGGCTCATAGCTTGAACTCGCGTAGGTAAGAAGAACGATGGCTGAGCCTCTTGAAAGGCCAGATGTGAAAAAACTGCTCTCCAAAGGTGCTGAGCAGGGATACCTGACTCTAGAGGAGATCTTGAGGGTCTTCCCCGACGCCGAATCGCACGTGGAAGAGCTCGAGGACTTTTATCGTCGTCTGCTTGATATGGACATCGAAGTCGTGGAGGCTGGTGAGTTGACCGAGGAGGATGAGGAGGAGCCGAGCGATTCAGAACCGGAGGCGCCAGAAGGTGAAGCTGAAAGCGAGCCGGCAGTTCTACCGCTGACTGGCCCCGGCCTGCCCAGCGATCCAGTCAGGATGTACTTTAGGGAAATTGGCAGAGTGCCTCTGCTTGATGCCAATCAAGAGATGCAATTGTCCATTAAGATGACGGCTGAGGAGTATCTAGGGAGAATCCAAGAGAGGCTGGCCAAGAAGCTGAAGCGGCCTCCGATGGGGTCGGAGGTGATGGCCGAGGTGTTCAGATCCCTGACCAGCGACTGGAAAGCGGTGCAAAAGGCTTGTCGAGGGCTTCCGGTGGCACCGCCGGACATGCTCTTTATAATTGGAGAGGCCGAAGCCCTGCACAATAGCCTCGTGGGGGAGCAAGAATCCTATCTGCGTCCCTTTCTCGATGGAGGGGAGCACGAGGGCAATGAGAAATGGGATGAGCTTGCAGGCAAGCTGTTTGGCGTCTGCACAGGATTATACCTCATGCCCGATGAGAGTTTGCGGTCTCTGAGAGATTACTATGAGCAAAACAAGCGAGTGCCGCCGGTTGAACTTTTCACCGAAGGATTGGGAGACGAAGATCGCCTGGCCAAGGAGATGTCGCGGGTTCGCGAGCGGTCTCTGGAGGCTAAACAGGCGTTGACCAGGGCTAATTTACGTTTAGTGGTCAGTGTAGCGAAGAAATATATGGGGCGTGGCATATCCATCTTGGACCTCATCCAAGAGGGCAACATAGGTCTGCTCAAGGCAGTGGACAGATTCGACCATACCAAGGGATATAAATTCAGCACCTATGCCACCTGGTGGATTCGACAGGCCATTAGCCGAGCTATCGCCGATCAGGCGCGCACTATTCGCATCCCGGTACACGTGGTGGAGATCGTAAGCCGGGTATCACAGGTTTCACGCCGTCTCACTCAGGAATTGGATCGGGATCCCACTTTAGAAGAAATCACCCTGGAGATGGATCTGTTATCCGATCAAGAGAAGCAGGCCATTGAGAAAACCTGGGCTGCAGACGAGGATCTTGACCCGGCTCTCCAGCGGAAGTTGCGACGGGCGGCAGCCGAGGTCAGGCGCATCCTTCAGTTGGCTCGGGAGCCCATGTCGTTGGAGATGCCCGTGGGGTCGGAAAAGGATAGCTCCTTAGGCGATTTCATCGAGGACGAGACCGTCCCCGGCCCTGTGGATACCACCTCGCGCCACTTATTGAAGGAACAGATAGAGGACATGCTCGATCAGTTGACGGAGCGGGAGCGCGAGGTGCTGGAGAAGCGCTTTGGCCTGAAGGACGGGCAGAGTCGCAGCCTGGAGGAGGTGGGTGA
>Ga0315532_1002518_pt1 | contig 12549 bp, 10 predicted proteins | sample SalMarWE160370MG_FD_203082 | JGI IMG/M metagenome (GOLD analysis project Ga0315532, IMG submission 203082) | Salt marsh sediment microbial communities from the Plum Island Ecosystem LTER, Massachusetts, United States - Salt Marsh Sediment WE1603-70 ... | reverse complement strand
AACGATCAAGCAGGCCTGAGTTGACCTGCTCTCTGACGTCTTCGACGACGATTCTGCAATGATGCCTTCGCCCGCGCTGTCTTATTGACCGTGAGGGCCAAGGCATTTTGTTTATAAGCCATCGAAAGGAGGGTAACGACAAGTGAGAAGCAAAGCCCTAAAACAGGGGATAGAGCGTGCCCCTCATCGCTCTCTCCTACGCGCAGTGGGGTGCACCGACCGGGAGATGGATCAGCCATTCATAGGGATCATCAATTCCTTCAACGAGGTTATCCCCGGCCACACCCACCTGCGCCAGATCGCCGCCGCCGCCGCGGCCGGCGTCCGCATGGCTGGCGGTACGCCCTTCGAGTGCTCCACCATCAGTGTCTGCGACGGGCTGGCTATGAACCACCAGGGCATGAAGTACTCTCTGCCCAGCCGCGAGCTCATCGCCGACTCGGTGGAGATAGTGGCCCAGGCTCATGCCTTCGATGCCCTGGTTCTCGTCCCCAACTGCGATAAGATCATCCCAGGTATGCTAATGGCCGCTGCTCGGCTCAATATCCCTTGTCTGCTCGTCAGCGGCGGGCCGATGCTGGCGGGCCAGTTGGACGGGGAATACGTTGACCTCAGCGACGTCTTCAAGGCCGTGGGAGCGGTGGCCAGAGGGGAGATGAGCGACGCGGAACTGGAGCGGCTGGAGCGGGCGGCCTGTCCCGGCTGCGGCTCCTGCGCGGGCATGTTCACGGCCAACACCATGAACTGCCTGACGGAAGCACTGGGCATGGGCCTGCCCGGCAACGGTACCATCCCAGCCATCAGCGCGCAGCGCATCGGCTTGGCCAAAGAGGCGGGCTTGCAGGTGATGGAGCTACTGAAGAATGACATCCGGCCTTTGGACATCCTGACCGCAGCCGCCTTTAGCAACGCCTTCACTGTGGACATGGCCCTGGGAGGCTCCACCAACTCCGTCCTGCACCTGCTGGCTGTGGCTCACGAAGCGGGGGTGGATCTCCCGCTGGATCAGCTCAACGATTTCAGCGCGCACACGCCCCATCTGTGCAAGATGAGCCCCGCCGGCAAGCATCACATCGAGGACCTGGATCGGGCAGGCGGCATACCCGCCGTGATGGGCGAACTGATGGCCGCTGGTCTGCTGGACGACGGAGCCCTGACGGTGACGGGCGACAGTCTGGGCGAGAACCTGGCTGGAGCAGAGGTGCTCGACCCCAGCGTGATCCGCCCCCTCGACGATCCGTACTCGCCCACTGGCGGCCTGGCCATGCTCTTCGGCAACCTGGCACCCGAAGGAGCGGTGGTCAAGCAGGCTGCCGTAGCCCCGGAGATGCTCACCCACCGAGGGCCAGCGCGGGTCTTCGACTCCGAGGAAGAAGCCACGGCCGCGATCATGGCCGGTCGCTTCCAGAAAGGCGACGTCATCGTCATCCGCTACGAAGGGCCGCGAGGTGGGCCAGGAATGCGGGAGATGCTGACCCCTACTTCTCTGCTCACTGGCATGGGCATGGATAGAGGGATAGCTTTGCTGACCGACGGGCGATTCTCCGGAGCCACCCAGGGGGCAGCCATCGGCCATATCTCGCCCGAGGCGGCGGCAGGCGGCCTGCTGGCCATCGTGAGGAATGGCGACCCCATCGCCATTGACATCCCCGCCCACTCCCTGAACCTGGAGCTGGCCGAGGGGGAGATCAAGAGTCGCCTGGCCGAGCTGCCGCCCTGGCAACCCAAGGTCAATTCCGGCTACCTGAAGCGCTACGCCGAGGCCGTCACTTCGGCCAGCACAGGCGCGGTTTTCAGAAGTTGAAAGGTAACGAGTCAACGAGTAATGCGTCAACGAGGCGTACCCATTGCCTCATTGACCGAGTGGAGGTCGTAGTAACGACTTTCAGTCGTTTCTAGGCGGAAAAGAGCGACTGAAGTCGCCACTACGAGTGAAAACGCCAGAGTCCAACTCAAAAGAAAGGAAGGCAAAGATGAATAACCCCATCCGTTTCGTTTACGAGAGCCACAACCCTTTGGGCGCTCAGGAGGAGCAGCGCGATGCCGTCTTCCAGGCCGCGCGACGACACCTTCCCCACGTGGTCGCCTGGATTTCGCCGCAGGGCAACGCCCCACTTTGGGTGGTACTACCTCTGGAGATTGACCCCGGGGAATTGCTGAGACTGTCCGAACTAGAGGGAGTGTCCTTCACTCCCGGCCCAGAGGCTCACGACGAGCGCAGCACCGCGATTCTCCATTTCTCACATCTAGAACCCAACGAGATCGAGGAGGGCATCAAGCGACTGGGAAGACTCATCGTCAAATACATGGACCTTGCTTCCCAGACAAACGGAGCACCTTCGTCTCGCTTCGTAGGGCCGTAAGTTGGATGTTGGAAGTTGGACGTTAGATTCCAATCTCCAAGTTAGGAGGAAACCATGAAACTAAGTGGAGCCCACATTGTCTGGGAAAGTTTGGTGCGGGAGGGGGTGGACACGGTCTTCGGCATTTCAGGCGGGGCGGTGATACACATCTACCACGCCCTGCCCGAATATCCCATTCGCCACGTCCTGATGCGCCACGAGCAGGCTGCAGCCCATGCGGCCGACGGTTACGCCCGGGCCACGGGCAAGGTGGGAGTGTGCATGGCCACCTCGGGGCCGGGGGCTACTAACCTGGTGACCGGGCTGGCCACGGCGTACATGGACTCCTCGCCAGTGGTAGCCATCACCGGTCAGGTACCCAGCGCGTTGATCGGCAAAGATGCTTTTCAAGAGGTGGACATCACCGGCATCACTTTGCCCATCACCAAGCACAACTACCTGGTGACCGAGGTGGAAGCTCTGCCGATGGTGATCAAAGAGGCGTTCCACATCGCTCGCACTGGGCGACCGGGACCGGTGCTGATAGATATCACCAAGGACGCACAGGCTGCCAGCCTGGAATACGAGTATCCGGCGGAGGTGAACCTTCCCGGCTACCGCCCCACCCTGGTTGGCAACCAGCGTCAGATCAAGCAGGCTGCCCAGCTCGTCAACGATGCCCAACGCCCCCTTATCATCGCTGGCCACGGCGTGATGCTCGCTGGCGCCGAAGCCGAGCTGAGAGAGCTGGTGGAAAAAGCCCAGATCCCGGCAGTCAACACCCTGCTCGGCATCAGCACCATTCCCGAAACGCACCCCCTCTGCCTGGGGATGGGCGGTATGCATGGCGAAGCCTACGCTAACAAGGCCCTGCAAGAGGCGGATTTGATCCTCAATATCGGCAGCCGCTTCGACGACCGCCTGACGGGGCCGGTCAGCACCTTTGTCCCTGAGGCAAAAGTCGTCCACATAGACATTGACCCGGCAGAGATCGGCAAGAACGTGCCAGTGGATCTGCCCATCGTCGGCGATGCCAAGAACGTCCTTCAGGCCCTCCTTCCCCTGATCGAACCAACCAGCCATCCAGATTGGATAAGCAAGATTAATGAATGGCGTGCCGAGTCAGCCGATCGTGACATTTTGGAACAAGAGACCGACGCTCTCGTCCCCCAATACGTCATCCGCCACATCTGGCATGCCACCAGAGGCGAGGCCATCATGGTCAGTGACGTGGGGCAGAATCAAATGTGGGAGGTCCAGTACTTCCTCCACCAAAAGCGGCGGAGCCTGCTCTCCTCAGGAGGGTTGGGCACCATGGGCTTTGCTCTGCCTGCGGCTATCGGGGCTCAGATGGGAAGGCTTGAGGAGACGGTCTGGGCCGTTGCTGGCGACGGCGGCTTCCAGATGAACATCCAGGAGTTGGCTACGATAGTTCAAGAGGAGTTACCCATCAAGATAGCTATTCTGAACAATGGATTCCTGGGCATGGTGCGCCAATGGCAGCAGCTTTTCTTCGAGGGACGCTATTCAGGCACGCCCCTCCTGGGACCTGACTTCGCCAAGGTGGCGGAGGCCTACGGTATCCCTGGCTTCACGGTGAGAGAGAAAAGCCAGGTGATTCCTGTCATCGAGCAGGCCATGGCCACCGACGGGCCGGCTCTAATTGACTTCATCGTCGAGCAGGAGGAGAACGTCTATCCCATGGTCGCGCCCGGCGGCTCCATCGCTGATATGCTGCGGAGACCGTCACCGGAAAAAGTTCAAAAAGGAGGAGGCTCAAAATGAGACACACTCTAGTAGCTTTGATGGAAGATAAACCCGGCGTGCTGAACCGGATTTCCAGCCTTTTCCGCCGCCGCAACTTCAACATTGAGAGCCTGACCGTCGGCCACAGCGAGACGCCGGGCATCTCTCGCATGACCATCGTTACCGCAGGAGACAGAGCGATCATCGAACAGGTGCAAAAGCAACTCTACAAGCTGATCAACGTCACCAAGGTCACCGACGTGACCGACGAGCCGGCGGTGATCCGAGAGTTGGCCCTGATAAAAGTGACGGCCAGCGGCGCCGCCCGCTCCGAGATCACCGGCCTGGCAGACATCTTCCGAGCCAAGGTGGTGGATGTGGCTCCCGATTCGCTGACGGTCGAGATCACCGGCACAGAGGACAAGGTGGATTCGCTGGTGAGCCTGCTGCGCCCCTTCGGCGTCCGAGAGATGGTGCGTACGGGCCGCGTGGCGATGGTGCGCGGCAGCAATGGGCAAAAGAAATTAGAAATTAGAGGTTGGAGGTTGGAGATTGGAAAGCCTAACGATCCAATATCCAACTTCTAACTTCCAACTTCCAGACAAGGAGGACAAAAATGGCCAAGATTGATTTTGGAGGGACGGTGGAAGAGGTCGTCATGAGAGACGAGTTCCCACTGGAGAAGGCCCGCGCAGTTCTGAGGGATGAAGTCGTCGCCGTCCTGGGTTATGGGGTGCAGGGCCCAGCTCAATCTCTCAACATGAAGGAGAACGGCATCAACGTCATCGTAGGACAGCGGAGGGGTAGCAACTCCTGGAAAAAGGCCCTGCGGGATGGATGGGAGCCCGGCAAGACGCTCTTCTCTCTCGAAGAGGCCGCGGAAAGAGGCACCATTGTTCAGTACCTGGTCTCTGATGCCGCTCAGATGCTGACCTGGCCCCAGATAAAGCCCCACCTGAAGGAGGGCGATGCGCTGTACTTCTCTCACGGGTTCTCGATTGTGTACGGCGATCAGACAGGCGTCGTTCCCCCCGAGTTTGTAGACGTCATCATGGTGGCGCCCAAGGGGTCGGGAACCAGCGTGCGGGCTAATTTCCTCGCCGGCAGTGGCATCAACAGCAGTTTTGCTGTGCATCAGGATTACACGGGCCGTGCCACGGAGCGTACCCTTGCCCTCGGCATCGCGATTGGTTCGGGCTACCTTTTCCCCACCACCTTTGAGAAAGAAGTACACAGCGACCTCACGGGGGAAAGAGGGGTGTTGATGGGCGCCCTGGCCGGCATCATGGAAGCCCAGTATGCCACGCTCCGCAAGAATGGCCACAGCCCAAGCGAGGCGTTCAACGAAACCGTCGAGGAACTGACCCAGAGCCTGATCCGGCTGGTTGACCAGAATGGCATGGATTGGATGTACGAGAATTGCAGCGCGACGGCGCGACGCGGCGCGCTCGACTGGCGTCACAGGTTCCGAGAGGCGGTCATGCCAGTGTTCGAGAAACTGTACGAAAGTGTTGTCTCCGGTGAACAGACGCGGATCGTCCTCGCAGCCAACAGTGCGCCCGACTACAAAGGGAAGCTGGACGCCGAGTTGCGCGAGATGCGGGAATCGGAGATGTGGCGAGCGGGTGCTGCAGTTCGCGCCCTTCGGCCAGAGAACTGGGGAAAATGAAGTTCAAAGCTCAAAGCTCAAAAAAAGGAGGACCTCGTGGACGAGAGTGGGGTTAGTATTCAAGATACCGTTATGATTTTTGACACAACTCTTCGCGATGGGGAGCAATCGCCTGGCGCGGCTCTTAACGTAGATGAGAAGGTTGAGATCGCCCATCTATTGGAGGAGATGGGGGTGGACATCATCGAGGCCGGCTTCCCCATCTCCTCTCCAGGCGATTTCAGGGCCGTACAGCGCATCTCCAAGGAGATTCGCAACTGCATCATCTGTGGCCTGACCCGGGCCAATCCGAAGGATATTGACGTGGCCGCCGAAGCCTTGCAGGGGGCGGCGCAACCTCGCATCCACACCGGTCTGGGCGTGTCCGACGTGCACATCAAGTACAAGCTGCGCACCACGCGCCAGAAGGCACTGGAACAAGGCGTGGAGGCGGTCAAGTACGCCAAACGCTTCGTGGAGGACGTGCAGTATTACACCGAAGACACCGGCCGGGCCGACCCTGAGTATCTCTACCGCGTGCTGGAGGCGGTGATTGATGCCGGTGCAACCGTGGTCAACATCCCCGACACCACGGGCTACACCACTCCCCAGGAGTGGGGCGCGTTGATCCGGGGCATCACGGAGAACGTCCCCAACATTCACCAGGCAACCATCTCCGTGCACTGCCACAACGATCTGGGGATGGCCACGGCCAACTCGCTGGTGGGCGTTGCCAACGGCGCTCGCCAGGTAGAGTGCACCATCAACGGCATCGGCGAACGGGCTGGCAACACTTCGTTAGAAGAGGTGGTAATGGCCCTGCAGACCCGCCGCGATGTGTTTGGCGTGACCACCGGCATCAACACCCGCCTGCTCTACCCCGCCAGCCGGCTGGTGAGCAATCTGACCAGCATCGTGGTGCAGCCCAATAAGGCCATCGTGGGGGCCAACGCCTTCGCCCACTCATCTGGCATCCATCAGGATGGGGTGCTCAAGGAACGCACCACCTACGAAATCATCAACCCGCGCGATGTGGGCGTGCCCGATTCGGACATCATCCTCTCCGCCCGATCAGGGCGACACGGTCTGCGCCATCGCCTGGAGCAACTGGGGTATAGCCTGGACGACGAGGCACAGTTCGAGAAAGTGTACCAACGCTTCCTGGAAGTGGCCGACAAGAAAAAGACAGTGGATACCCGCGACCTGGAAGCCATCGTCGCCGACGAGGTGCAGGTGTTCTTTGAGGAGACCTATCACCTGGAACAGATCCAGGTCACTTGTGGCGACCACAGCATCCCCACCGCCACCGTGCGAATCCGGGGGCCGGACGGCCAGATCTTCTGCGACGCCGACCATGGCACCGGCCCAGTGGACGCCGTCTACCGGGCCATCAATCGCGTCATCGGCGAGCCGAACGAGCTCATCGAGTTCTCCATCCAGGCTGTTACCGAAGGGATTGATGCCGTGGGCCGGGTGACCATCCGCATCGAGGCCGACGATCCGGTCAGCGAGAACGGCGTGGAGCGGCGAGTGTTCAGCGGTCGCGGCGCAGACAACGACATCGTGGTGGCCAGCGCCAAAGCCTACATGTTTGCTCTCAATCGGCTGCTGGCCGCTCGGCGCGAGGCGGCACAACGGGGCAACGAGTAATGAGTCAATGGGTAACAAGTCAAAGGAGAGCAAGCATGACAACGGTGGCTTTTCAGGGGGAGAATGGGGCTTATTCGCAAGAGGCTGCTCGCCAGTTCTTTGGGGCGGAAGTGGCCACCTTGCCTTGCCGATCGTTTGAAGATATTTTCCACGCTGTGGAGGAAGGAAAAGCTGACTACGGGATTCTGCCCATAGAAAACTCGATGGCTGGCTCCATCAACAAAGCCTACGATCTGTTGTTGGACTATGACCTCAAGATTTGGGGGGAGGTGCTATTGCGAGTGCGCCACTGCCTGCTGGCCAATCCAGGCGCCAAACTGGAGGACATTCGGCAAGTCCGCTCCCATCCCCAGGCTCTGGCCCAGTGCGAGAGGTTTTTGCTAGATCGGGGGATGGAGGCCATGCCAGCCTATGACACCGCCGGCAGCGCCAAAGAGCTGGCTGCTGCACCGCAGGAGGGCGTGGCTGCCATCGCCAGCGAATTGGCCGCCCAGGTCTACGGTCTGGAGATTCTGGCCGCCAACATCGAGGACTCCCCGACCAACTACACTCGATTCTTCATCCTCAGCCAAGACGATCCGCCCAAAGGGAAACGAAACAAGACCTCACTGGTCTTCTCATCCCGGCACGTTCCCGGTGCCCTTCACGACTGCCTGGGAGAATTCGCTCAACAGGGGATCAATCTCACCAAGCTGGAATCGCGTCCCCGACGCAACAAACCCTGGCACTACGTCTTTTACCTGGACTTCGAGGGACACTGGCAGGACCCGGCGTGTGAAAAAGCACTTCTCGGCCTACTTCGTAAAGCGTCTTTTGTCAAAATCCTCGGCTCTTATCCCGCAGCAACACGGAAACACGGAAACACGGCAAGCACGGAAGATTAGAGATTGGATATTGAATATCCAATACCCAGTATCTAGTATCCAGCATTCGGAGGAGCAAAAACTGTTATGGGCATGACTATGGCCGAGAAAATCCTGGCGGCCCACACGGGCGTGGAATTCGTAGAGCCGGGGCAGTTCGTTGAGGTCAACGTGGACGTGGTACTGGCTAACGACATCACTGCGCCCATTGCCATTCGGGAGTTCGAGCGTATCGGTGTCGAGGAAGTCTTTGATCGGGACAGAGTGATCATGGTGCCCGACCACTTCACTCCCAACAAAGACATCCAATCGGCCGAGCAATGCAGGGTGCTGCGGGATTTCGTCCAGCGTCAGAACCTAACCCACTACTTCGAAGTTGGCCGGGCGGGCATCGAACACGTGCTGCTGCCGGAGCAGGGCCTGGTGCTGCCCGGCGATGTGATCGTCGGGGCGGATTCCCACACTTGCACCTACGGCGCTTTGGGGGCTTTCGCCACCGGGATGGGGTCCACCGACATCGCGGTGGCTATGGCCACCGGCAAGATCTGGATGAAAGTGCCCGAGACCATCAAGTTTGTCTACCACGGTCGGCGGCGGAAGTGGGTGGGTGGCAAGGACCTCATCCTGCACACTATTGGGCTCATCGGCGTGGACGGCGCCCGCTACCAGGCCATGGAGTTCAGCGGCGAGGCTGTAGACGCTCTCTCTATGGATGGCCGCTTCACCATGGCTAACATGGCCGTTGAAGCAGGGGCCAAGGCTGGGCTGTTCGCCTTCGACGAGAAAACTCGAGCTTACGTCGAGCCCCGGGCCCGGCGGGCTTACACCGCTTACCAGAGCGACGGAGATGCCCGCTACGCCCAGGTGATCGAGATCAATGTCTCCGAACTTGAACCTCAGGTAGCCTTCCCCCACCTGCCCAGCAACGTTCGGCCTTTGAGCCAGGTAGGCCAGGTGCCGATTGATCAGGCGGTCATCGGCTCTTGCACCAACGGGAGGCTGGAGGACCTACAAGTCGCCGCCCAGGTGCTGAGGGGACAAAAAGTGCACCCCTACGTCCGCTGCATCGTCATCCCCGGCACCCAGGCCATCTACCTGGAGGCCGTGCGTCAAGGTCTGGTCGAGACTTTCATTGAGGCGGGAGCAGTGGTGAGCACGCCCACCTGTGGCCCCTGCCTGGGTGGACACATGGGGGTGCTGGCCGCCGGGGAACGCTGCGTCTCCACCACCAACCGCAACTTCGTGGGGCGCATGGGTCACCCGGAGAGCGAAGTATATCTGGCCAACCCTGCGGTGGCGGCGGCGTCGGCAGTGCTGGGGCGGATCGGCGGGCCGTTGGAGATTAGAGATTAGAGATTAGATATTGGGTATTGGATATTGGACATCCAATACCCAGTATCCAACATCCAATTGAGGAGAACTACATGAAACTAACCGGCAAAGTATGGAAGTACGGGGCAAACGTGGACACGGATGCGATCATCCCTGCCCGCTATCTTAACGTTTCGACTCCGGAAGAGCTGGCTCGTCACTGTATGGAAGACATTGACCCGGAGTTCGCTCACAAAGTGCGGCCAGGCGACATCGTCGTGGCCACGACCAATTTTGGCTGCGGCTCGTCGCGAGAGCACGCGCCGTTGGCCATCAAGGGGGCGGGGGTGAGCTGTGTCATCGCCAACACCTTCGCCCGCATTTTCTACCGCAATGCCATCAACACCGGCTTGCCCATCCTGGAATGTCCGGCGGCGGAGGAGATCGAAGCGGGGCAAACCCTGGAAGTGGAGCTGGAGACTGGGAAAATCCACAACCTCGACACCGGCCAGACTTTCCAGGCCGAGCCATATCCTGAGTTCATGATCGGCATCATCCGGGCCGGTGGACTGATCGAATACACACGAAAGGAGTTGGGGACATAGCTATGCAAGCCAGAATCGCTGTTCTGCCGGGTGACGGCATCGGGCCAGAGGTGATGGCCGAGGCAATCAAGGTGTTGAAACGAGTAGCCGAAGTTTATGGGCACTCGTTCAGGTTCGAGGAGGGCCTCATCGGTGGGGTGGCCATTGATGAAACCGGTAGCCCCTTGCCCGACAAGGTGCTGGCTATGTGCCAGGCCAGTGACGCCGTCCTCTTGGCCGCAGTGGGCGACCCTAAGTACGACGATCCAACCCTCAAGGTGCGTCCTGAACAGGGATTGTTGGCCTTGCGCAAGGGATTGGGAGTCTTCGCCAACCTGCGGCCCGTCAAGCTATACAAAGAACTGCTCCATGCCTCGACGATCAAGCCTGAGGTCATCGCCGAGGTGGATCTGGTGGTGGTGCGCGAGCTCACGGGTGGCATCTACTTTGGCGAACGGGGCCGTAAGACAGTCGGTGGCGCGAAGGTGGCTTATGATACTCTGCTCTATTCCATCCCTGAGGTTGAGCGGGTGGTGCGCCTGGCCTTTGACTTGGCGCGCCAGCGGCGCAAGCCTGGGTTGAGTAGCCGAAGGCGTACCGAAACCAAGGTGACTTCGGTGGACAAGGCCAACGTGCTGGAGAGCTCCCGCCTGTGGCGCGAGACGGCTGAGCGCGTGGCCAGCGAGTACCCCGACGTTGAGTTCGAGAGCATGTACGTGGACATCGCCGCCATGCGCCTGGTGCGCTATCCCAGCGTGTTCGATGTCATGGTCACAGGCAACATGTTCGGCGATATCCTTACCGATGAGGCGGCGATGATCGCCGGTTCGATAGGCATGCTGCCCTCGGCGGCGCTTGGCGAGCACAAGCCCGGTCTCTACGAGCCGATTCATGGCTCAGCGCCCAAGTACACGGGGATGAACGTGGCTAACCCCATCGCCACTATCCTCAGCGCTGCCATGTTGTTGCGCCACTCATTAGAGCTTGAACAGGAAGCCGCCGCCGTAGAGGCTGCCGTGGCCGCCATGCTGAAACAGGGCTACCGTACCAGGGACATCGCCGAAGAGGGGAAGCAACTAGTCGGCACCCAGGAGATGGGAGACCTGATCGTTGACCAAATCCAAAGTTCAAAGTCCAAATTTGAAGTTTAGAGTTTGAGCTTTGAGCTTTGAACTTTGAGCTTTTATCATGGTTATTCAACTCTATGATACGACCCTACGAGATGGCACCCAGCGGGAGGGTATCTCCCTCTCCCTGAACGACAAGCTGAAGATCGTCCGCAAGTTGGACGATCTCGGCATCCATTATATTGAGGGTGGCTGGCCCGGCTCCAACCCCAAGGATGCTGAGTTCTTCGCCCAGGTCAAGGGGATGCGATTGGAGCAAGCCGTCATCACCGCCTTTGGCAGCACGCGGCGGGCCGACACGGCGGTCGAGGATGATGCCAACATCAGGGCGCTGCTGGAGGCGGAAACCCGCGCTGTGGCCGTCTTCGGCAAGAGCTGGCACCTGCATGTGACCCAGGTGCTCGGCACGACGCTGGAAGAAAACCTGGCCATGATCGCCGATAGCGTGAGCTATCTCAAGGAGCGAGGGCGGGAGGTCATCTACGACGCTGAGCACTTCTTCGATGGCTACCAGGCTGACCCGGCCTATGCCCTGCAAACTTTGCAGATGGCAGACAGGGCTGGGGCCGCTTGTCTCGTCCTCTGCGACACCAACGGCGGCACACTACCCTCGCAGCTCGTGGCCATCATTGAGGAGGTGAAGAAGGTCACGTCCACCCCCTTGGGCATCCACGCCCACAACGACAGTGACCTGGCCGTGGCCAACTCCCTGGCCGCTGTGCAGGCCGACGTCGTCCACGTGCAAGGCACCATCAACGGCTACGGCGAGCGCTGCGGCAACGCCAACCTCTGCTCCATCATCCCCAACCTCAAGCTCAAGCTGGGCCATAAGTGCATCAGCGATAAGCAACTGCGCCAACTGGCCAGCGTCTCCCGCTACGTCAGCGAGCTGGCGAATCTGGCCCACGACGCCCACCTGCCCTACGTGGGCCACAGCGCCTTCGCCCACAAGGGCGGCATGCACGTCAACGCCCTGGTCAAGTGCGAAGAGAGCTATCAGCACATTGACCCAGCACTGGTGGGCAACCACAAGCGGGTGGTGGTCTCGGAGCTTTCTGGCAAGAGCAACATCGCCTACAAGATCGAGGAGTTCGGCCTGAACCCCTCTATTGGCCCGGACCAGACCAATGAGATTCTTCAACAGGTTAAAGCTTTGGAGAGGCAGGGGTTCCAATTCGAGGGGGCGGAGGGGTCGTTGGAGTTGCTCATCCGCCGGGCTCAGCCGGGGTATGAGCCACCTTTCGAGTTGGTTGATTTCCACGTGCTGGTGGAGAACCG
>Ga0315532_1002514_pt1 | contig 12565 bp, 12 predicted proteins | sample SalMarWE160370MG_FD_203082 | JGI IMG/M metagenome (GOLD analysis project Ga0315532, IMG submission 203082) | Salt marsh sediment microbial communities from the Plum Island Ecosystem LTER, Massachusetts, United States - Salt Marsh Sediment WE1603-70 ... | reverse complement strand
CAGGAGATGGAAGCGTTGAACTTGCACCGACGAAGAGTGTGTCCCAGATGGAATTATGTCATCAAGCCACGTTTGGCATTACCGTGATTGGGTTGTAAAAGTACGAAGTTGTTTTTGAACAGGTCCTAAATTGATTTGGGATTTGAGATGTCACTAGCAGCCACATTGAAGGTTACAGCGCCCGTTCAGGTGCTTGCGCGCCTGAGCATCGGCGAATCTATTCAGGACACGCGGGTCACTGGTCTGCTTGACCTCGACCCACTGGTCGTGAGTCGCTGGCTCTGCGGCGAGGACCTGCGCGGCATCTACCAGCCCATCATCCTGCGCCATTGCATTCTCGACGGGCTCGATCTGGAGGGGCGCACGTTCTATGAGATGGTGGAGTTGGTCGGCTGTCGCATCGTAATGGCTCATTTCAAGCGGGCCTACTTCTACTCCAGTTTGCTGATCGAGGACTGTGTCTTTGAGGGGGACTTTGAGGGCCAGGATATTCAGAGCGACGGGCGCATGGTGGTTCACAACACCGTCTTCGCTGGCTATACAGACTTCAGTGGGGTCAGTTTGCGCAACAAGGTCAATCTGCTCGACGTCTCTTTCCCCGGCGGCACCAATCTGTTGCACGTGCTGGCCAACGGATCGCGGGAGCGGCTCGGGCGGGAGATCATGATCAATGGCTGCCGGTTTCGCGCCGCCGATGTGCCTGCCGTGCTAGAGGCAGCGCAACTGGGAATCACGCCACCTATCAAGGGCGATCCGTGTGGCGCGGAAGGCAAACGGCGGGAGTTCGTCGAGCCTGAAGAAGGCGACCTTGTCCGCGTCGTCATCGGCCTTTAGCTCACCCCCCACCAGCCGGGCCCAGTAAACGATGACGATGTTGGCCGCGCCATCGGGTTCCGGCCCGATGACGTCGAGCAAGCCGGTGATCTCGACCTCCAGCCCGGTCTCCTCGCGACACTCGCGCACCGCGGCCTCGGCCGGGCGCTCGTCAAACTCGACGAAGCCGGCGGGGAAGGACCAGAACCCCTTACGCGGACCCAGCGCCCGGCGGATGAGGAGCACCTTGCCCCCGTGCTCGACGAGTACGCCGGCAGCGACTTTGTGATCGTGGAAGACGATCCGATCACAGGCGGAGCAGAAGCGCCGCACCCGCCCAAAGGCCTCCCGGTCTTCGAGCGCGTGACCGCAACAGGGGCAGTAGTTCAGTTCAAGTACCCGCGACAAGTAAGAGGCCCCCTATCCACCAATCGCTAACGGCTAACGGCTCACCGTTAACGGCTATTCATTGGCGGCGGACACGCCAGGCCCATATGGTGGCCAGCGCCAGTCCCAGGGCGGTCAGGCCCAGGATGACTTCCGGTGCCTGCCACGGCGAGATCGTAGCGAGTTCGGCAACTTCACTCTCCGGCGCACCCGGCCCACCTTCCGCTGTCTCTGGCTCTTCCCCCCCGACCACCCGGGGGGCGGCTTCGCCCACCTCACTCGGAGTGGGCTCCGCGCTGCCCATGCCTCTCTCCGGCATCACTGTAGCCGTCGCCAGGGCGGTTGGGGCTGCAGCGGCTTCCCCCCCTACAATCGGGCCAGGGCTCGGTGCCAGGGCAGCGGATTCCTCGATCGGGCCACCGCCCCCCGCCAGCATGGTGGCTGCCACACCTTCTGGCGTCGCTGGAGCGGCCGGGGCTGCAACGGCTTCCTCCGCCACGGGCGGGCTAGAGGTCAGTGCCGGGGCAGCGGGTTCCTCAATCAGGCCGTCACCCTCCACCGGCACGGTGGCTACTATATCTTCTGGCGTCTCCACAGCGTAGTGCTCCGCCTCGGCGGTGGCTGAAGCCACCGCTTCGAGCGGGACCTCCGCCACTGTCGGGAGCGGGGTGGCAGCGGGCACCACCTTCTCGACCTCGACCTGGGCCACGACTTCTTCGCTGCCCGGCGAGGGCTCCAGTGCCACCCGTGGGGCCTCGGTCTCCATCAGCGGTTGGGCTGCCGGTGCGAAGGCCCGCCCGCCTACACCGGAAAGCAGTAGGTCGCCGGCCAGGACGACGACGAAGAGGAGACTGACGACGGCGGTCGCTGCCGTCAGCAACGGAGCAGCCCAGGCGCGACGGGATCGTGCCGATAGTGCGGGCCGCGGGCGCACCCCCACCGTCCGCAGCAGGATGAAGTTGCACGGGATAGGAACCTGGGGCAGGTCGCGCACCAGCGCCACGGTATGGCGCAGCGCCTCCAATTCGGCTCGCAGCGCCGGGTCTGTTGCCAGTTGCGCCTCCAGGCGTGCCCGCTCTCCGGTGCCCAGTTGACCATCCAGGTATGCCGAAAGCAGCTCGTCCCGCCGCTCTCGTTCCCCCGTTCGTCGTGTGAACAATCCCATCGTCATTCCCCTGAACTTACGCTTGCCCCTCGTCCTTGCTTCCTTGCTTCCTGCTTCCTTGCCTCCTTGCTTCCTGCCTCCTGCTTCTCGCCCCTTTACTCAAGACGATACCGCGCGGGCAAAAGTTCCCCCTGGGAGCGGAGGTAATCGCGCAGCTTGCCCCGCGCCCGCGCCAGGCGCGATTTCACCGTTCCCAGCGATACGTCCGTCGCCTCGGCGATCTCTTGGTAGCTCAGTCCCTGCACATCGGACAGCACCAGCGTGATACGCTGGTCGGGGGGCAGCGTCTCAATGCCGGCCTGGACCACGTGGGCCATCTCCTGTCGCTCCGTGTACTCCTCCGGCCCCTCGTGCCCGTTGATCATTGCAGGATTGGCGTCCTCGTCCACTTCGCCGAAATCCTCAAACGACGTGGTCGGGCGACGCTTGCGGCGGCGCAGTTCGTCGTAGCAACCGTTGGAGACGATACGCAGGAGGTAGGACTTAAAGGAGCCACCACGGAAGCGAGAGATGCTCTGGAAAGCGGAGATGAAGGCTTCCTGAGTGGCGTCAGACGCCGAGGCAGGGTCGCCCATGATGCGATAGGCAAGGTTATAGACCTGCTGCTGGTAGGCCAGCACCAACTCGTTGAAGGCGTCTACCTGGCCCTGCTGGGCGGCGGAGATAAGAGCCGCTTCGTCCATTGGATTCCGTGAAATACCAGCAATGTGTCTTCGGTCTTCCTGATTCGGGGTCTGATACGGTCGGCGGCGAAACGACGCCCCCGACCGGTCGCCCAGCCTGCTCCTTCCAGCCTCACCCATAGGATGTCAGCAGCGAAGTCGTACCCCCTCTTCGATGCGGTAAGGTGAAAACCAAATCTACGCAGCCCCCCTGTCTACCGTGTACCACACTTCGCTTCACCGGGTGTGTCGAGCGATTGCTGCGCTAAGGTGCGCGCCAAAGAGTGTTATCAGCCCGATGATGTATATCCATAACATGAGGGCTACAACCGCTCCCAGGGAACCATACACTAACTCGTATTGAACGATCCCACTGCTGAGGTACCAGGTGAAACCGTTCGTGGCGATTTCCCACGCCAGGGCCGCCACCAACGCCCCCCAGAAAGCCTCCGACCACTTGACCTTCGCGTTTGGCACCCAACGATACAGACCCAGAAGCGCAAGAAATGCGAACAGCCGTGGTACTACGCTCGATAAGATCGTCCACAAGGGGGTTTCATACATCGAAAGCCCCCCTCCCAGAGGCACGCTAAATCGAGCCAAGACGTCGAGCACAGTGTTTGAGACTGATGAAAAGGCCAGCAGCACTGCCAGGCCGCCGACCATCCCCAGGGCCATCAAGCGGTCTTCCAGGAAGCCGCGCGGCTTGGCTTCTGGCCAGGCGCGGTTGATGTTGCGTGCCAAAGCCGTGAGAACGCCTGTGGCCGACCATACCAGACCGATCAGCGCCACCAATCTCACTGTTCCGCGCAGTTTGAGAACCACTTGAATATTTCTTTCGATCAGCGAATGAGAGACTGGGAAGGCTTCATCCACAAAATCCAGCACCTGCCGCTGGACCTGTTCGCTTTCCAGCACAAAACTCCCGCCGGCAATGAGGGCGAGCAATAAGGGAAAAAGAGAAAAGACCGCGTAATAGGCAATACTGGCGGTGGCTTCCGCCGCGCGGACATCGCCGAAGCGCTGGATAGCGTCAGCTAAGACGGCTAAAGAACCGCCGGTAAGGTCATTGGCCCGATCATAAAACCCTTTTATCTTATCGGTGAGGTTCTTCTTTGAATTGCCTATCATAGGTGGCGTAGTGCTTTCGCTTCCAACGGTTCTCATCGTGTGAACTTATTTTACTCGCAGACAGTCAAAAGTCAAAAGGGCACAAGTCGCGACAGGTGAAACTGGCTCACATTTCATTCGTCGGCACAAAGGAGGGCCCGGGCGAGGCCTGGCGGTGGCAGCCTGACCGGTTCCAATCCCCAGGCGGCCCGCACCTGGTCGAGTTCTCCCTGTGGGACCTCCAGCGCCAGGCCACAGGCCAGGACGCTTTCGAAGGCGGCCCGATACCCGGTAGGAGCCTGCAGGCTTACTGCGCGGCGCTGTTCCATCATCAGCCCGTAGATGTCCACCTCTCCAGGGCAGGCCTCCTGACAGCGCCAGCAGGAGGTACACAGCCACACCGAGTAGTCAGTGGCGTCAGGGTCGGCGAGGAAACTGACGATAGCGTGGCCGCCCACCATCTCCACAGGGCAGACGGTGACACAGGTGCCACATTGGATGCAAGATTCGGGGTGATTCATCGCCACGTGCCCTCCCGCAGTCCCAATTCCTCCTCCGGCAGCCCCATCGCCAGCCCGACCAGTTGCGGCAGGAGAAGCGCCTGCTTGCGCAAGCCTGGCTCATCGCGGATGATCAACCGCTGAAAACGGCGCAACAGCAACTGGCAGTTGCCGCAGCCATGGAGCAAGAGGTCGGCTCCCTGGACCGCTTCCAGTTTGCGCCGCCCGGCCGCCAGCGCCAGGCTCGGATCGGCCAGGTAGAGGGTCGCGCCGCAGCACTCATCCTCGCCGCCGTACTCCACTACCTCCGCACCGGTCAGTTCGACCAGGCGGCGCAGGCTCTGGGGTTCCATCGGGTCATCGCCTGAGTCATCGCTCCCCATCACGTCGCCGGGGCGAAAGACCTGGCAGGGATTGGTGAGGGCCACGTGGAGGGAGAGAGGGCGTATGATCCGCGTCCGCAGCTCTTCCTCCCGCCCGGCCAACAGCCGCACCAGGTGTTTCACCTCCACCTGCCCGGTGACCGAGAGACCCAACGGCTCCAGGCGGCGGTTCGCCTCAGCGCGCACGTCGGGGTCTTGCAACGCGCGGGCGGCGCGGGTGAGGGTGTTGGTACAGCCGCCACACACGGTCACCACCGTCCCGTGTCCCATCCGTTCTACCAGTGCCAGGTTGTATGCGGCCAGGTAGACCCAGCCAGCGGTGAAGGATTCGACGACGGGCGAGCCGCAGCAAACGGCCTCCTGGACGATCTCCAACTCAATCCCCAGCGCCCTCAGCACGGCACGGGTGGCCGCTTCGTATTCGGGCATACGCTGAAGGACCAGACAGCCAGGATAAAAGGCAAATTTAAATCTCAACTCTCAACTCCCACAGTCCAAGAGCACCCCACAAATCACCGCGATCCGCTACGTTGTTGAGGTGCAGAGAGACAAGAGCCCTCACGATGGCGATTAGGTGTACTGGTCAATCCGGCTGGGGGTGACCCGACCAGACCGCGACAGGTGACGCGACTTCTGAAACAGCAGCGTGGCCGCTATGCGCAATATGGACTGCGCTTCACGGGAGAGGACGTGTCGGAAGTCCACCATGTGAGGGGAGACCATCAAGCGCGATTCGGGAGTGGCGGCGAAGGGGGCAACCCCTTAGCCGACCACAACTTAGCGGGCGTTTCTGATACGTTACACGGCTAAATTGAACTCCACTCTGCTATGCTTTTGAGGTGCACCCCAAAAGTTGTACCGATCTGAGCTGTGTTTATTGTGACTCCTCGGTCAACTAGAGAACCGTCTCAGGCCTGGCAACTGCCGAAACCGAAAGACGAGACGAATCGGCTGAGACCAATCCCTCTCGCCTTCCCTTTGGGATCAAAGCTCATTATACACGGCGAGGGAGATTGGTCAAGTCGCCTGGTTGGTCGGTCAACAATTGGGCTGCGTGGAAAATTGCCCGCCGTGAAGAAAAACTGGCGAAAAAACTGAATGCCTTCCTCATAGCCTGCTGCGCCGCTTCCACCGTTGCCGGGCTGAATCAAGAGCAGGCACTCCGCCGGGATGTTGGTCCCAGCAGCAAGAGGGCATTTGATTACACCCCAGCCTCCCCATCAAAAAGGGCCGGATAACGAACGCTGCAGCCCTGTTCCCCGCTCCCTTGTTCCTAGCGCGGTGCGCTCGCAGCACTGGGGGTGGTACAAATATCCTATTGAGACGGTGGCTGAGTAGTGGTAATATAGTAATGTCTCGTGGTCGCTCTATATAGCCCGCTAATTGTCACTGCCTGTAACCGCTGCGAGTGGGAAGAGGAGAAAGAAATGTTTCAGCCACAGGTTTGCCTGTTGATCCGCGCTCTGCCTGCCATCGCCCTCGTGGTCGTCGGCCTTGTGCTGATTGTGTTGCTGTTCTGGTAATCCCCAAGGTTGATTGAGCAGTCCATGCATTCTCACCATTGATGTCTCAGACGTCGTGAGGCTAGCCGAGAGGCGTAATCCTGATGGATGACGCCATTTCTTGCCGCGCCGACCCTTGCGTCAGGGTCGGCGCGGTCACGTTCTGCACTTGACACGGAGGCCGGCTTATGGGATAATTTGCCTCCAAATACAATCGAGGGGGTATTTTATGAGGAAACTACTTAGATCGCTTGTGCCTCTAACCTTGCTGCTTGGCCTGACGCTGGCGTGTGGGCTGAGCGGAGGCGGTGAGGAAGCACCGCCACCGACCGAGGCGCCCTCCGGCGGTGAGGAAGCGCCACCGCCGACCGAGGCACCCTCCGGTGGTGTGGGAACCGAGGAGGAAGAAGAGATCAGCCTGTCTTCCATCACCAGCGGCCTGCAAAGCCTGGATAGTTACCGCAGCCATTTCGAGATGACCTTCGATGGCGCCACAGGCGGCGAGGCGGAGCATTGGGTCTACGAGATGGATGCGGAATATGTGCGCGAGCCGTTTGCCCAGCGCCTCGTGATGCGGATCCCTGATGCAGAGGAGGGCTTCGAAATCGTCTACATTGGTGACAGGCAATACATCGTCTTTGAGGAAGACCAGTGTATCTCATCGTCAGCCGAAGAGGGTGAAGCAGTGGATATGGAGATATTCGAGCCTGAAGACATTATCGGCGGGCTGGAGAACGCCCATCGCGTCCGGCCCGATGAACGTGTCAACGGCATCCTCTGCCGCCACTATACTTTCGACGAGGGCTCTATTCTCTGGGCCGGCTTTGCTCATGCTGGAGGCGAGGTGTGGGCGGCAGTGGATGGGGACTACGTCGTCAGGTACACGCTGGAGGCCGACGGCAAAGACCCTACCACGGGAGATGAAGGACACATCGAGTGGAAGTACGAGATACGCGACGTCAACGCGCCCATCACCATCGAACCGCCACCCGGCTGCGAGGCTGAGGAAAGTGAGTTCCCCATAATGCCCGACGCGACCGACGTGGCCACGATGGGCGGTATGACGACGTACACCTCGGCCAGTTCCTTCGACGACGTGCTGGCTTTTTATCAGGAGCAGATGCCGGCCAACGGCTGGAGCGACACGGGCGATTCCTTCACCAACCCGGGCAACGCGATGCTGAGTTACGCCAGGGAGGGGCGCACTGTCACCATCATGCTGACCAGCCAGGATGGGGCAGTTTCGGTTGCCATCATGAGCGAGTGATGCTGGCGACCCGACTGTGTAGACAGGCCGTCCCCGCTTGGGGGCGGCCCGTTCTTATCTTGCCAGCGCCGCTTTTCCAATGTACAATTAAGTGCGCTGCCCTGAAGAGGCGGCGCTGGAAAACCCAACACCGGCTCTTCAGGCCGGTGGCCAGCCCCAGCCTTTCAGGCCGGTGCATGCGATGATAAGGAGCCAACGATGAATACCAGCCTCGATCAACTGTGCATCAATACCCTTCGCACGCTGACGATGGACGGCGTGCAGAAAGCCAAATCCGGTCACCCGGGTATGCCGATGGGGGCGGCGGATCTGACCTACGTGCTGTGCACCCGCTTCCTCAAGCACAATCCGGCCAACCCTGCCTGGCCCAACCGTGACCGATTTGTCCTTTCGGCCGGGCATGGCTCAATGCTGCTCTACAGTTTGCTCCACCTCACCGGCTACGACCTGCCGCTGGAGGAACTCAAAAACTTCCGCCAGTGGGGGAGTAGCACCCCGGGCCACCCCGAATACGGCTGCGCCCCCGGCGTCGAGACGACCACTGGCCCACTGGGACAGGGCTTCGCCAACGGGGTGGGGATGGCGATGGCCGAGCGTTTCCTGGCCGCCACCTTCAACCGGCCTGGTTTTCCCATCTTCGACCATTTTACCTACGCCATTATCTCCGACGGCGACCTGATGGAGGGCGTGAGCCACGAGGCGGCCAGCCTGGCGGGACATCTGGGGCTGGGCAAACTCATTTACCTCTACGACGACAATGAGATCTCTATTGAGGGCTCGACGGACATCGCCTTTACCGAAGACGTCCCGGCCCGTTTCCGTGCCTACGGCTGGCACGTGCAGGAGGCGGATGGGTACGACCTGGACGAGATTGCCGCCGCCATCCGCGCCGCCCAGGCGGAGACGGAGCGCCCCTCGCTCATCGTCTGCCACACCCACATCGCCTACGGCAGCCCCCACTTGCAGGACAAAGCCAGGGCCCACGGCGCTCCACTGGGAGAGGAGGAGGTGCGGCTGACGAAAGAGGCGCTAGGCTGGCCACCCGACGCCCACTTTCTCATCCCTGATGAGGCACTGGCGGTGTTCCGGCAGGCGGTCGAGCACGGACGGCAGGCAGAGGCCCAATGGCGCAAGACCTTCGAGCGTTACCGGACGGCGTATCCTGAGGAGGCTGCGCTTCTGGATACGCTGTGGGCAGGGGAGTTGCCCGCAGGATGGGAGGACGCGCTGCCCACCTTCGCTCCCAGCGATGGCCCGCTGGCCACGCGCAAGGCCTCCGGCGCAGTGCTGAACGCGCTCGCCCCCGTGCTGCCCACGCTCATCGGCGGCTCGGCCGACCTGGCCCCCTCCAACGTCACGCTACTCAAGGGCTCCACCGACTTCCAGCGCGAGACCCCCGCCGGACGCAACCTCCATTTCGGCGTGCGCGAACACGCTATGGGGTCCATTCTCAATGGGCTGGCGCTGCACGGCGGCGTGCTCCCCTACGGCGGCACCTTCCTGGTCTTTTCGGACTACATGCGCCCGCCGGTGCGGTTGGCGGCGATGATGGGACTGCCCGTCGTCTACGTCTGGACGCACGATAGCGTCTGGATCGGCGAGGATGGGCCGACCCACCAGCCGGTCGAGCACCTGGCGGCGCTGCGGGCCATCCCCAACCTGGTCCTCATCCGCCCTGCCGACGCCAACGAGACCGCTGCGGCCTGGCGTGTGGCACTGGAGCGACGAGACGGCCCCACTGCGCTGGCCCTCACCCGCCAGAAGTTGCCTGTGCTATTCGAGACCACCCGTGACCCGGCCGAGACGGTCACCCGTGGGGCCTACGTCCTGGTCGAAAGTTCTGGCATCCCCGACGTGATTCTCATCGCCAGCGGCTCCGAGGTGCACCTGGCTCTGGAGGCACGGGACCTGCTGGCTGAAAAGGGAATAGGAGTGCGGGTGGTGAGCATGCCCAGTTGGGAACTCTTCGACGCACAGCCAGCCTCGTACCGGGAGGCGGTGTTGCCGCCGCAGGCGACGGCGCGGCTGGCGGTCGAGGCGGGCGTGGTGCAGGGATGGGCCAAGTACGTCGGCCTGGCCGGCGACGTGATGGGGCTGGAACGTTTTGGCGCATCGGCCCCCTACAAGGTATTGATGGAAAAGTTTGGCTTCACTCCAGAGGCGGTGGTGCGGCGGGCACTGCGGCTGTTGGATAGGGTGTAGTGGGGCGCAGGATGACCGACGCAGGTGCGTATCCCCTCACGTACACCGGTTACTACGACGCCGAGCGCCGGCCCGTGCGCGGCGTTGTGCCAGTGGAGGAGGTGATCACCCTCTACGTGAACGGCCAGCCACTGGTCAGCCTGATGTGCACGCCGACCCAGTTGGAGGAACTGGCGCTGGGCTTCCTGTTCAACGAAGGGCTGATCGAAGGGCCAGACGAAGTGGCGGTGCTCGAGTTGTGCGGCGGGGAGCGGTGCCTGGACATCTGGCTTGAACATGACATAGAGGCCCCCAAACTGCGCGTCATCACCTCCGGCTGCTCCGGCGGTACCACCTTTGAAGACGTGACCAGCGTGCATCACCGGGTTGAATCGGGCCTGCGCGTTACGCCGCAGCAGGTGACACAGTTGATGGAAGAGTTATCACGCGCCACTGTCCTCTATCACCGGGCGGGAGGGATTCACGGGGCAGCATTGGCCGAGGAGGGACGATTGCTGTGCACAGCGGAGGACGTCGGCCGCCACAACGCGCTCGACAAAATCGCTGGCATCTGCCTGCGGCAAGGCCAGCCCATGCAAGATCGCGTCCTGCTTACCACCGGGCGCGTCAGTTCCGAGATGGTGAACAAGATAGCGCGGATGGGGGTGCCCATCGTCATCTCGCGCACCTCGCTGACCTCGCTTTCGGTCCAACTGGCGCGAGCGTGGGGCGTCACGCTGATCGGCTACACGCGGCGGCGCAGTTTCCGCGTCTACGCCGGCGCAGAGCGGGTCGTTGCAGCGGGTGAGTGAGCAAGTGTTTGTAGTAACCGCTTCAGCGGTTGAAAAAGCCGCTGAAGCGGCCACTACGAACCGACTCAGCCCCGGGGTCATGCACGCCAATAAATGACACACGATGCATATCCTGGGGAGGATTTCCGGCTACGTCCAAGACGTGACAGGCTTTTCGCGCCCGGCCAAACTGGTGCTGCTCAGTTGTCTCCTCACCAGCCCGGGGTATTCGCCCTTCGTCGTGCTGTTCAACCTCTACCTCAAACGCCTGGGGTACGGCGAGGCTTTCATCGGCGACCTGGTCTCGGTGACGGGGCTGGCGACCGTGCTGACGGCGCTGGCGCTGGGGCTTCTGGGTGATCGCGTGTCGCGACGCTGGCTGTTCCGCATCGGCGTGGCGATGAATGGGTTAGCGTTGGCGGCCGGCTCTCTGCTGGCTGGTCGCGCCGGACTGTTGGCTGCTAACGCCGTCGCCGGGATCAGTTTCCCCCTCTGGCACATCGCCTACATTCCCCTTCTGACTGGCTATAGCCGGGAGGAGGAGCGCACGCACCTTTTCAGCGTCGTCGCTGCTGCCTGGCTGGTGACCGGTGTGCTGGGGAGCGGACTGGCTGGGGCGTTGCCAGGCTTCTACGCTGCGCTGACAGGGGCACAACCGGAGGGGATACCGGCCTACCGCTTCGCGCTGCTGGCCGGCGCCAGTTGCTACGGCCTGGGGCTCCTGCCATTGCTGTTCCTCCCCAAAGAGAAGAAACAGCAGCAGGATGAGAGCGTGGAACAGCCCATCACCCCCTCGCAGGTCGTGAGTGGCCAAATCGCCGCCTTCACGGCGGTGGCGGCCCTGCTCGCTTTCGGTGAAGGGACGATCTTGCCCTTCCTCAATCTCTTCTTCAAGGAGCGGCTGGGGGCCGAGACTGGCACAATCGGCCTGACCTTCGCCGGTGCCAAGATGGTCGCCTTCGCCGCTTCGTTCCTGGTGCCGGCGCTGACGCAGCGCTGGGGGCAAGTGCGCACGGTGACCGGCCTGCGGCTCGCCCTCCTGCCTTTCCTGGCCGGAATGTCCCTGTCCCCTTCCCTCGGATTGGCGGTGCCGTGCTACTACCTCTGGAGTGCGCTGTGGAATATGACCTTTCCCGCAACGCGGGCCTTCCAGATGGCGCTCATCCCGGAAAACCGGCGCGTGCGCGTGACCAGCCTGGCCGGGCAGCGCTCGGGCGTGGCACAGAGCCTGGCGGGGGCGGCAGCCGGTGCCCTGGCCGGCCGGTTGATCCTGCGTCTGGGCTACCCCACCGTCTACCTGATAACCATCCCGTTCCTCCTCATGGGCACGCTGGTGTACTACGCCGTTTTCCGGCGGTATGAGCGGGAGGGAACGACAGGTGTATAAGGTGCAAGGCACTTCCGAACCGCGTTTCTCATACTCGGATCAACCACTGGCAATGCTACTTCTCGCAACAAGGCTGCATTGTAAGTGCCTCGCATCTGACTTCGAGAAAACCTTGCAATCGTGCATCGTGTTTTACTTGACATAGAACGTATGTTCGTGTATAATAAGATCAGCGAAGATACCTGACAAGGATGAACAGAATGCGGGACATAGAGCCTTCACAACACGCACGAGATATGCTACAGGAACGAGAGATTCCTGAGGAGTGGATGTGGCGGGTCATCTACATTTTGTATCATCTCAATAAGTTGGGGCAGGTCTGTTGGTGATGGTGAAATGCCTACCCAGGTGTGATGAGATACCAACAGGGACAAGCACGTTAACAGTTTGACAGTGAGCTGGGAGCCAATCTACGGC